>Ga0213869_10002101_pt1 | contig 14141 bp, 18 predicted proteins | sample PICome_10_FD_160083 | JGI IMG/M metagenome (GOLD analysis project Ga0213869, IMG submission 160083) | Coastal seawater microbial communities near Pivers Island, North Carolina, United States - PICO132 | ecosystem: Environmental > Aquatic > Marine > Coastal | place: USA: North Carolina...
GATATTTTGTTATATAAATCTGTACCTGTATAGTTTTGAATGTCTATCTCTTGTGCTATCTTAATAAACTGTATAAATTTATCAGTATCTACATTTCCATCTAAAATGCTATTTCTAACTAAATCTGTTCTATTTATGAATAATGCTGTTGCCATATGTTAATTTTTAAATCCCATTTTATCCCAATAAGTCTTTGTATAGCCTTTATACTTCATATTTTCAGGTGCTACAGGAACTAGTTTATTATTTACAGGAAATTTAAATCCTTTTGATTTTGCTTTACCTGACGTAACTAGTGTTTTATCTCCACCTTGCGTTAACATATACGTTTTTCTAAACCATTTGTGTTGACATCTTGCACCACCTTTGTAAAGCCAAATAGAATAAGTTGCAGCACCATTAACACCAAATCCTGCATTTACAGGTTGTTTACCCATTTTAATAATATCTTCTTTACGATATATTTTTTTAGCTCTAACCATAGCTTTACAAAACTTCCTACCATCTTGTTTAGTCTTTAGTGGTGCGTATTGGTATCTTACTAAAAATTTTTCTTTACCTGTCTGTTTAGTTTGACCATCTTGTTCTGATTCTCTTTTAGGATATGCTTTACCTGTTTTAACAAGATTTACAATTTTACTTAATGTAGATATTTCTGGTGTGTTTAATTCTTCTATTTTTTGGTCATATATATCATCTTTATCATAATTAACTTCTGATACATCAATCAAATCATAATCATCTAACAAATCTTCTTCATCTTGTCCAAATTCACTTAATTGTGTTTCAATTTCTAAATCTTCTTTTGTTAAAGGAATACAGTTAGGTACTAAACGACCATCTTTTACCTTCATTCCATATTGTTCGTAACCAGCTTCACAAGGTTTCTTTAAATCTATTTCATCGTGTGATTCACAAGGCATATACCATACCTTATCACCTTCTTTATGTTCGTGATGACCTGAACATCCCATTTTTTCTGCTTGTTCTTCTGCTTCTTCTTTAGTTTCGTAAACCTCTAACCCATCTATTTCTTTAAGATCAGTTGACATTTTAACCCCTGTTTCTTCTTCTATTTCTTCATCACTTTGAACACTACGATCTACGTCAGTAAATTCTAGTGGCTGTAACGTAATAAAGTATAGGTTTAAGGCAATATTATTGTAAGATAGTATAGTATCAAAGCAATCTATTAAAAGTTCCTGAAATGGTCTTATAACGGTGTTATCCATAAGTAAGGAAGCTGTCTTTATTTCATCTGCATTGTTCCCAAGCCCTGTATTGTCTTTTATACCCAAAAGCATTGGACTTACTACCCTATGAGCTACTAATACTTTACTTTGTGATTCGTCTGATAAAAACTGATATTGGTTATGTGCATCACTTAATTGTACTGGTGTTATTTCTGCTTGTGCTTCTTTGTTGTCGTTAAAACTTAAAATAAATTTACCTGCATTACTTGATCCACTAAATTTTTGTGCGATACGTTGTTCAATAAGTTCCCTTTCTTGTGGATTAGGTGTTCCGTTATTGAAGTTGATTAACATTGATGGACTTAATCCATTCATAATGTTGTTTAAGTGATAATTAGAAATTTCTTCTTCTAGTTCAGCATATTGTATTCCACCTTGATAATCTACAGGTGCATAGTAATAAAATCCAGACTTGTATGGCTTAATGTAGTATATTTCTATATTTTCTTTTGACATTCCATAAGCAGGGATTCTTAAAGGCTTATCACTTGGTTTTAATTTAGTCCAATCTTTAAAGTAAAAGTAAGCAGGTATTTCTCCATCTTCGTTTGCTTTTTCAGCTCTTAACGTTTCTACTGGTATGTGTTCTATTTGTGCAATTCTTTTTCTATCTTTTGAATATATAATTTGTAAAGATGCTTGACCCATAAGTTTTAAGTCATAACATATCTTTCTGACAACATCCTTTTTAAGAAGTGTAATCATTTCAGCATACTGTTCTGGTTTTCTACTTGAATCAGTTGCACCTAGTCCTTTACCATAAATTTGTTGGCTTATACCATTAATACAAGCATTGTTTGTAGGGCTTCCATTGTATCTGTCTATTAAAAACTGAAAATAGTTATTATCATCACCATAACCAATCCATTCTTGATTAGGTACTTCTACGATTTCTGGACTTGTGTAAGTACTTAAATTAACAAAACTAATTTCAGATTTAGAACTTCTAACAAACTGTCCTAAACTATTTCTTTTTCTATTTTTCATATTACAATGTAATCATTATTATAAGAATTATCTGTTATGTATTGACCTTGATTAATGTCATAATATAAATTATCCATTTGGTCTATCTCTTGGTCTGTACAGAAAATCTTGTCTTTATATATATCTACAATGTTGGTTGTATCTACATTCCAAAATTCATTATATAATTCCCATAGAAAATAATTCGTATTCCAAAAATTAGGATCAGTATATAATTCTAAATCGTAAAAATGACCTTCTACAAGTACAGGGCTAAATGCTTGTGAAAATGTTAAATAATTTCCAGTTGTTGTTGCTCCTGTAATCTGATATGTTTTTATGACATTCGTACTATCATCCCTAACAGATAAAGTAAATTCATCGGCATAAACTCTTGGAATTACTTTAAAGTTTTGAGCAGTAGCTATGGTCTTTAATACAATCATTTTATATATAACGTAATAAATAACTTTTTTTGTAGAAATGTATATGCAAAAAAAAAGCACCCCAAAGGATGCTCTTAATTTAATATCAATAAATATTAGTTAGGTACTATTTGAGTAGCATCAGCAGTAATCAATCCTGAATCTAAAAAGTAAGGAGCTAATTCTTCTTGCCCTTCCATTACTAAAGTAAATCCTGATAAATCTCCTGCAGCAGCACCAGAAACGACAGTTCCAGAAACAAATTCCATTCCATTCTCTAATCCACATAAAAACTGATTACCATAGTAATCTTCTACACAAACATATGGTCTTGCAACTGCAATTTCTTGCAATTCAGCTTGTGTTTTAGCTTCAAGGTAAGTAAGTGTTAAATTTAAAGTTTGAGTATAAAAAGTAGTTCCATTTTCTCTTGAACTTGTTACAGTTGTTTCTAAAGATGAATTTCCTTTTACATCAAATTGATACCAGTTAGGTTGTGTTCCTGCAATAGTTGTTACTTGTTTTGTAGTTGAATCTACAGTTACACCAGTAATACCACCAAAATCACCAAACCAAACTGTTTTTATGCCACCGAAGGCACTTTTACAAGGTAATTTTCTCCCTGTGTTTAATGTACAAGCCATAGTTTATATTTTATTTTATAAAAAAAGGGTAAGTAAGCATATACCCACCTACCCTAATTTTTTGGTTAATTTTATTTATTAAGAATAAAGAACAATTTCTGATCCTATTCCGTACTGAACTCCAGCAGTAAATCTCATTATAACTCTAACATTTTTAGAACCATCAAGATCAGCCATATCAATCAATTTTACAAGATTGTAATCAGACATTAATCCAGTTCCAAAAAATAGGTTACTTCTTTGTGCAGCAAACATATAGTTAGCAGGTAATCCATTAGCAACAAAGATTTTTACTCCATCTATAGAAAGGTTTTCACCTCCACCATACCAAAGTGTTCCTCTATTGTCAATACCATTTGCTCCAATAGAACCTACATTTTCAGTTCCTGCAACATTTGATAGAGCAGCATATCCACCTAATGCTCTTACATACGCTTTAGCAACGTTTTGAGATACATAGATAAATAAGTCATCTTTACCATAAAGAGTAGAAGGAATTGCATCTACTACTTTACCTAGTTCAGCAATAACGTTTCCTGAATTAACACCACCACCTACTGCAGCAACGTCAATAACGTCAGCATCAGCAGCAGCTAAAGTTGTGAATCCGTTAAATTCTCCAGCTTGTGCACCTCCAAGATTTCCTTGCCAGATATTGTTTTCTGTAGAAGCAGCAACTTGTTCTGCAACGTGAGCAATTAAGAAACTTGAAAAATCAGGAGGTAAATTGTCAAAAGCTGAATAGCCCATAGATACTGCACCCCAGTCTGATTCAAATGGTGTTTTACAAAGTTCAAGGTTAACTTGAAATTGTTCTGGTTGTATAATTCTTTCTGTCAATGTAACTGATCCTGCAGATGTAAAATCACAAGAATCATCTGTAATTAAACCAGAAGTAACTACTTTTTTCATAACTTCTTTAAACTTAATGTTTGGCTTAATTTCAATAGCACCTTGACTTAATGTGTTACCACTCAATAGAGCAGCAGCAATGTACTTACCTGCAAATTCTCCAGCATAAGTAGTAGTAATAGTTGGTTGTGGCATAATTGTATTATTTTATTTATTTAATTGATTTAATATATAGTCCATTGTAGAAGGCTTTCTATTTGGTGCAATTCTAAAATGTTCTTTTTTTGCATTTCCTGCTTCAGGATTATGTTTAATTGGTTGAGCAGCAGGTTGTGATAATTCTTCTTTTAGTTCTTCGTTAAATTCTTCTTTAACTGTTCTAGATTTAGGTTGTCTTGAAACTTCTTCATCGTTCATTTCAACTTCATCTTCTTTCATATCTTTTTCTCCTACTTTAGATTTTAGATCAGAAATAGCATCTTCAAGATTTTTAATTCTTTTTTCCATTCCTGCCCAGTCTTGTACGTCAGCTTCTTCATCCATTTCTTCTTCTTTTTCTTCTAAATCTTCAGTTTCATCTTTAGATTCTTCTTCTTTTTGTGGAACATCATCAGATACATCTCTCATATCATCGATAATTCCTTCTTCTTTAACTACGACAAGTCTACCATCTTCTAGTAAGTATTCACCTACTGGCATAGCTACTTTTTCGTCATCAGTAAGAATAAATATTTCCTTACCTTTTTCAAACGATTCTGCTTCTACACGAGTACCGTTCTCTAATTTTTGTTCTTCAAGTTTTACTTTTATGTTTAAAAGCGTCTTGATTTGGTTTAACATTTCAGTTGATTTCATAATTATATATATAACGTGATTAATTTATTTTTTTGCATTTTCAAACTGTTCTGGATATAACTCCTATGCCCTGCGCCCATAAAGAACCATCACAACATTTTCTTGAATAAGTATTTTTGTCTTTACATAGACAAGCACGTTGCGAGTTTTTAGGACTTGCTATTCCACGAATAAAAGTGTTTTGTCTACTCATTTATTTATAATAAAGATTTCATTTTTGAAATCATTTTTTCTGTGGCATTAATTGGATTGCTATTTAAAAAATCTTTTGCTTTTTTCCATTCTTTAATTTTTGTTACATTTATACCTAAATCTTTAGAAGCACTTTCAATTTCATTTGCTAAACGATTTACGCTTTTTAAATTTTTTATATGGTTTTCTGCTGCTTTAATTCCTGTTTTACTTTTTTGTTTTGCATCTAAAAAACTATCTATCATTTCTGATTCATCACCCCTGCTTTTTTGTACTATTGAAGAAAGTTCATTTATATTAGCCAATTCAACTTTTTCAGATTTTAATTCAGTTTGAATCATACTGAATATTTTGTTTATATGCTTACTCATAGTTATATGTTTATTTTTTTTATTTTATTAAATAAAGCAATAGTTTGTTTCTTGCTTTTTTCAATAATTTTTAAACTTTGTTCTATAGCAGAACCTATTTTAGTTTTATTTATATCAATACCAATTTCCTTTGCTTTAGATTTTAATTCACTAAATCCTTTTAATACTTCTTTTTCATTAAATTCAATTATATTGACATCTTGTTTAATATCGTTAGCCACTCTTTGTATTGCTTTGTTACTTTGATTAATAGATTGTTTATAAACAGATTGAGAATTTGCAGCTCTTTGTTTTATTTCTCTAATGTCTAATGCCAGTTCAACTTTTTCGCCTTTAACTATTTTTTCTATTTGATTTAATAGTAAGTCTGCTTGTTTTTCTGACATATCTTCTTTTATTGATTCTTTTGGTCGTTCCATTTTATCTGCAAAGTAGCCCTCAATAGAGAATCCTTTGACTTTACCTGTTTTTACATAGTCATTCCAGACTTCATCATTGTTGACTTTGACAGCTCCCATCCAAGTACCTACTGGCACATTCATTCCATACTTTCTTGATTTGTCGTGTACTTCATCTTCAACAAGCCAAGATTCTACTAAACTTAAACCACTTAATGAATGTTGGTGTTCTAATGTTGAATTGTTCTGATTCCCTTTTGTCAAGTACATTTGGGATGCTTTTAAGACAGTATCTTTAGAGAAGTATATATAATATTCATCTTCTCCATTATTTCGATATATAGGCTTATTTGGGATTAGTAAAGCTCCCATTAATATCTTTTTTTCTTTATCTATTTCTGCAAGTTTTATTTCATTACTTTTTAAGGCAATAAAATCTTCTTCAATGGCAGGGCTTTCAACTATGGATATTGCTTCGATTCCAGATTCTTCTTGATTTTCGTCAAGTATTAATTCGACTATTTTCATATGTTATATAACGTTTTTAATTAATAATTTTGCATTTATATCGTAGCACCCTCTACAATATTTCTTTCTAGTCCTTGTGCAGTTGTAACATCATTACTTACAACAAATGCTTTTACTGGTGTTTGTGATTGACTACCTATAGCATCTGCTAATTGACTTGTTTCACCTTGACCCACTACATTAAACGCTGGTGGTGAAGGTATGGCTGGTGCTGCAGGTGTGGATTGTCCACCTCCACCTCCACCAGTAGATAATCCTGCAGGTGGTGTAGGATCAGGTGTTGATGTTATCGATGCAACGTTAGCTATACCTGCTGCTGTTACTGCTGCTGCTGCAATAAAGTTAAAAGGAGGTGGTGATGCTGCTAAAGCCTTGTTAGCACCTGCAAAAGTATCTCTAATTGCTTGTACTATTGCAATAGCTTTACCAAATTTAGAACTTTTACCTACTAACGATGCTAGATTACCTAAAGCATCAGACATTAATTGTTGTTTTGATTTATTTAAATCTTTTTCAATTTGGACTTGTGTATTTGCATTTTCTTGTTGATATGCTAACAGTTCATTATTAGCATCTTCATATGCTTGTGTTCCTTGTAAATAAAGGTTTCTTTTTTCTTCTAATCTTTTAGTTTCTATTTCACTTTCTTGTTGTGCAATATCGAGCTGTGCTTGTAATCTTAAATAATCACTTTCTATTTGTTGTGCTTCAAATTCAGATTGTTCTTTACGTCTTTCAGATTCAGCATCACTTATTGATTGGTCTAATTCTAATTTTTCCCTATCTAATGCTAAATCATTTGCTTTTTGTTCTGATCTGAATCCAGCTACTTGTGCTTGTACTGCTAATAATTCGTTTTGTGCTTCTAATAACGCTATTTGATTTTCATCACTATCATTCTTGTCAAATTGTGCTTGAGCTGCTGCAAGTATAGAATTTGCATTACCTAACATTGCTTTTTCTTGTTCGTCTAATACTGCGTTTAATTCATCGTTTGCTTTCTTTCTGTCTGCTATTGTATTTCTTTCTTCATCTCTTACTTGTCTTAATGTTTCTGCTTGTAAATCATATTTTTCAATTAAACCTTGATTGGCTACTGCTGCAAGTTCTGCTGTTTTAGCAAGATTAACATTTTCTGTTGCACCTTTAATTGTTTCTTTTACATAGTTAGATGTTGCAGTAGCAACTTTATTTACAACTTCGGCAGTTTTATCAAATGAATCGTCAACACCAGTAACAACATCTACTAATTCTTTACCTGCATTTTTAGCCGAATCTAATGCACCTGCAAAATCACCTTTGAATACTTTAACTACTGCTTCTGCTAAAAACCCTAATGTATCTATTGATGATTGCACTCTTTCGATAACATTTTTTACTATAGCATTACCAAAATCAACCATATTTTGAACAGGATCATCAAAAGCTGCTTTAAAAAAGTTGGTTATTGCACTAGTATTAGATAGTATAAAATTAAAAAAATCATTAAAAGCCAATGATAATGTTTCAAATGTAATAGAAAAAAAGTCAGCTACCTTTTGATTTTCATTTAGAACTTCTGTAAACTTGGCAAACCCTGCTACAATAAGTCCTATACCTAATGCTTTTAAAGCACCACCTATTTTTCTTACACCCCCAGCAGTTTTATCAGATGCTTTTTCAACACCTTTTAAACCTTTAGCAGTTGCTTCATTCCCTTTAACAACTTCTTTATTTAAATTAACTATTTCATCTGTTAGGTTATCTACACCTTTTTCAGCTTTTTTAGTTTCTATATCTAATTGGACTTGTATTACTTCTGCCATTTTATTTCTTGTTTTATTTGTTTAAATCCTTCTTTAAGAGTTTCAGCTAATTTATATTTGCCTTGTGCAATTCTAATTGTTTCTGTTTCACCATCCACTAGCTTTAATAATTCTAAAATATTTTTTATCATAATTCGTTTAATAATTCCATTGTACTTTTACCTGTAATCAAATTGGTGTTAATAGTATTTATAGTAAAATTTTGGTTATTGATAATTAGTTTATCATTCATATTTAATTTATAAATAATTTTTAAAGGCAAATAAGCTGTTAATTTTATTATTCTTCTTTTACTATTAAATATGTCTTGTATGTATGTCAAATAGTTTTCATAAAATAATGTTTCATTAAAAGACGAATCTAAAGTATACTCATTTGTTTCTAAATAAAAGTTTATATTTTTAGCACTTGATGATGAGTTAATGCTTACACTATTACTAGGTATATAATAAGATGTCAAAGCACTATTATTACCAGTAGCTTCATCATCTATAAATGAAATAGTTGTTGTGCTACTTGTTTGTTGTATTGGGTAAAACAGTAATGGTTCACCATAGTATGCTTCAAAATTATCATCTACAAAAAAACCATATTGTATTGTTGTTTGATTTGGTGTAGATGGATTAGCATCGACCAATCGCTCCATTTGCATATGTTCAAAAGGTAAAACCACGTCATATGATGGATTAGGTGCATCAAAATTATTACCTACCGTAGAATTACCTGTAAACTGTTCAGCACCCCAACTTTTACCTTGTAGTTGTTCGTATTGTTTAGCTAATAAAGTTCCAGTTCCTTTGTATGCAAAATTAATTTGTTTATATGGTAATGCAACATTTACGTTACTTGTTTTAGTATCTACATATTCACTTATATCATAACTTGTACCTGCTGCATAAAAAGCATCTAACTTTTGCACTTTAATTTTACCATAATCTGCATCTTGTGGATCACTAACATAAAATGCTGTTAAATTAAACATACGAAATAAACCTGTTAAGAAATCTATAATTTTAATGTCTGGTATTTGTTGTTGTATAATAAACTCAAAATCAGCAGTAGCAGTAAAACTACCTGTTTGATAAGTTTGTGTCCAAGCAGAACCACTAAAAAAACCTGATAAAGTCCATTCTATATTAGAAAATGTTATATTTTGTGTGGTTATAATAGTTACTGTATAACTTGCTTCATCCATTACTCCCATATCTCCCTCATCTAAACTTTCTGTGCCTGTAAGATTTGGTATTGTTGCCCATACTGAACCATTACGATTTATTACTACAGTATAACCTACACTAGATGTAGTTGTTAATTGTAGTTCTTGTTGAATCGATGGTAAAGAAGTATTAGGACAAGGAACACTTGAATTATAAGGATTACAAGACGAATAAACTTCTAATGCAGTTCCATTAAGCATAGTAGTATATTGTCCTCCTATTCCAAAACCATTAACTAAAGTAGGGAACTCTAATACTTGTGATGCTTGTTGTACATTACCTTTTTTCCTATGTAACCACATATAAAGATTTTCATATACACTATTGGTAGAAGTGAAAAAATCATCTGTAAATTCTATACCAACATATTGATTTTCTATGGCTTCTATTATTCTTCTAATTTTTAAAGCATATTTTAAATCTGACCATAATACACCATTACTATTTGTTCCACCTCCTGTATGATAATATAAGTTACCATCTGCTGTACCGTGATTTAATGAGTTGTAGTATAATCTAGAATAATTATTAATATCTTCATTTGCATCACTAGCACCTGATGTAATTAAAGGTGTAATAATATCTGTACCACTTTGTAGTTTAGCTTTTATATTAGTTGAATTATAAGTTAAATCATAGTCAGATAATTTTGATAACTTGCCTAGCTTATCATCTTTTATCAAATCTTTTAAACTTACTGTTTCACCAAAAAATGTAATACGATATGCGTAAGGTTTATTTATTTTTAGATCAACACCTTCTAATTTAATATAACCTTGTTTATATGAAACATTATTCAGTTCAATTAAAGCATCTACTTTATTCCTTGCATCAAATCCATCAGTAATATCATAATTATAATAATGCTCAAAAATTTTATTATTACTCTTTGAAGCTGGTACAGTAAATGTTTGTGTAAATTCTGTAAATATTTTAGCAGGGTCTTTTATGTTTTGTATTGACTGATTGAAAGAAACTTGTTCGTCTTTAAACAAATCAATTCTTTCACCACTAATAAATAATTGTAGTTTTTGCATTATCTAATATTGTTAATGTAATCAAAGGACATATCGAAACTAAAAGTAAATTGTATTAACCTTTCATTTAAACTATTCTTATAAACCATATTATTGTCTTTTATGTTTATAGGAATTGAAATAAAATTTCCTGATGTTTTTTCTCTATATCTTACCCATACTTTTTCTGACAATAACATTTCAGAATAAACTTCACTATAATATTCAGGAACGTAAAAAGAATTTAATGTAATCGATTGTACTGCATTAATATTGTAATTTTGTTTAGTATGTCCATTTACAGAATATGTACCAGTAGAGCTAATTATATTAGAATTGTATGTTTCTCTTTTAGCTTTTATATCTCTTTTGGCTTTTAACGTAAAAAACTCGCTTTGTATTGCACCGTATTTATTAATAAAGCTAACTTTAAATCCTACTGATGAACCATTTAGTTCAGTATAACCATAGCTAGAAGTATATTTAGTACAATCTATTCTGTTTATTGTTACAGTTGTTCCGTTAATATCAACAGATGTTCCATTATATCCTGATGAATTATAAACCACCGTACCATTTAAAATACTTGGAACATAAAGCTCTACATTTTTAGGAGCATACATAGTATATGTTTTTGCACCTAACGATGAACTACCTGATTGTGTATAGTTTGAAATTGCAGGAAATTCACTGGTACTCATATTAGGATTTGCTTCTTCATAAAAAGTTCCATAACCATCAAAGCCATTATGATTTTCTGAATATGTAAATCCAACTTGTGTACCTGTACCATTAACTCCATCGTAAAATCTTAAATCTAATCCTATAGGAAATGCAGCTTGTGTTGATGGTGTTCCTGTATAAGTAATATCTAAATAATCTCTTGCTAATTCAGCCCATTCAAATAAGACTGGTACATTTATACTTGCTGATTTTATTAAAGTATATCTTAACGAACCATCAATAGTTATTTTTAATACAACTGATAAAACTGTTGAGTTTGCTGTTTGTGTTATATATTGTGGTGATCTTAATAATCTGTTTGCCATTGTTTATTTTTTTGTTCCTAATATTATTCCTTTTTCTATATCTAATATAAAGTCATTTACTAATTCTTCTGGCAGTCTTTTAAATGCTGCTTCAAATGGTTTGGTAAAAAACATACTAGCTTTTATTCCTTTGTTTTTAATACTTCTAGCAAGTATATAACCCATTGTTTTATAAGAACCAAATTGTCCTTTTTTATTTCTAGGTTGTAAGTTTAATCTTTTAGCAAATCTTCCAAAAACTCCTAATCCTGTACCATCTTGTGATGCTCTTTCTAATCCTATTAAATTACTACTTCGCTTATATGAAAATGGAGAATTTTTATTTACTATATAATTAGACTTAACACCCTTAACCCCTTGATCTTGATACGCTCCATATTGTTCCATTAAAAAGTTTATTATAAAACCTTTTTCTTCTTCGTCAAGTGTATATTTAATAGAGTTATACAATTCACTAGTTGCGTTATGATTGCCTTTAGTTAAATTAGACCTTGACTGTTGAACTACATAATTACCAAAATCTTTTAATGCTCTATTTATATTTTTAAAATCCATTAACAGATGTTTATGTCGTTATATATCATTATGTCCATTGTTGCAGTCCATCCTGCTAATTGGTTTTCAAACCTATCATAAAATGGTTCACAACTTACAGTACCTTCTAATTGATATTTGTCTGTATATAATGTACCCATTCTTAAACTTTGTATTACTTTGTTCAATACACCTAGTTGTGTATTTAGAATATCTTGTTCATTGTTATTGCCAGTAAATCTATCTTCAGTTGGTAGTTTAGATTGATCTACAATGTCCATTGCCAAGATGCTTATATTAAATGTTAATGTTTGTTCTTGTTGTTGTACGTTGTTTACTATAATATGAGCTAATGGAAATATGTCTTGCTTGTTTAGATTAACATCATATATATCACCAGTTGTTACAGTATTGCAATTTATGTCTGCAAGTAATTTGTCTTTTATTGTTTCTGTTAATTGATAAAAACCTCTTATACCTTGTTGGCTCATTTAAATTTATTTTTAATTTGTTTTGATTCTAATTCGTTTTTGTCTTTCATAAATGCTAACATCATTAAACACTTGTGCATACCTAATTTTGTGATATCTTCAAATCTTGTAATATCTCCTGTAGCGAGTCCGTAAAGGCTCGAATACCATCCCCATTTTTTAGCAAATCCAGACCTTGCACTTGTTGTTTCCCCTCCTTGTTCTCCAAATAATTCATCATAGTTTGCGATAATTCGATCCCTAAACGATAAAAAAAAAGTATAGAACTAAATACAGCATCCATTGGCATATTGACTAATTGGTCTTTTTTATCTGGATTGTAATCTTCTATAGTATATTTTTTACCTAGCTTTTGTTTTATGGGTCTATATAGAACATTCATAGCTATTTCTATTTTTTCCCATTCACCCATATAAGTATCTAGGTCTATGTATTCTCCTAATGTGATTTCATCAAGATCAGGAACAAATCCATACTCGACATTGTTTAACCAAAAACTAGTAACTAGATTAGGCTTCTGTTCAAACATTTTACTTATGATACTAGCTATTCTATCTGCATCTGATAGTTTAATATTTAAAGCATCTTGCATTTTAACTTTGCAAAATATTTGTATCATTTTAGTCTGTATAGTGTGTTTGTCCTGTTCGCTGTCTTGTACTTTTAAGAACTTTTGATATTGATTAAGTGTAATTTCGTTTAGTTCGTTAGGCACGTTAATATTAGCTTTCATACTTATATAACGTAATTAAAGTGAGATTTTAGTATAAAAAAAAGGTGCTATTTCTAACACCTTCGATTTAAACAAAACAAACTATTTTTATAACATACTAGCTTCCCAACAATTATTGGAACAATAGTCATTTTCTTTATGTATTGGTTTATCACACATCATACATTCGTATTGTGGTTCATCTTCTGGCAGTGTTGTATATGTCCAATGATTACTCATTATATTTCTTGTTCTTTTAAATCTTCTTTAATTAATTCTAAATTATACAGGGCTTCATTCTTTTGTTCCCTATAATCACTATTAGCTATCTTACAAGCTGCTAAATCATTTTGTAATCCTGCAACATATATACACATCTGTATAAATCTACTTTGCAAGTCTAATAGTTCTTTGTTATTTGGTTTAGCTTTTGTCCATTTTTTTATAAGGTCAGCTATTACTATAGAATTGTCATAATATTCTATGTCCTGTATGTTTTGTATTTTGTTTCTCATATTGCCATTTCTAACAAATGTAAGAATAAAAATAGAAATACATAAAATACTACCCAGCCTAAACCTGCATACACAAGAATTTTTAAAAAGGTTTCTTTATTTTCTTTTTTAGATATTTTCTTTGCTATGTAATATCTGCGTTGTCCGTCTATTTCGTAATAATGTTTCATACTAATTTTAATGTTAAAAGGATTACTGCACAAGTCCAAGCTACTAAAAGTAATACACCGATTATTTTCATTGATTGTTCTTCTTGATAAGGACTTCTACCTTGATTTGATCTATATTGTCTTTTTTTCATAATATATCGTTTTGATG
>Ga0213869_10002107_pt1 | contig 14103 bp, 7 predicted proteins | sample PICome_10_FD_160083 | JGI IMG/M metagenome (GOLD analysis project Ga0213869, IMG submission 160083) | Coastal seawater microbial communities near Pivers Island, North Carolina, United States - PICO132 | ecosystem: Environmental > Aquatic > Marine > Coastal | place: USA: North Carolina...
CCGAGCGACGTGATCGTCGTCGCTGGCGGTAAATGGACGACGTATAGGTTGATGGCGGAAGAAACGGTGGATTTAGTTCTGAAAACGATGAGAGAGAGTGGGGAAAACGTAAACGCGATTGCGAGCTGTCGCACGAGCAACATGGGCGTTATTGGCGCACATGGACACAAAGATTCTCTTTCGGCATCCGTGGCGCAATCTGGAGGCGACGGATTTGGTGGTTCAAATCCAGATCCGGATGTTTCGAGACATCTGGCAACTTCGTACGGCGATCGCGCGATGGCTGTCGCATCCTTAGCCTCCTTCGCCGGATTAGAAAAACGTTTACATCCGAACGTGCCGGTGATTGAAGCCGAAGTCGTATACGCCGCGCGCGCGGAGTTTTGCCGATCGGCGAGTGATTTCTTAGCGAGGCGTTCGAGAATGGCATTTTTAGACGTGCAGGCGAGTGAAATGGCGACCAATCGCGTGGTAGAGTTGTTAGCAAAAGAGTTGAAGTGGGGGTGGCGAAGACGACGGGCGGAAACGAAAAAGACGAAGGAGTTCTTGAAGTCGTTCAGAGCTTCTTAATAAAAGAATGTTTGAGATGAAGAGAAAGTCGGAGAACTTCGCGTATTGTACAAAAATCTATATATCTAAATATATTACTATTACAACAACAAAAATGAAGGTCATAATCATCATAATCCTCGACTGACATTCATATCCGGAAACGCGTTGATGAGAACCGCGTTCGCTTCTTCTAAAGATTCCGGGTGTAAACTCGCGGCGTTGTATAATCGTCGACTGAGTTCGTGGTATTTTTCCAGCTCTTTCTCAAGCTGTTCGACTATTTCCAAAGAAGAGACGCTCCCTGATCCGTTCCCTGAAGCGCTCTTGATTGAGTATTTCGTGGCCATTTCGTTGTTTGCGCCGTTGCGAAGATGTTTCCGACTATTCGCCGCGTGTTTCTCGGCTTCACGAATCAAACGCAAACCATCCGCACATTCTGGTGCTCCGTGTTGCGTGCCAGTTTCAAACGCCTCCTTGGCGCTTACCCTATTCCCGAGCGTTAAAAGCGCGTAGCCTAAACTCGCGTGGGCGGACAAGACACCTCTTCTCGCCGCAATCGCGTACCATCTGGCGGCTTCGCGCCAGTTGCGCTCAACGCCGCCTTGGCCTTCCTCGTAACACATGGCGACGTTGTTTGCGCCTGGCCCGGACCCGTTCGCGGCGGCGTGTTGAAACAGCGAGAACGCTTTTTTTCTATCTTCGGCGAGTTGGTTTTGAAAATCATCCCCTCCGTTGCTCGAAATCTCGGAAACGGACGAATCGGTCAAATGCGCCGATTGGTTTCGTTTTTTGAGTTCATCTCTCGGGAAACGACCAAGGTAATATATACATCCCAAATCGCACGCGGCTTCGTCGCAGCCGAGTTTCTCGGCTTTTTCGTACCATTCCACCGCTTTACAAATATCTTTCCTCGTCCCAAAGCCACTTTCGAAGCATCTACCCAGCGTTTGCATCGCTTCTGGATATCCTTTCATCGCCGCTTCTTCGTACGCCTCCTTCGCTCTCCTGGCGATGCGTTCGGCTTTCCTCGCGTCGCCTCGCAAACTCCCGATGCTTGAATCTTCACCATTGTCGCTATTCACGCCAGCAGCAGCGGCGGCGGAGGCGTCGTTGGCGATGTCGTCGTCGTCGTTGTCGTCTCGATCGAATTCATCTTCTTCGCTGAAATCGACATCACTTTCGTCGCTGTTTTCAGATTTATTATCCTCGGAATCCCACTCGGAGTAACTGCGACTGTCGTTTTCTTTCTTCTTACGATGCTCCTCATCGTCACCGTCGCCGTCGAGGAGCTTTTTCGTACGTTTAATACTTTCAGCGTCTGAGACTTTTCGAAATACCTCGCTCGCTTTCGCTTCGAGCTCTTTCCCGCGGATAAACGCCAATCTCGAATCTGATCCAGGTCCATGCATCAACGAGTCCGCGCGATCGACCAGTAAAATCTCCTTTCTTCGTCTCCTGTGAATACTATCATCCCCACCGGAGGAGTAGTTGTTCAAATTACTGCTCGACAAGTTTGGACTGAGCGCGTCCGGGCTGTTGTTGTTGATATTCGCGTTGGCCGCCTCGGCGCCGCTTTTAATCAACATATTATTAAGTAAAGCGCTATGCGCGACGTTCTTTCCAACCGCGCTTCCATTAATCACGCTATTACTCGCGGTAATGTTGTTGTAACTCGGCGACGGAGGACTTCTTGCCGCGGCGGTATCTTCCCTCGACACCTCTCTGCTCGCCTTCTCCCCCGCGTTGTTGTTATTCTCGTTTTCGTTCTTCTCCGAACTGTGCGTGTTCGTCCCTTCCGCGCTGTGACCTCTCGGCGTACTCGTCCCTCTCGTCTCTTCGCTCCCCAAAAACCCCGGCGTTATCGCTCTCCCTTCTATCAAACTATCCAATCTATCGTCGTCGGGATGTTTCGAGCTCACCGCGGCGACCACCGTCGCGTCCGTCGTCGCGTGCGCGATCAAAGGCCTCCTATTCGAAGAACTCTTCCCATCCTGACTCACCCTGAGCATTCTCACGATCACCCGAATGTGACTCCCGATATCTTGTTCGTTCGTCACGTAGCTCGGTCCAACCGCGCCAACTATGCTCTCAATCGCGCCTCGCGGCGCGACTCTTTGCCACTGGTACTGGCACGATCCAGCGCCTCCAGAGACTGAGAGACACTCCCCGGAGACGGTTTCTCCGCTCAAGCGTAAGCTTAAGGAGGATTTTTGATTCGAAGACGAGGACTCGTAATTTGTATTCGTGTTGTTGTTATTCGTGGTATCCTTTACGTCGCAGCGTTCGTTCGCGTTGTACGCGTGATTCTGTTGTTCCTCCTCCGTTCCCGACACCCCGAACGGGGGTGGTTGACACACGACGTCCGGAGGGACGTGTCCGTCTCTCCCGAACGAGGGTTGTTCGAGCAAATATCGCATCAACACGCGCTCTTTTTCCGACATCACGTGAGTAGTATTCGTAGTAGTCGTAGTCGTGGGAGTCGTGTGTGTAGTCGTCGTCGCCATCGGCGGTGGGAAAGGAGAAGGTTTCGCCATTTTTGTGCAGAAGGATCGGCGAAGATACGAAAGAGATATTTCGCGAAAGCAACGACGAGTTCTTAATGTGTAAAGTAATAGTCTACGTAGTTAAATCAGTTATAACAACAATAATATTTAGTTCATGCTTCTGACCAAAGCGTTGATGTTCTCCTCTCTGTTACCAGCCATGCCACCTTCGATGTAGTGATTTCTCTTTCTGGTCATCCCGCCCAACGGCGCGGACAACTTCATCGGCCACAAAAAGTTCGCGCACTCCTTGAAGTTCGGGCCGACGGTGTAAATCTCGTGGATCAAATCTTCCACGCAAATGATACCTTTATCACCCAACACTTTCTCCACCACGCTGTTATCGGTCAACGGAATTCGTTGCTTGTTCACCTTACCGTGACCTCTCTTGTAAATCAAATCCTTCACCGTCTTCAAGTTCGGGTACCCCCACATGATGTACGGTTCAACCTTTCTCAAAGCGTTCACCGTCGCTTTGTTCACCTTCATGAAGACGCCGTTGTGAATTTGTCTCAAACGCAACAACTGTAAAATGTGCCTCGTCTTCGGGTGCATGTCGTTCAAACCTCTCAATCGCATGACAAAGATCAACTTTTGCTCCGGTTCGACGTAAAAGCCGCCTTTCGCTCTGGCTTCTCTTTTTAAGCGAATCAAATCTTTCTCCTGGGACTCGTACTCCTTGACGTACTTTTCGGCGCGTTTGAACACCTCTTCCCTTTTCTTCTCTTGGGCTTTCTTCGACTCGGCGTCCGCTTTGGCTTTTTGAGCGGCCCATTGCTCGTCGCGTTTGCGGCGTTTGAGGACGGATTCTGGAGCGGCAACCTGTTTGTTTCGTATAAAGAAAGAAGAAGAGCGATAATAGATACGTAAGTAAACGCGTGAACCTGATGTTGAGTGCTTTTTTCTCGCGTAATGAACCTAATGCGAGAGCAAAAATTTCCGATGATTTTACGCCGCTCAAAACACGGATAAATGTCTTCGCGAACCCGGTTTGGGCGATGCAACGGTTCCATTTCATGCGCGAGAACTATCCGCGCGCAAATTTTGCGTTCGCAGTTTCCTTCGCGACGAGAAAGGACGCGTAAAGCGGCGAAATCCTCCTCTCATTTCGCGCCAAAATCTCTCTCTTTTACGCACGCAAAAGAAAGTTTAGGCGGAAAAGGAAAAAATCGCAGCCGCACATCGAATAAAAACGAACGCGCGCGAACGTCCTCCCGTATCTGTGATGCGCGTTTTATGCTCATCTTCATCGTTCGCGAGAAGAGACACAAAAACTATTCACACAGAGAGAGAGAGAGAGTTTCGCGCGTAAAAGAAGCAACGACGTACCATTTTGTGTTCGACTACGAAAAATGTGGTTTCTACTCTGACGGAAGGAAAGAGAGGAAAAGAAAGGAGGAGCCAAGAGTGACCCGGTCTCGATAAACCCTACACCCTAAACAGTTTTCTACGAAGAATTAAAAATTGAATCGTCGCTCAAAATTAAGCGACATTTTGAGTACACACACACGCAGAAGTATCCTATCGAAAGTTACCAACAGAACCTCTCTCTTTGTTGCTCTTACGAAAGACGCTTCGTTTTCTTTCTCTCTTTTTCTTTGGGAGGAGATCTGAAAAGCAAGCGTTGGTTTGGAAAGAAAACTCTTCGTTGCTTTTGGAATAATTCACATAATTGACGGCTCTCGGATTGAATCGGATTAGTAGTAAACACACAAAGAGAATGGCGTCCGTTCCAACCCAAGTGCGACGATTAGAAGTCTCGGCGTACCAGTCGATCATGAAAGCTTTAGCCGTGACCGGTTTGACCTGGGAAAGAGAAGATTTAATCGCCAAGTTACGCATCGAGTTGAACGTCTCGAACGAAGATCACATGAAGGTGAGAGAAAACGTCGGAGGGGACGAGAACGTGAAACGGTTGAGAGATGCGTTCGTTCAGTATAAGCTGACGCCGCCGGAACCGCCGGCTGCGAAGCGACAAAAGACGCAAAAGAAGCAGCAGCAATATTATCAGCAGCAGTATCCGGGCGACGAGGACGACGACGAAGACGGGTACGCGCCGCCGCAACAACAGTACAGACAAGCGAGACCACCGAAAGAACCGAAACCGCCGTCGGCGAGAATGCAGAAACAACTGGAGAAAGCGGCGGTTTTGGCAAAAAATTTGGACGCGTTGGGAGTGAACGAGTATATTTGCCGAAGAGTGAAACGGTTTTGGCCGGCGGAAGGCGGGTGGTTCGATTGTATCGTGACGGATTACAAAGAAGAAACGAAAGAACACTGCTTGACGTACGATATTAACACGGAAAACGAATCCTTCGAGTGGGTGAAGATTGAAGAGCTAGACGATCGCGAGTTTCAAGTTGTGGACGCGCCTCCGGTGGATATTACGACCGGAGCGTTCAAGTTGAGAAGTAGACCGGAACCGCCAAAGTTACCGAAGCAAGTACAACAAGCGATGCAACAAGGCGCACCGGCGGCGACTTTGGCAAAGCAAGCCGAGAAAGCGAGCGGGGTGGAGACGGTGAATGCGATTAAGGATAACTTGGATATTGAAGAGGCGGCGTTGGCGGCGAAATTGGCGGCGTTGGACGAGGATTCGGACGACGACTCAGACGATTCGGACGACGAAGGTGAGAAGAAAAAGAAGGAAGAAGAAGAGGCGAAAGATGGAGAAGCTGGTGGTGATGATGCTAGTATTGATGCTATTGTGGGAAAAGAAGAAGCGCCGGCGGGGGAAGGAGAGAAGAATGTGGTTGATGCGGATGCGAATGCGGATGCGGGTGCGGATGCGGGTGCGGCAGCTGCGCCGGAAGTGGCTGCGCCGGAAGTGGTTGAGCCAACCGCGGAGGACGCAGAAAAAGAAGAAATTTGAAATGAAAAACAAGTCTCTAAAATTATATATTAAAACGAACTCTCTCTCTCTCTCTCTCTCTCTTTCTCTGCTTTATGTACGATCGTTGCTTTGTTGTCTCTTTGAATAATGATAAGTCTCTCTCTTTCTTTTTTCTCTAGAGACTTTATTCTCGCTTATCGTGAACTGAGGGCGACCTCATAATAACGTCCTTCAATTTTTCGAGACGCGGCGCCTTTGTGGGAGAGTGCATTCCGCGAGGAAGCGAGCTCGCTGGCGGAGCTTTGATAACCCGCTTACTCTTCGGTTTCGTCGATGAACCACTCTTTTTCAGGAAATACTGAGCCGTCGGTGTCGATTGAGACTGCCCTCGATGTTCGTCGCGACACGCCTGTTGCACATCCACCATTTTCATCGGCGATTGTAGACTTTCGTCACTCCCTGTGGGTAAACACATCGTTCCTTGTGGTGACGGAGTGTTACTACCGCCTTCAAACGCTTGATTTAAAATACCTGAAGGTGTTGTCACGATGACCGTATTGCTTTGCTCCAACGCAGGTGCCGGTAATGCTAGTCGCGGAGGCGCATGTGGCGGTGGCTGCGGAAGCTGGAGCAGCGATATCTCCTGTGACTGCGCTGGTTGCTCGAAAGCGACCGTGTTGATCTTTTTGACGCGTAAACTTTGCGTTTTAGACGGTGTCGTTTGTTCGTGTGACGTTTTTGCCGTCGTCGTCGGCGACGCTTTGTGTTGCGGTTGCTTCGTCTTCTCCACGCGTTTCTCGGACACATCCTTACTAATATCCAAGGACAGTATAGCCTGGACTTTTTTAGCTCGCTCCTGCTCTGCTGTCAACTGATCTTCGAGTATTTTTTGACGTGTCCGCAAAAGCTGTATCAACGTGTACTGATTTGCGAGCTTTACTGTTGCGGAACGCAAGGCTTGTAAAATTTCTTTCGTATCTACGCCCGCCGCAGGTACGCCTTCTGGTAAGGGTTCAATAGTTTGGTTCAATCGATGACCATTCTTCGCTTGCGCCTTCTTTCGAAGTTTCTCTATTTGTGCGTGTTGCTCTGTGATTTTCTCCTGCGCCGCGTTCAATTGCTTGATGAGCATCGTTTGTTCAGATGCGTATTTTTCCCTGTTGGCGATGTTATCGCTTCTTACAGCGCCTTGTTTGCTCTTCGTAACTTCCGAGACGTCTTTTTGCGTATCTTTCAACGTGTCTACGAGAGCTGCGATGTGATTTTGCTGCCTGACGACCACCATGGATTGATTATGCATCTTTTGCTTCATCTCGAGAGTCTCTTTGAGTCTTGCTTCCATCCATCTTCTCTTCGCCGTATCGTCGTACTGTGTGAGAACTTTCTCGATATCAAACTCTTCTTCGGCGTCGCCACTGCCGTCGTTGGTTTTTTCGGCAATACGGTTCTCGTTTTTGCGCGCTTTTTTGCGCTCGATGAACTCGTAAACGCGATTTCTCAACACCGTTGGCTCGAACTTGGCACCCGCGCTGTAAGATGAAGCCGGAAACTTCTGGCTCCATTCGCGCTCGAATATTTGCGCTAACTTTTCCGCGCAAACGTATACGAAAGTACCCGGTTGGTTGTACCTAAACGCATTCGCAAACACTAAACGCACATCGTTGGCGAATATTTCTGGATCACTCTCGTTCGTGTAATACGTCGGTTCGATGGGAACGCCTTTTTCATCCTCCGGTTCTAAACGTTTGAAAATCGTCCCAAAATCCATGGGATCGGATATCACGTCGAAATAGTCCGGAATGTTCAACGCGACCGGATCGACTTTTTCTAAGAACGGAAATGAGTATTTTCGATCGTTCATCAACTTTTGTAAGATTATCTTGTACTTATAAAGTGGCGCGTTCACCCTGGTTTCGTTCTCAGTGAGCGTGACACCACTCACGTCCTCGCTTTGCTCCTTCGCTTTGCGTTTCTTCCCTTTCCTATCGCTTAGCTTTCCTTTCCGTCTTACATAAGCATTATCGACGACGCGTTCGCGTCCGTGCTTACCGGCAGAACGAAGCTGTTGAATGCCGAAATAGTAATCGTTCATGCATTTTGCGACGTGCGATTTCATGCGATGATATGCCAACGCGTTTTCTTTAAAGGCTTGCTTGTTGTGCGTCGGTTCCACGCAGTCCGCCTCGACGACACCGAGCATATCTTTCATCATACAGTTCGCTTGCAACTGACTCGAAAAGCGTTGGTACATGCGAATCAAACGATTTTTGTTGTAAATGTGGAAGCCGCACAACTTGGAGTTTCCTTCGACGTACCCGCAATGGACAGTAACTCCGTCTGCGAAACCTTTCGGTTTGTATTCCGGAAAGACGTAATATTCTTTCGTCAATCGAGAGATTGGACAGCGAGGAACAATCTTCTCGCCGCGCAAGTAGAACGCGCATCGAGGTCGCAAGTAAAGAATCTCCATATAGGCCTTCATGGAGTAATCTTCGGGAACGTCTGTCGTCGCGAGTTGACCGTCTCGATTTTGTTGAAAGACCGGGCCTCGATGCTTGCGCGTATTTTCTGCCGTGTGGTCAGAGATGCGAATATCATTCCAAGTGCAAAAGTCGAGCTCGTAGAGATGCGAGTCTTCGTTTTCGCGCTTTCGTAAGTTGAACAAGATAATTCGAGTCCCGTGAGAACCTTGAATCTTATCAAACTCTTTCATGAGCGTTGTCGCATTAAACGGTGAATACTTCTCGAAGATGACCGTGTTGCTGGTCCACTCGCTCTGATCACTTGGCTCGAACGGGACGTAGTTTACTCCGTCGCCTTCTAACAACGTGAAAGAGAACATCGGGATCAAAATATCGTCCGCGGCGACGGAGTCCAAAAACGTTTGGGATAACAACGCCGCGTGCGCGTACCCGTCTCTTTTCGTCAAAATCAACGCGTCGTCGGCTAATCTCATCGATCCTGATTTGAAACCGATTCCAAACCTTCCAACGTTCCCAGATACGTGCTCTTTATCGGAAAAACCAAACGATAACATGTTATTCAATCCAGATCGAGTCATCCCTCTCCCGTCGTCTTGTACCGTCATCACGTACTTCCCATCGCGAACATACGCGTCCACTTCCACTTTCCCGGCGCCGCACTCGCGATCTTGCGCGTTATCCAACAACTCCGCCAACGCACCCAACGCCCAAACGTGCGACGTCGCGTTTGATTTCAACATCCTCGGGTGCGATTTCGAGTGTTCCATCACTCGCGCGCTCTCTTTCGAAACGTTTGAAACCATTGGTGATATCGTCGGCTCGATCTCCTCTGAGGTGTTTACACTCCTCCTCGGTTGTTGAGTGCTACACTTGTTGTTCTCTTTCTGTTGTTGTTCTCGGTGTAACTGCAACTTCAAACGTTGCTTCGCCGTCAGCATCGGCTGCTTCACCTGCTCTGGCACCCTCTCGTCGTCTTTATCGTGTTTCGCGGTTTCCTTCGACACCATCTCGCTCGTCTACGTCGTTTCCGCGCGAGTATTTTTTGAATTCAAAATTGCGCGCAAACAGCGCTTGAAAGGGAAAAAAGAAGGGATGAGAAAAAGGTTTCTTCTCTCTCTCTGTGTCAATCTCAATCAAACCTCTCTTTCTGTTCTGCTCGATAAAAGTCTCTCTCGAGTGCTCTCTCTCTCTCTTCTCTCGCTCTTTATGACTGAAGTTTAAAGAACCTTCTCTCGACAACACTCTCTCTCTCGAGTCTGTTTTCGTGCTTCTTTTTGTGAGAAGTGAATTTGAAATTTGAAAAATACGCGAAGGAAAAAAAGGAACAAAAGTGATACATAAATTAGGTGAATGGTCTTCACTCTCTCGCTCTCTCTTTCATTATTAAAAACTACCACCAGTAACGAAGCTCCTAGTATTATCGAGCGACGACTTTTCTAAACTTGAACGCGATAATATGGAGCGTTTGCATGCACAGGACGAAAATGGCGACGTAAATCAACATGTACCATTTTTGGGAGAGTTGGACGTCGTATTTTTCTTCCACGTACGCCAACGTGTCGACGGTTTCGAAATACGTGCCTCGGAAGGCTTGAATGGTTGGACAGTCGCCGTCTGGGTACGCGCCGGTACACCCTCGGTGTTCGAATTGCGGGGCAGTGACACCTTGGATGGCGTACGCGACCGGATCGATGAAGTACGCCCACTTCCAATAGACGGGAATTTGCGGGTACGGGAGGTACAAACCGCCGAAGAGGAAGCAGATGGGGATGAAGGCGGACGCGCCGGCTTGCGCGGTTTGGATGGTCGCGCAGAGACACGCAATGAGCTGACCTAAAGACATGAACGCCATTGAGACGGTGAAGACCATGAGAACGTGGAAGATGTAGTGCTCAAAGGTTGGGACTAAGCCGACCATGAAGTAGAGCGGGGTGACGGTGACAAAGGTGACCAGTAAGACCCACGGGACTTCGCAAATCGCGTGCGATAGAGAGTACGGGACGGCGTCGTACATGAACGAGGTGCGTTCGCGATACGCCACGGCTCTTTCTCTCACGCGCACGGGCATGACGGAGTTCATGAAGATGATACCGGCGAAAATGGACGTCATGAAAATGACCCCGACCATCGCTTGAACGCCGGTTTCGTTCGAGGCGTCTAAATCGAAGTAGACAAACCCAAACAGGAGGTAGAGAACAAAGAGAATGCCAATGCGCCCAAGATTGTACGCGACGTCGCGGTTGTGCGCGAGGGATGCGCGCTGGATGAGGCATCTGAGTTGCGTCAAGAACGATCGAGCGTACGGCGAGGCAAAGGCGAACATTTCCGACTTTTCGCCTTTTGCGCACAATTCCTTGACCAAGCGCGTACCGGCGGCGCCTTCCTGGGAGGCTTTGAACCGTTCGACTAAAAGGAGGCCGTTCAAGGCGCCCCCGGAACCGCTGCGTTTCATCGTCATTGCCGGTTGCAAACTGCCCGCCGCGGTTGATTTCGATTTCTTCAACGCGCTTTTTTCGCCCGCGTTTGAGGAGTCGGTGCCGCCCAACACGTCCAACATCCACGACGCCGGGTTCATGCCGTCCGGCAACGCGTGCGCGTTTGGAATCTTTTGCAAATAGTCAACGAATGTTTTGCCATTCACGCCACACGGGCCGAAATAGACCTGATAGCCGCCTCTTTGTAACAACAACATGTCGTCGAACAAGTTGAAAATTTCCTTGGACGGTTGGTGGACCGTGGTGATGACCGTCCGCCCAAGATTGGCGACTTTTTTCACCTCGCGCATGACAATCAACGCCGCTCTCGAGTCCAAACCAGACGTCGGTTCATCCAAAAAAAACACCGGGGCGTTCGAGACCAACTCGACGCCAACGGTTAAGACTTTGCGTTGACCGGGCGATAAGCCACTCGGCGAACCCGCCACTCCGATTAAACGATTCTCGATGCCTCTCAGTTCCAAGATATCCAAAGCTTCGTCAACGAACGCTTTTCGAGCGTCTTTGGAAACGTCCGATGGCAAACGGAGCGTCGCGGAGAATTCCAAAGCTTCTTTAACGGTCGTAAACGCGTTATGCAAATCTTGTTGTTCGCAGTACGCGGTTAATCGCGCAAACGTTTCCTTCTTGACCACGTGACCGTTCAATTTAATCGTACCTCTCATTTCCCCGCCAGACTTGCGCCCGGCGATGACGTCTAACAACGTCGTTTTTCCAGCGCCAGATGCACCCATGAGCGCTAACATTCTCGACGGTTGCGCCGCGGAGGTGACTGAGTTCAAAATTTTCTTCGATCCGGACAACGGCTTACCGTCTTCTCCAGGAACCTTTACCGTGTACTCCAAATCTTCCCACGTGATGCTCATTGGAGTAAAACTTAACGCTCTTTGCGACGCCTCCGCGTCAACCTTCGAGATTGAAATGCTCACTTCTTCGGCATTTTCCCCGTCTTTTTTCTTTTCACTCGACGACGTTCTCGACGACCCGATGTTGCGCTGAATACGAATCTTCGACAACGCTCTATAACCTATCGCGGTCATCAGGCAAAAGAACCCGATAGAAAATATCGGCCCGGCCCAGAAATATTTTTTATCCGAGCTGATATCGATGGTACTCAGAGTAATCTTCCCGGCGTCTTCGCACGGGAACGCGTTCTCCTCGCAAAACTCCGCCATCGTTTTCGGGTCTCCCGTGTACCCTTGAACGTACACAGCGGCCGCGGTGGGATCCAACGGCACTTTATACTTGTACTGATCGCTGAGGAATTCGTTTTGACACAAAGATCTCAACGAGTACGCGAACAAAGAAATCCAATAAAGGAAGTGCAACACGCCCATCTTCTCCGGGGAGATTAAAAAGCCCGCAAAGATGACCATAATCGCGATAACTGGGCCAGGAAAGGTTTGCGCCGCTTCCATGTTTGGCGCAAGAAGAGCGACGACTCTGAAGAAACTCGCCATCGCAACGTTCGCGCACGTTAAATTGATGAAGAACACCAACCAGTTTTCAAATGCCATGGACAAACCAACCATCGGGTATAAAATGCAACTAAATATAGCCGTCTCTAACACCGCGATCGGTAACTGCGTGGCAATAGAAGACACGATGTACGCAAACGTTGGGAACAACTTGTAATCGAGTTGTTTATACGCCACGTATTTCTGTTCGACGCTAAACGTCAACTCGGAAAAATTGCTAAAGGAAATGTGCAAGACACAAAACAGGAGCATGCCTAAACGCTCGAAACCTCTATCCAAGGGCAAATCAAACCAAACAGAACCGAGAACGACGGACGTGATCAACGCGCCAAACATTCTCGCCGATAAAAAGACTTTATTTCTGAGCGTGATTTGAAATTGTCTCTTGATGACGGATTTATACATACTCGGCCACGCTTTCGGGTAGGCGGTGGAATATTGCGCCTTGGCGAAGGGCGTTCGCAAGTCAATCATGTTCTGCCCGTCCGATTTGTCCACGCAATCGGTCTCTCCGATGCTCTTTTTATATAATCCGTTCGAGTTTTCGACCCATCCTTTCCTTAACCCGTCGCCAGAGGCAAACTGGTTCGACGCGCCCGTTTTGGAATGCGCCAACGGATCCACCAAAACGCTCAACAACCAATCTGCCACGTCGCCTTTCTTCGCGTTCTCGCTGTCAAAGCCGAGACCACCAAAATGATCGACCACTTTATCCACGTCACCGTGATACACCGGAGTTCCGTCTCGCAAACACAAGACGTCGTCGAAAAGTTCGTACACCTCCGGCGTCGGCTGCAAGAGCGAAACGATAACCGTCCCGTTGGTGATTCTCGTCCACTCTCTCAAAGCGGCGATGATGTTATGCGTCACCGCGGCGTCCAATCCCGTCGATATCTCATCCATACAAAACACCCGCGCGTTCGTTACCATAGCTTCGCCAATCGTGACGCGTTTTTTCTCCCCTCCAGAAACGCCTCTCACTAAATCGTTCCCGATGATTGTATCCAAACAGTTCTCCAACGACAACAATCGATGCACGCTATCAATCTTCCTCGAGTGCACGTCTTCCTCTCTCTCATTCGTCGGCGTTGGCGTCGCGTTTTCGTGTGAAAACTTCGTCGTCTCTCTCACCGTCAAAAACGGTAAATGTTCGTCCTGTTGCGTCACGTACATTGCCATCCGATTGGCGTCGATGTCCTTCTCCTTCTTCAACTCCTCCGCCGTCATCTTCGAATACGTGACGCCTTTCCCGCCGCTCAAAACCGCGCTCGGTAAAATCTGCCCGACCGCTTTCAACAAACTCGTCTTCCCGTGTCCAGGAGGCGCCAATACCAACGTCAACGACCCCGCTTTAAAGCAACAGTCCACGTCTTTCAAAACCCGAAACGGTTCCATCTTCGTCGCGTCGTTTTCCTTCCCGCTGATTTTCTCTCTCACTTTATTCGGAATTTTCATCGCCACGTCCGTGAGCACCCCGGGGACGGTTTTTATCGACCGGTCGATTTTATTCGCCGGTAAGTGTAACGTGTAATCAAAATCGCACTTAATTTCCACCGAGGGCAGTTTCCCTCCGTGCGCTTCGAGTTCATCCCGGCATAAGCTCGCGTATTGTTCCAAACGATTCGTCGGGTCTTCGACATTTTCCTTCCGGTGGTCGACGGCGCTCATTTTTTCTCCGTCTCTTCGTCCCGCCTCGGACGCGTTTTTCAAACACTCGCG
>Ga0213869_10002111_pt1 | contig 14093 bp, 28 predicted proteins | sample PICome_10_FD_160083 | JGI IMG/M metagenome (GOLD analysis project Ga0213869, IMG submission 160083) | Coastal seawater microbial communities near Pivers Island, North Carolina, United States - PICO132 | ecosystem: Environmental > Aquatic > Marine > Coastal | place: USA: North Carolina...
TGGTTCAAAACTACTACTCGTAATACCACTATTAGGAACAATAGGTGGTGGTCTTTGGGCTGGCTTTGAGTTTTATAAAGACTATACAGATATGAAAGAACAGATACAGAAGTATGTTGCTCCTGACTTATCTGGATTTGATAAACAAATTGCTCTTCAAGCAGAGCATCAAATAACTGTTGAACGTCATATGGAATTTGTTAGTGAAGAATTAGCACTATTTAAAGATGAGTTTAAGAATATAAGAAATGGCATAGTTGATAATACTGATATGACTAGAGATACTAAACATGATTTAAAAGATGAAGTAGTACGTGTAGAGAAACATTTAGATCGTATTGAAGATAAAGTTATAGAGGTCGAAGAAGAAACTAGAGCATTAGGTGTAATGTTGTTAGGTGAAGTAAGAGAACTAATGGATGAAGGTGAATCAGAGCAAGATAGACTTACCAGAGACGTTCGTCAAATGATAGATGATGCTAGTAATAGATTTAATGATAAAATATCAGGTCTTGAAGGTTATGTAAAGCGTGAGTTAGGTACTCTTGAGGATAGACTAAATAATAAATTAATGAAGGCTTTGGATAATCCACTTGCTAATAGATAAGAGAATCAATGAAATTAATTATATACTTTATAGTATTAGTACTAATAGCAGTAAATGTCGCCGTAGCTGAGGATTTTTTAGAACTAAGAGAATATAGAAATCGTTTATGCTATGATGGTGATACTTGCTATGTGGTAGCAAAAACACTACCAGAGAGTTTAAGAAATATGAGTATACGCATTTTAGGTATAGATACTCCTGAAATTAGAGCAGATTGTCCTGAAGAAAAAGATTTAGCATTACAAGGCAGAGCTTTTGCTAATGATATGTTTAAAAATGCAGATAATATTGAGTTTCGTAATTTAAAATGGGATAAGTATGGCGGCAGAATCTTAGCTGATGTATATATTGACGGTATGTCTTATAAACATGAAATTATAGAAGCGGGTTTAGCTCGTGAATATTATGGTGGTAAAAAATTAGGGTGGTGTGATTAATGTGGTTTTTTCTTATAAGTTCTATAGCAGGATCTATAATAGGCTCAGCTACTGACTCTTGGTTTAGAGATACAAAACTTGGTATCTGGTTTTATAATAAATTAGATAGTATATACACTTGGGCTTCTGATCGGTATGGATTAAAATTATTAACAGATGAAAAGAAGAGAATGGCTAAGTTTCCTGAACTAAGTAAAAGACTAGATTCTCTTGAAAAACAAACTAAATGTATGAAAAATAGGATTTATACTTTAGAAAATAAATTTGAAATGAAAGAGGCTGCCTTAGATAGAGTAGATTATGGCAGTATCGAGGAAGATTAATGTATAAGTCACTTGAAAAAGGATCTAAGTATGTACACTTAGATATAGATAATGATGGTATAGTAACGGATGAAGAAATGGCAAGAGCTAAAGAGGTAGCAGAGTTTGAGCATAATATAGCTAAGTTTGAGAATGAAGATAAAAAAGAAGATCAAATTCGTAACATGGCATGGTTTGCTCTTTGGGGTATGCTTTTATATCCTGTGGGTATTGTAGGAGCGTCATGGCTTACTCTTGATACTGCTGCCAACTTACTTAGTGATATTGCCCCTACATATTTTGTTGCTATATCTGCACTAGTAGCTGCATTTTTTGGTGCTCAAGCATATACTAAAGGCAAGTAGTATATATGCCCCTATACTATACCGATATACCTGTATTAAAACTAAAGGTTAAGATATTTAAAAGACCTATAAATAAACATTATTTAGGTGACTTTAGTGAGCGAGTTTATAAATCCGGTATACAGTATCCTATTATTTTAAATGATAAAGGCACTAAACTTGAGTGTGTATTAGGTAATACTCGTATACAAGTTGCTATTATGTTAAAAATACCTAGCATATCTTGCTTACTAATTACAAATAAATATTATAAAGATCTTAAACGAATCAAATCGTATGAAGATTTTCTATTACGATCTGGCTTAACTAAATATGATATGCAACGAGGATTATTAAAAGCTATATTGTGATTGCAACTTCCTTATTTTTTATGTATAGTAGTAGAAACTATGGGGGTTATATGGAATACTACAATCAAACACAAGACGACTGGCGTATTGCTCAATGCTGTCAATTTCACGATAAAGCATTAGTAAAACGATACAATCTAGGAACTACTACTAAAACTTATGCTTTGAAAGAAGGCGGTAAAGAACGTGTACAAACTAAAGCGATATCAAACTGTAAAAAGCTACTTGATATTATCTCTACATACTTTCCGACACAACCTAAGAATCTGCGGGCATTCCGTATATCTTCCGAGCTTCTGCCTTGCTATACTTTGGATTTCACTGCGCCGTGGTATGATGAGATTCGTGATGAGATTAAAGAAATTCTGGCAGAAACTGGACGAGCAGCAAGAAAGCACAGTATACGTCTTAGTGTTCACCCTGCTCAGTATACTGTGCTTGCTAGTAATAAAGCTGAAGTCGTAAAAAAATCTATTGAAGATCTAGAGTATCATGCACTATACGGACAGTATATGGGAATTCCTGCTGAGGAGTTCTCTATGAATATACACTTACAAGGACTATACGGAGGAAAACACGAAGATGGTATTTCCAGGTTTGCGACTAACTTCCCCTACTTATCTGAATACGCCCAAGGATGTCTCTCAGTCGAGAATGAAGATAAACCAAACGGCTACGACATCAAACACACACTTGAGCTTGCGCAGAGAATACCTATACGATGCACTCTCGACACGCATCACTACGCCTGTCACAGAATGGTCGAAACAGAACGAGTCAAATTTGACGGTAAGTATATCAACAGAAAAGTCAGAGACGTTGAGCACATCACCCATACTCACGAATATTTTAGGGAAGCCGTTAAAAGTTGGAGAGGTTTACGCCCACTATTCCACGTGTCTCAGTCGTTCCCACCAGAAGATCAATCTCATTGGATGAAACCTAATGCTCACGTAGGAGAGTTCTGGGATGAAGAATTGATGGCAGCACATGTTCCTATGCTACAATATGCAGATTTTGATATTGAGGCAAAGCATAAAGAGATAGCAGTTAAAGGATTTTATGACTTTATTAAGAAAGAAGAAGAGTTTGCTGGAGAAACAATATCTAGTATTAGGATTAAATGAGTAATAAAATAGATATGAAAAACTTCTGTCCTGCTCCTTGGACAGAAGTTTTTATAAATTGGAATAGCTCTGGTCCTTGTTGTGTTAATAATCAGGTATATAAAGGGTTAAACCCTGAGAAATATTTAAAATCTAAAGAACTAAAAGATCTAAAAAAACAATTTTTAATAGGTGATAGACCTAAATCTTGTGATGCTTGTTGGGCTGCTGAAGATGCGGGTATTAAATCCGTTAGACAAACTCAGACTACCATAGGTAGTAAATTACAAAGAATTTCTTTAGCTATTACTAGTAAGTGTAATTTTAAATGTAGAATGTGTAACCCTATAGATAGTGATGCTTGGGTAAAAGATAAAAAAGCATTAGAGTTATATAAATCATATTATAATAATATTGATATATATAGTTCTATTAGAAAAGTTGGAGATGATTATCAAAGCATAGATTGGATTATCGAACAATGTAAAACTAAAAAACTATTAGTTAATTTACTTGGAGGGGAACCTTTTATTAGTTTAGGGTTTTTATATTTTTTAAAAAAAGTAAAAGAGTATGATCTATATGATAATATATCTTTAGTAATAACCACTAATTTATCAGTTACAAAGTATAAAGGTGTAGATTTTACTGAAGAATTAAAAAGATTTAAAAGACTAGATGTATACGCTAGTATAGATGGTTGTTTTAAAGTAGGAGAGTACATAAGAGAGGGTTTTAATTTTACAAAATTTCATAATAATTTAATGATTATGAAACCTTTAGTTACTCATTTTTCTGTTACCCTACAGATATATAATATATACGATATGCCTAATATATTTAAATATGCAGATACTTTAGGAATTAAAGTTACTTTAAATTATATGTTTGATCCTCTGCACTTAAAAGTTGAAATACTTAATACGGAAGAAAGACAAAAAGTACTAAAATATTATGAATCTAAAAATTTTACTAATAAAAGTATAATTAACGTGCTTAAAACAGGAGATGATTATACTACTTATAGAGCTAAATATATAGAATGGACAGATACTTTAGATAAACTTTGGAATAAAAATATAAAGGACTATATTCCAGAGCTTTCATCACTTAGCCATTAAAATTAGATTGGACATATAACTATAGAAATGTATAATGAGGGTACTTAGGTATCCTCATTTTTTATGGAGTAAACATGGCAGTTAGACGATTAACAAAATCATCAGAAGGTGATATGATATGGAAAACTATAAGTTCTTCCGTTAAAAAGAAATCAAAACAAGATTGGTGTGTATTCTATACTCCTATGGGTAGAATGGTAAATAAACCTTCTGGTAAACGACCAAGAAATATGCATCCTGAAGATTGGTGTGCTGATAAAACTCCCTTCAGGGGAAAAGTTATAAAGAGTTATTAATGGCTCCCCGTATTCCTAGAAAGAAAGGACAGAAGGCTAACTCAAAAAAGCACTCTGATTTGTATACAGATGAAAATCCTAAAGGTACTATTAAAAATTTGGGTTTTGCTAAAGTTAAAGACGCTGTGGCTTCTGTCGCTAAAATTAAGGCTTCTAGCAAGAGTCATGCGCATAAAACGCAAGCAGCAATAGCTATGGAACAAAGAGCACGAGAAATGGGCAAAGTTTCAGCGGCAAATGTTTATAGAAAATTTATAAACCAGCAAAAAAAGATAACAGCTAAGAGGAGAAAAAATGGCTAAAAAACCAGCTAAGAAAAAAGGTGCAAAACCTACTAATCCAAAACTATATGCTAGTGTAAAAGCAGAAGCAAAACGTAAATTTGCTGTTTATCCCTCTGCCTACGCTAACGGATGGTTAGTGAGAACTTATAAATCTCGCGGCGGCGGATATAGATAATGGCTAAACCTAAAGGTGGATTAACAGCGTGGTTTGGTAAAGGATCTAAAGGCGACTGGGTCAATATTGGTGCACCAAAAAAAGATGGTAGTTTTCAACCTTGTGGTAGGAAAACTGCAAAAAAAGGTAAATATCCTAAATGTGTACCTCGCGCTACAGCTAATCGAATGACAGCTTCTGAGATTCGTAGTGCGGTTAAGCGAAAAAGAGCTGCAGGTAATCCAGGAGGAAAACCTACAAATGTAAAAACTTTCGCAAAAAAGAAAAAAGGAAAGAGCAAATGAAGGGTGTCCCACATTATAAAAAAGATGGTACTGAGTATAAAGGTAAAATGCATAAACATGCAGATGGCACTTTAATGTCTGGAACTAAAATGGGTAAAAATTCTGTAAACCTATTTCATTTTAAAGACCTTAGTAAAACTGCTAAAGCAAAGGCTAAGAGGAGAAAATAATGACTAAACTATATGAAAGAGGTTTTGCTTGTTATGACTTAAATACAGCAAATACTGTTACAGTAACAGCTACCAATAACAATTCTACACCTGTAACTGCTATACTCGCTACTACAAAAGTAATTAGAGTTGCAGCAGATGGGCATGCTTGTCACTTTACAATGAATGGTACTGCTACAGCAGATAGCTTTTTTATTCCTGCAGGGACTCAAGAATATTTTGCAGTAAAAGCTACAGGATTAACTCCTGCATTTATAAATGCTAGTTCAGGAAACAACGCAAAAGTTAACCTGACTGAATTTGATAGCTAATGACTAAACGACATTCTGACTAAAAGGAGAGTAATATGGAAGTATTAAATAAAATTAAAGATTGGGCTGGAGGACTTGCGCATGCAGGAGTTAGTCTAATTGGGTTAGGAATTGTACTTGAAATTCTATTTAGCGGTATGAACATACCATTTTGGCCTAATGTAGCAGTAACTGGGAATATCTTAACACTGCTATCAAACTTTAGTGACCAAGGATTAGTAGGCTTAGCTGCTTTAGCTATTCTTTGGCAGATATGGAATAAAAACTAATGGATCATAAAATGAAAAAACCAAAGAAAAAAATGGCTAAAGGGAAACCAGCCAAAGCAAAAGGTAAGATGCCTGCTTTTCTAGAAAAGAAAATGGGTAATAAAGGCAAAGATAAACCAGCTAAGCCTGGTGATAAGCCTATGGGCGGAAAGCTAACTGCTGCTCAAAAGAAATTGCCACCTGCATTGCAGGCAGCAATTATGAAGAAAAAGAAAAAGTAAATGCTTGAAAATGCATCTTTAATGGCAAGGTTTGCTTCTTTGGTATATCTACCTGAAGAAGAGCTTAAAATCAAACTTAGTCAGATGGGATATGATAAATTTCATTGGATTGACATAGAGGATACTCAAGCTATGATTATTCCTCCTTATCAAGATAATCAATTAGTTATCTGTTTCCGAGGCACAGAACCTGATCAATTAACAGATGTATTAGCAGATCTTAAAGCGTGGCGTAAACCTAGTAAAGAAAAAGGTTTAGTACATTATGGATTTGTGGAAGCACTAGATAAAGTTTTTCCAACTATTGAGTATCTACTAGAATCTATGGATATTAGCTTAGAGAAACCCACAAAAGTTGTATGCACCGGGCACTCGCTCGGTGCTGCACTTGCTACTTTATGTGCTGCTAGAATAGATGCACATGAACTTTATACTTTTGGATCGCCAAGAGTAGGAAATAAAGATTTTGTTAAAGAGTTGATAAAAGATGGGATTAAACATTATCGTTTTGTAAATAATAATGATATTGTTACAAAGGTTCCTTTTGCTTTTATGATGTATAAACATTGTGGTGAATTATGTTACATAAATTATCATGGTAATATTCGTAAGATGACTATTTGGCAAAGAATCAAAGATCAGTTTAGAGGTATAATTCGTGCTTGGCAAAAAGGTGAACCTTTTGATGGAGCAAGAGATCACTCTATATCTGCTTATGAGAAAAAATTAGAAAATGTTTGTCTACAGAGCAAAGACTAGCTGTCCTGTGTGTAATACCCCAAGTGAGATTTGGGTCGAACAAGGAAAAGTTGTACCCCTAGATATAATCGAATGTCCTAATTGTGAACAGCTATTTGAGGGTAAAGATTTTATAAGTAGCTTTATAGAATTACGAACTAATGCTACCATATCTTCACACTCCTACAAGTAACATAAACTATTAACTTGCTTATAGCTCTTTTATTTTGTATATTAAGATATATTCAAAAAGGAGAGACCTATGGGAAAGAAACGCCTACGCAAAAGCCAAACTTCAAAAGGTATTCACAGTACTGTGAATGGCTCTATTCTAAAAGAGCTTCGTCAAGATTACTTGGCATCGCCTGATCGTATTCTTAATCAGCTTAAAGCACATCGTGCTGGTAAAAAAGTTATGGTCACTATTCCTAACCCTAACAAAAATGCAACCAATAAACGGTTTATTCGTATTCCTGCTTCTACAGCTTGGAACTCTGGTAAACTCAAGCAACTTGCATGAGAAAAACTACTAAAGCAGAGAGATTAGCTGCTCACAACGAGTGGCTAAAACTCTACGGTGCTCACCCTTCTCAAATGAACAAAAAGTCTAGATATAGACCTGCTAGAACTAAATTTAAAATTGGTAAACACCTCACTTCTGATTCTGTAGGTAATGGTATTGTTCAAGAAAAGAAAAACTATAGTGGTGAGAATGACTTTGTTTTAGGCTTAGCTTATAATAAAGGTAATTTACAACCCTTAACACTTAAAGAAGTAGCAGATCCAGCAACAGGGAAACGTAGATAATGGAAAGACTAAGAAAAGCAGAATGGATTCACTATGCTAATGGTGAGTTGGATACGTATGTCAAATTTGTTAACGAGCAGATTTTTCCTAAATTTGTCTTAGCCAAACGCGGTTTTGATTTTAGCCCTTCTCGTAGAAGTTCTCGTGGGGGAATGTATGCTGACGGTCCTGGTATTAATATAGCTATGCACCACTATTGTAAGAACTATACAGGTGAGCGTCTGATTCGTGTGTATGAGTATAAATCTTTTGATAGTAGTTCTGTTATTGGTGGTTTTTATACTAAAGACAAATATCAAAAACTTAATATGGTTTTATTACATGAACTAGCTCATGCTGTTCAGTATTATACTTATAGAATAAATATGACTAGATGTAAGCCTCACGGCCCTATCTGGAAGAACCTATATAAAAGACTACGTGAGGAGTTTCTTAATCCTCATCTAGGAGATCAAGTAGCATTAAAAGCTGAGTATGACGATGATGTAACTTCTATTACTAAACATCGTAAGTCAGCTATACCAGTAGCTACTAAGAAAGAGTTAGACGCGTTATTTGCCAGAGCTGCCTCAAAAACTTAATAAAACCCACTGCTCAAGACCGTGGAATGAACTACACATCGAGGAGGACGGAAGCGTCACTCCTTGTTGTGTTATGCCTTCTAATAGGTTTCCTATGGGTACTAATCTTCAAGAATATATCGAAGGCGAACCTTTAAAAGAGTTAAAAAAAGCTCTTTTAAATGATGAACAACATCCTAATTGCGAATATTGTTGGAATAATGAATCTACAGGTATACGCTCTCACAGAAAAACTACTGTAATAGAACCCAACAAAATTACTGATGTTCATATACGTTTAAGCAATGTATGTAATTTTAAATGTAGAATGTGTAATCCTTCATTTTCTACTACTTGGGCAATTGAAAATAGATCTCATGGTATTTTTATAGAACCTCCTGAAAAACCCATAAAAGATACTTTTAAAGATAATCATTATCTACTTAATTTATTGAAAACTAAAATTTTAACAGGTGAATTAACCCAGATAAATATATCTGGCGGTGAGCCCCTGCTTACTCAAGCTAATTATGAACTATTAACTTTTTTAATTAATAATGATTGTGCTAATAAAGTTTGTCTTTGTTACTCTACCAATTTGTCTAAACTCGATTATAAAAAAATTGATTTATTAGACTTGTGGAAACATTTTAAACATGTTACATTGGAGGCAAGTTGTGATGGATGGGGAAAAGCAGTAGAGTATTCAAGAACAGGATTTAATAGAAAAGATTTTCTACATAATCTAAAAACAGTTATGGGCCATTCTAATATTACTGTAAGTATTAACTGTGTAGTAAATATTTATAGTGTTTGGACTCTTCCCAATATGGAAAGATTTAGAGAAAATCTTGGTTTAAATATTATATATGCGCCTTGTTATCTTCCTGAACATACCAATCCACAAAGATTATTTAAAGAAGATAAAGCAGCATTGAAGAAACTTTATGCAGGAAATAAATATTTAGAAGATGTATATATAAACTTTATATCAAAATATGAGTCTAGTCTTCCTAGATTAATGGTATACTACAATACTACTTTAGATAAATATAGAGATACTAATTTTTTCGATGTTTTTCCACAATATAGAAAGTATAGGAGATAAAAATGGCAAACGTATGGGTAGGGACAGATTATTATATACCTTCAATAGACCAATCTGGAGATTCATTTATAGTACAAGTTAAATCTACTACCACAAGTAATACATATGTATACGAAACAGTAAAAAATGATTCTACATCTAATTCAGAAGCTGTAGGAGCGGCAGCAATAGTGTGGTTAGATAAGTTTGGGTTTACTTCAGATTATGAATTTGGTCCTCATGAAGATGATAGCAGAAGAACTACTATAGTACCTTCTAGCACTAAAAGTATTGCTGGACAAGGATTGCAAATAGAATATGCAATTGCAGCAAATGGGTTTATTCAAGCTTTTGGTGGCGGGCCTTATCCAAATAATTTTGATAGATCAGGTTCTAATAATCATCCTTATCATGTAACTGTAGGAGGTTCTGGTTGGGAAGAACAAGATGAATTTACTCTTACAAATATAAGTGGTGGATATCCTGATTCTGCTCTTGTTGAAAAAAGAAATAATGTTACAGGGTATGTAATATGGACAGATAAAAATGGTCCTTGTTTTTATACAGGAACTTCTGAAGTTGATTTAGCCTCTAATGCTACTTTTCATGTTAATGCTGCAATTCGTGCAGGTAACTGGACACCTTAATAAATGATATTAGTCAGTAATGGATGTTCTCATACTGCGGGAGCGGAGATAGAGTACAACCAACAAGGAGACTGCTATAATAAAGCATGGCCTAAACATTTAGCAGATAATTTAGATTATGAACATACTAATTTATCTATGTCAGGAGCTTCTAGTAATAGAGTACTTAGAACTACTTATGACTATATTCATGACTATGCAGTACAAGGTAAAGATTTTAAAAAACTATTTATAGTTATATTATGGCCAGGCATATTTAGAACAGAACTTTATATACAAGGTAAGTCCACAAATTATAATTACGATGATTTATGGGCGCCTATGCTAGTATGTAATGATGAACAGTATAAAACAGAATACTTACCTATTCACTATCATTACTTTAAATCTTGGGTAATTAATACTACACCTTACCAAGCAACTTGTGAATTTTATATGACAGTAACAAATTTACAAAATTTATTACATAGATATGGTATAAAATATCTATTTATGGATGCTGCTAATTCAGGATTATCTAGTTTTGCTCAAGTAAAGCGTTATAAAATACACATAGATAAAAGATACTATGAAGGATTAGATAATCCTGAAAATTGTTATACCAGTATATGTAGAGACAGTAATCAAAAAATGTCAAAGCATAGTGAACGTAAGTGTCATTATGGTGAAGATGCTCATATATGGTTTGCTAAATATATTGAAAACATAATTAACAAAAGAAATATACTTTAGCCTTGCTTGCTAGTTATTTTATTGTTAATATACAGTATATAATAAGGAATCACACATGGCACAATATCTAATTAGAAAAGGAAAATTCTCTAATGAACTTGCAAAGTTTGAAGATTCAGACTATCCTACTGACGTGTATACCATCGGCGATAGGGGATGTTCTTGTCCTTCTAGGTATCGGGCTTGCAAACATACTCGCATTGTAACAGCTTGGACTAAAGCTGGGTCACCAGAAGGTGTAGTACTTGATGACGATGCGTCAATCATAGGAAACATATTTGAATGGACAATATAGTAAAATTTCCACAACTATCTGAGGCAGATAAACAGTTTCTTGAGCTAGAAGAACAGAAACGTCTTATTGAAGAACAAAAAGAACTAATAGAACAACTTAGGAAAGCTAAAAAATGAGTAAAATCATTGTACTATCTGGAGGATTTGATCCCTTGCATGAAGGTCATATTTCCATGTTTCATGCCGCAGCTGAAAAATATGATGAAGTTATAGTAGGCTTAAACTCACAAGAATGGTTAGAACGTAAAAAAGGTAAAGCATTTATGAGTGATCAGACTCGTGCTGCTGTACTAAATGCTATAGGTTGTATTGATAGCGTAAGATTCTTTGATGACTCTGACGATAGTTGTATAGAGTTACTACGAGAAGTGCGTTCTGAAATAGATTTAGATAATAGTATTTTGTACTTTGGTAATGGTGGTGACCGCGCTCATGGTAACTTTGCAGAAAAACCTTATTGTTTACAAAACTCTATTGAGATAGATGATGGACTTGGTGGTACAAGTAAGCAAAACTCATCCTCTGATATTATACAAAACTGGTCTATAGGTAAAGCAGAGCGAAACTGGGGACATTGGATTGTAGCTAAAAGCTATCCTGGCTGTAAAATTAAAGAGTTGGTAGTCAATCCAGGCTGTACTCTATCGTGGCAGAAACATAACCATCGTACAGAGGAATGGTTTATCAGACATGGTACAGGAGCAGTATGGACTTCTATAGAAGGTAATGATCCTACTTATGTCTGTAAAGAGATTAAACTACCTTTAAATACTACTTTTCACATTCCAAAAGGTACTTGGCATCAATTGGGTAATCCTAGCTCTGTACCACTATCTGTAATAGAGATTCAGCATGGCTCTCAGTGTGAAGAAGATGATATTTTAAGAGGAACTAGACCTTTAAATGTTATTTGGTAACTAATTTGTAGTGTTGCAAAATTACAACAGTTAACCCAACAGCTTTAAAAAATACTACTTTTAGCTTGATAATTCCTTAAATTTATACTATATTATATGAATGAGTTGCCGTATAGGGACTCATATAATTCTTGCTGTTATGAAGGAGAAAACAATGACAGGCCATTTTGCTATAAGAAAAGCCGGATTTATCGGTTTTGACCACATTTTAAACGAACTAGAACAAATTTCCCAACACGCTATGGATCATTATCCACCTCACAATATTGTGAAATATACGGATGATGAATTTGCTATTGAAATTGCAGTAGCAGGATTCAAAAAAGGCGAAGTTGCATGTGAACTGAAAGACGGTGTACTAACTGTTGAAGGTGAACATAAACCAATGGGTCGAGAAATGATCCATCGGGGGATTAGTACTAAGAAGTTTAAGCGTCAGTTCAGGCTGTCTGAGCACACTGAAGTGCATGGAGCTACGTTCGAAGATGGACTACTCGTGATTGATCTCAGAGTAGTTATCCCAGATGAAAAGCGTCCTCAAAAAATTAAAATTAGATAATTTTCTGAGGAGAAAACAATGACTACAACTACACTTGACGCCTTTACAGGCAACTTTATTGGTAGAACCATTACTATGATTCTATCAACACTAAAAGCTTTTGGAAAAAGTTTTAACCGCTACATGTATACAATGGGTAGAGCACGAGCTGCTGCTGAATTGGCCCGTATGGGTTATCATGAAGAGGCTAAAAGACTTATGACAGGAGCAGACTAATGACTACCGCAAGTATGCTAAATAGCCTATATCACTGTGGATTCTGCGCACAAGTATCAGCTTTTGTTGATGCTTGGAAAGAGCGTATGAGAAATAGAGACGGCGCACGTCAATTAGAAGCTATGAGTGATCATGCTCTAAAAGACATTGGTCTAACACGGGGAGATATTCCTGCTGTTAGACGTGGTGAGTTGACTCATCATTATCGGGGCCATGTATGAACTTAATAAGAAGTATTATTAAGTTTTTTACACCTGTTAGCGAAACTGCTTTGCGGGACGCATATTTTTCAAGAGCACATGATCGTGTGGATCTTGAATATAGAATGAAGGTATGGGATCAACAGAATCCCAATCTTAAAGGTTGGCAGTAATTGCCAACTAACTCGTGGGGGGCTTCGGCCCCCTACAATTTTTTTATGAAAAGAGAACTTATGAACTATATTACTCCTATCGCAGTCACTGCTATCCTAATGGGTACTACGGCTGTAGCTGATATGTCCCTAACAGGAACTGGTAGAATCGGCGTACAAATCAAAGACGGCACTCCTGCTGTTGCTAAAAAAGACGGCGCGTATACTGCTACACAAATTACTGCTCTTAATACTGCTGTTGGCACTTGGGCAGCTGATCTTACTGCTCCTGCAGCTGATACTAATGCTAAGGCTGTAACACTACTTACAGAACTTCGTGCAGATCGTGCTGCTGCTGCCACTGCTTATGGGCTAATCTCTGGCCCAAGTGCTGCACAAGTAGCATCTTATAATAAAGCTATTGCTGCTTGGGACGCTGCTATTGATGCAGTTGACGGTACTGCAGGAACTGACGCTACTAAAAGTACTACATCTGCTCTAAATCGTATTCGTATTACTTTTACTGGTTCAGGACAAACTGATAATGGTTTGTCTTATGGAGCTACTATCCGTGCTGATCAAGCTGCTGCAGGCAACACAGGCACTTTAGGCACTCAGTGGGTAGAAGGATCTTTTGGTCGTGTGACTATGGGTGATGTAGACGGAGCAGATGAGTGGGCTGTAGGCGATGTTGATGGGGTAGGACTCGCTGGTCTTGGTTTTCACAACGAAATGACTTATCAATCTGTTGACCATGATTTAGGTTGGTCTTATGGAGCACAAGGACTTACTGTAGGGGTATCTATGGATACTTCTGTAACATCTGGTTCTAATATGGCTTATGGAGCTTCTTACACTGTAGCTGTTGAAGGCATTGGTGTAACTG
>Ga0213869_10002116_pt1 | contig 14074 bp, 11 predicted proteins | sample PICome_10_FD_160083 | JGI IMG/M metagenome (GOLD analysis project Ga0213869, IMG submission 160083) | Coastal seawater microbial communities near Pivers Island, North Carolina, United States - PICO132 | ecosystem: Environmental > Aquatic > Marine > Coastal | place: USA: North Carolina...
GGGTCTTGTACACCAGATTCTAAGTTTAACGTGTATACATCATTTGTTCCATCACCGTCTGGTGAAAAAACATTGGGAATATCTTTAAATCGCCCTTCTTTACGTTTTAATGTGAATTTTGTAGAGTCAGAAACAGTATCAGAACCACAAACAGTTGAAAATGCATCATAAAATAAATTAAAATAATACTCTTCAGAACTAGAATCGAATTGTATTGCTATTTGATTTTTATTAGAGTCAGGATTAGTAAATTCGCTCAATCCATCTTGAAGAAAATCACAGTCTGGAAATAAACAAAATCTTAAGCCAACTGTCTGAACAGCAGAATATATATTTCCTTGATCGGAAAACCCAACCATTGATAATGTAGTTATCGTATCGTTAAAATTTTCGTAATAATATTCACCATTACTACTGTTTAAAAGAGGAGGGACATATGCTGAATCAAAATCAAAATTCCCAAAAGAAGGTCTAATAGCCAAAGTATCATCAATATTGGCGGTATCTGTTGCTAGTAAATCTATACATATTTCGTTATCTAAAGTTATTGATATTGAATCTGTAATATCAAAGAATACGATAGGTGGGTTTTTTTGAACATTAACGCTCATATTTTTTTGCGATTGATTTATCCCACTACAATCTTTGGAATAAGCATCTATTAAAATATAAAAAGTAGAATCAATTCCTTCACAAGGAGCTTGCCAGCAATATCTAAAATACCCATATCCAGTAAATTCAATATAGCCGCTATCTACCCCGCTGTTATTAGTGTCCAAATTAAAAAACACTGTATCTCCTGAAATATTTTCCCAATTATAATACGATAAGAATGTATTATTTGACCCTACTGAAACTGTATCAGCATTTGGCTGAACAAAAGAACCCGTTAAATCAAAATTATTTGAGGTTAGTTTTAAGTACATTTTACTAGTATCAATAATATCTCCGAATTCGTCCTTAACTCCAAATTCTAAATCAAAGCAAAAATTATCGCTCACATAAAGATCAATTGATAGGGTATCTGACGAAATACCAGAAGAATCAACATCATTGTTGATAGAAATAAATGGAGGAGTAACTGTTGTACAAAGTGGTTCTACAGCATATTGAACGTCTCTTCTAACTTCCCCAATTTTAACACCGTTTCTAAATTCTTCAACTCTCACAGCAAATACAAAATTTCCAATTATAGCTGGTGATCCAAAAATTTCGCCAGTAACAGAATTTATAGTCATTGGGGGGGTTCCAGGACCTAAGGATGTAATACTATATCCAGCAGCGTAAATGCAAGTTGGATAAAATGGATATGCTCCAGTACCTGCAGTGGAGTTTCCATTTGTTGCACCATTGCCATCATTTAAAGGCTGAACTAATGAAAATACCAAAGAATCTCCATCTGGATCAGTAACTGGCCAAATAAAACTATTAGTACTATTTAAACAGAAATATGCATCATTAGGATAATTACCAAAATCTGGACTAGAATTTTGTCCAAATGCTGGATCTGGAATTATTGCAAAAATTGATATACCGTCACTATCTGGATCAGCTAAATTAGTAACTGAAGCATTTCTACAGCAAGTTTGGTATTGTATGTAATAGCCCATGGAAAAATTAGGTAAAACAGTAGAAGTTAAGCTATTGTAAACACCCTCTTCTACTCTAATAACGAACGGATTTGGTGAAAAACATGCGTCACCTAAAGGAACAATAGTCCCAGTATTATTATCTAAATAAAGAACTTTAGTAGTTTGAAGAATATTAGTTCCAATTTGATATATTCCAATAGTAACTGTAGAAGGCATATTAACTAAACCATTTACATCGTCTCTATACAATCTTAATTGAATATCATAATTACTTGAAGTTGCACCATTATTAGTCATAGTAACCTTGAAATCTCCACCAACAATATGGGTAGCAAATGTACTTTCTGAAGCGAAAAATAATGTAAAGAATATTATTAAAAATCTAGAAAGGAAAATTTTCATCAAATTAAATTTAATTAAACTATCTCATAAATTTAATTAAATAAAACAAACTGGTTTAACATTATTAAAAATAAAATTAATAAACAAGTGACTTAATTATTATTAATGTAATCTGAAATCTAAAATATTATTAAATTTAAACTCCACTATATAATTAAAGATTACTTTTATTTTTCATGAATAAAACTCAAATAATAAATACATTAAAAGCTTTATTAATTCCAAGGTTGATTGAAGAAAAAATGCTAATTCTTTTAAGACAAGGGAAAATTTCTAAGTGGTTTTCTGGTGTTGGTCAAGAGGCAATCTCTGTTGGTTCAACTTTAGCAATGGATAATGAAGAGTTTATTTTACCAATGCATAGAAATTTAGGGGTTTTTACTACTAGAAAGGTTGAACTTTACAAACTTTTTTGTCAATTTCAAGGTAAAAGTGATGGGTTTACAAAAGGTAGAGATCGGTCATTTCATTTTGGAACAATGGAACATAAAATTGTTGGAATGATTTCTCACTTAGGCCCTCAACTAGGGATTGCTTGTGGAATTGCTTTGTCAGAAAAAATAGATAAAACTAATAAATCAGTTCTAGTATTTTCAGGGGATGGAGGAGCAAGCGAAGGTGATTTTCATGAAGCTTTAAACGTAGCATCTGTATGGCAATTACCAGTAATTTTTGTTATTGAAAATAACCAATGGGGTCTTTCTACACCATCAAAAGAACAATTTAATTGCAAACAATTTATAGACAAAGGTATTGGATATGGAATGAAAACAGAACAGGTAGATGGAAATGATGTTTTGAAAGTTTATGATTGCATTAAAAAAGTAAAAAACTTACAAACTAAAAATTCTGAACCATTTTTAGTTGAAGCATTGACATTTAGAATGAGAGGTCATGAAGAAGCTTCTGGAACAAAATATTATCCTAAAGGATTGCAAGATAAGTGGAAGTTAAATGATCCTATTTTAAAATTGGAGACTGAAATTTTAAACAATGAAATTCTTTCAAAAAATGAAATTGATGATATCAAAAAACTAATAAAAGATGATATTAATAATGCTTGGCTAAAAGCATTCTCAAGTCCTAAAATTACAGCAGATTTAAATTCTGAGTTAAATGACATTTATAAAAACTACATTTTTAATGGCCAATATAATTTAGGAGATAAAAAGGAAATTAGATTTATTGACGCATTATCACAAGGATTATTTCAGGGAATGGAAAAGTTTGAGAATTCTATTATTATGGGGCAAGATATTGCTGAATATGGTGGAGTATTTAAAATGACAGAAGGGTTTATTGAAAAATTTGGTAAAAATAGAGTTAGAAATACACCACTATGTGAATCTGCTATAGTTGGTGCAGCTTTAGGGCTATCACTAAAAAACAAAAAAGCTATTATGGAAATGCAATTTGCAGATTTTGTAACTGTTGGATTTAATCAAATCATTAACAACTTGGCTAAGTTACATTACAGGTGGGGACAAAATGCTGACGTTGTGATAAGAATGCCTACTGGAGCAGGGGTTGGGGCAGGACCTTTTCATTCTCAAAGTAATGAAGCTTGGTTTGTTCATACACCAGGGCTTAAAGTTTTGTATCCTTCCTCGCCTGAAGATGCCAAAGGATTAATGCTAGCAGCTATTGAAGATCCTAATCCAGTAATGATTTTTGAGCACAAAGCTCTTTACCGGAGTTTAACAGGGTTAGTTCCTGAGAATTATTACACAACTCCAATTGGAAAAGCAAAATTAGTTAATGAAGGTGGTCAACTAAGTATAATTACTTACGGAATGGGAGTACATTGGGCGAAGAAAGCTATTGATGAAAAAAATATTAATGCAGATATTTTAGATCTTAGGACTCTATTGCCATTAGATAAAGATTCTATTTTTAAATCTGTTAAGAAAACAAATAGAGTACTTATAGTTCATGAAGATTGTCTTACAGGTGGAATTGGTGGAGAGATTTCTTCTTTAATTAATGAAAACTGTTTTGAATATTTAGATGCTCCTGTTATACGATGTGCGAGTTTAGATACTCCTGTTCCATTTGCGGCAGATTTAGAAGAGCAATTTTTAGCCAACAAGAATATTAATGAAAAAATTGATTTCTTAATAAATTATTAATTATGAAAAAATTAATTCTATTTATAATTGTGTTCCCCAGTTTTATTTTGGCCCAAGAAAAAAGTAAGCTAATATTTGGAATAAATGCTGGGACTTACTTAGCTAATAAAAATACTGCAGGTTTATATGATGGAAATGTAACTTCATATGGTGTTTCAAGTATTTTAAATAACAATAATTTTAGACAAAGATTTTTGTATTTTTTTAAATATCCATTTGAAATTTCTTCTTTTCCAAGTAGTATAAAATATAATCCAGGAACAGAAATAGGGATTCATATTGGAAAAGAAATACAAAATTCTAAAATATATATTGACATTAATTTTGCAGAACTTAAAATTCAGGACGTTGTTGTAATTGCTGTTAACAATCCAAATAATCAGTCTACTGAGCCAGATTATGAGCCAATTAGCTTAATTGGAAAAGAAAAAAGGAATATGATAAATATTGGTTACCAAAAAAATATTTTCAAAGAAGATAACTTCTCTTTATATGTACCTATATTTTTTCAATTAATTAATGTAGAATTGAAAGAAAACTATGTAATAATAGACAGGCCCTACACTATCGATCATAAAAGTACAAATTTTGCTAATCCGAGAGATAACCCCCAGGGATATGGAATTGGATTTGGAAGTGGATTTGTACTAAACTATTTTATAAATAAAGATATTTCTTTTGACCTTGGTTATCACGGTCAATTTTCACAAACAAATTTTTCCGAAGATTTGAAACCATGGGGTATGCAAAACTCTATTTTTGTAAGATTGGTTATCAATGGAACGGATTATCTTAAAAAGATGATGAATTAGACTTTTTATGAAATTTTCGAAACTTCGAAACATAAAAGTTTATCTTTTTTTAGTACTTTTTTTATTTGTTTCCGTAGAATATTTAGGTAATGTAATTTCAAAAAAAGATAGCTTACTTAATAAAGAAAACATTTTAAAAGCATCATTAATTAGTGCTACTACAACATCCTATGTTGGTTTATATAATTTGTGGTATAAAAAATATCCTCAATCTTCATTTCATTTTTTTAATGACTTTAATGAGTGGAACCAAATAGATAAAATTGGGCATGTTTATTCTTCATATCATGTAGCTAGAAAAAGTCATTTATTTCTTAAAAAAAGAAAAATATCAGAAAGTCTTTTTAAAGCTTCTGCCTACAGCTTTCTTTACATGGTTGGTATTGAAGTTTTTGATGGATTTTCAAAACAATGGGGATTTTCAAATTATGATTTAATTTCAAATCTTATTGGTACTACACTATATTATGGACAAGAAAAAAAATTAAAAAGACAAGCTCTAAAATTAAAGTTCTCATCTCACCAGACAGGATTTGCAAAATATAGACCGTCATTACTAGGAGAAAATTCATTAGAAAGAATATTTAAAGATTACAACGGCCAAACGTATTGGCTCAACTTTGATTTTAACACAAGACTTCAAGAAAAACTAAAAATTTTTAAATTCTTAAATTTTTCGATAGGTTATTCAATTGATGGATTTACAGGGGCTCGAAATAATCCAAATTTAGATTGTTTGGATTGTAATAATTTAGAAAGACAGTCTCAATTTATACTAAGTTTTGATATAGATTTAAGTGATATAGAGATAAAAAATAAATTTCTAAAATTAATTGTTAATTCTTTTTCAATTATTAAACTTCCTGCTCCTGCAGTTTTATTTCAAAATAATAGTCAATTTAAATGGTTATATTTTTAAATTAATTTGATTAAAATAAATTATCTATACTCTCATAATTAATTGATTTTTACTTTCTTTGAATTATCATGGAAATAGCTGAAATTATTGGTACACTTATTATGCTTATTATTTTACAAATTGTTTTAGGATTTGACAATTTACTTTACATAGCTCTAGAATCTAAAAAAGCTCCTTTAATAAAACAAGAATTTGTAAGAAAATTAGGTATTTCAATAGCAATTATTTTAAGATTAGCATTGTTATTTATTCTTGTAAATTTAGTTGAGAAGTTTAAAGACCCCTTTTTAAATATTAGTTCTGATATTATTTCCTTTAAAATGAATTTGCATAGTCTTATAATTCTTTTGGGTGGTGGGTTTATTCTATACACTTCAATTAAAGAAATTTGGCATATGATTAGTTTTCAAAACAAGGAAACCTCTACAGCAAAAGAATCAACATCTAAAGTTATATTTATGATTGTTCTGATGAATCTAGTATTTTCTTTTGATTCTATACTAAGTGCAATGGCACTAACAGATAATTTTTTAATTATGGCCATTTCTATTGTAGTGGGTGGAATTCTTATGATACTAGCAGCAAATAAAGTTTCGGACTTTTTACAAAAAAACAGAAAGTATGAAGTTTTAGGACTCTTTATTTTATTTCTAGTTGGTGTAATGCTTTTAACTGAGGGTGGAGAAAAAGCAGAGTTAATTATTTTAGATAGTTCTATTCATTCGATGAATAAGACAACATTCTATTTTATAATAGTTATTCTTGTTTTTGTAGATATTGTTCAAAGCAAATACCAAAAAAGATTAATAAAAAATAATTAGAACAATTTTTATTTTTAATAATTAAACAAAACTTAAAATGAGTTTAATTGTATTTACTTTTAATTAAAATTATCTATATATGTTTCAAAATATTGATATTGAAAAAGAATTAATTAAAGTTAGAAGTGTTAGCGAAAAGAACTTATTAAACTCGGTTAATAAGCAATTAAAAGCCGATTTTATCTTAGAAGCTTCAATCCAAAAAAACCTTTCTAATTACAACTCAAAAAATTATTTTGCTGAAATAAATTCAAAAAAAAATTATTCAATATTTAATTTAAAATCTATTAAAAATATTGCTACTCAGTATCGTTTAAGATTCTTACCAACAAAATATTTTAAAAATCAGATTCCTAAAGAAGCTATTTTTAAAATAAAAGAAATTGAAAAAGAAAACAATATTACAGTAGAACAGTTTTTTATACTAGCTCCATCACAAGCTTTCGACTTAGAAGATTGTAATAAAGATCCTTTATTGTTTATTCCCTTAAAAAATAAAGAATTTTTATTAGTTCACAAATGGGGAGATGATTTAGGTTGGTTTAAAAAGCTATTAGCTCTTCCATTGAAAAGTTTAGAGTCCATGATAGCTACTGTAGGAATAACTGCTTTTTTAATAGCAGCTTTTACACCCACTTGGTTAATTTTAAATGGTGCTGAAGTAGATATGGGATATTTTGGTTACCATAGAATAGCATGGTTTCTTTATTCTTTTATAATGCTTTGTTCACTTTCTACTTTTATGTGTTTTTCACAAAGTATTTATCCTAGTGAATACCAATGGGATAAAAAAACCTACAATTAATTAATTTTTCCCAAGCATATTTTTAACCTAATTATCTTTTTTACAGATGAATAAATCTGTGTTTTAAAGATTTCATTGTTATGTAATTCGTTTAAAATATCCATTAAAACTTTTTCTTCATTGATTGGCATTAGCAGTTGATCACAACCTGCCTGAGCAGCCTTTAGTCCATTGCTTTCTATATTTACAACTCCTCCCATGTTAAGTGCGTCAGTTACAATTAACCCTTTAAAACCCAGTGAGTCTTTTAAAAGATTTGTAACAATATTTTTAGAACAGGTTGAAGGCAAGCCGAATGTATTGTATTGTTCATTGTTTTTTACCGCTAAATGAGCAACCATAATTGAAATAACACCACTATTTATTAAAGGAATATAATTTTCAACTTCTTTCATCTCTCCATCAATAAAAATTAATTCTTTATGAGTATCTCCTTTAACATATCCATGTCCGGGAAAATGTTTTGCAGTAGCAATTAAATTCTGATTTTGAGTAGTTGAAATGAATTTTTTTGAGAATTCAATTACTGTATCCATATTGAGACCAAAACTTCTATTGCTTACAACCATATTTGGTGAAGCATCAATTACCGGAGCATAGTTTTGATTAATTCCTATATCTAGTAAATCACCTGAAATTATATTAGCAATCATTTCAACACTATCAATAGAATGAATAGTATTGGTATATGGTACTTTTTTAGAACCAATTATTTTTCTATTTACTAAAGTAGGCTCTGCATCTGCACTAAAGATTAAAGGCAAATGACCATTACTTACCATTACACTGTCAAATTGATTTACATCATTAGTAAATTCTTCAATTGTGCCATTTAATAAAAGTATACCACCTATCCAGCCCTTATTAGCCAAATTAAAAACATGAGCTCTTGATTTACCCAGTCTGCCAATAGCGGGCACAATCATTTGTCCAACTCTACTAGTATCGTTAAGAATATTAAAAATAGAATCCACTTTAGCATCTAAAATAGAATCATTTGCTAAAAAACTATTTAGTGTAAAAGATTGTGAAAACCCTAAGAAAAGTTGAAAAGAAAAAAATACTAATAATAAAAATTTCATTTTTTTAATTTATTAAAATTAAGGCCATCAGATTCCGAAAAAATTAAATATTTGATATATTGTCCATATTATATTGTTGATAGGAAATAATTACATTTGCTGAAAATATCAATTACTACTATTTAATTATGAATAAAATATATACATTATTCTTTTTAATTTCTTTTTTAGGTAGCAATGCTCAAACAGTTTTGCTAAATGAAGATTTCAACTCTGGAAACATTTCATCTTGGACTTTGATAGATGGTGATATGGCAGCACCATATAACGACCCCATGGTTAATTCCTTAAATAATTCTTTCCATTTAATTGAAGATTATGACTCTTTAAATATTAGAGATTCTATAATGGCTGCAAATTCTTGGTTTGACACTACCCTTTCGGCAAATAATTTTTTAATTACTCCTTCTATAAGTTTTAATAGTACTGGTAATTATTTAAGCTTTCAGGCTAAATCTTTAGATGGATCTTATCCTGAAGCACTTCAAATATATTGTTCAGAGTATTTAAATAAGGATAGTATTTTAAATGGTATTTTGGTTTTTGATACAATTGCTCTTCCTAATATTTGGACAAATTTTCAAGTGGAACTAGGAGCAGTCCCATTAAATACTCCAATTTATATAGCTTTTAGACATTATTCTAGCAATCAATACATTCTTGCTTTAGATAATATTAGTGTTGAAACCAATAATATGACAAGTAAAGAAAGTTTAAAAACATCTTCTTTTAATGTTTATCCAAATCCTTCAAACGGATCTATATACATTGACAATGAAGGTGAAACTCAATATTTTCAAATTTACAATTCTATGGGTCAGAATATTTGGGCTGGATTATTAAACCAAAAATTACATATAAATCTAGCTAAAGGAATTTATTTAGTCAAAAATGAAAAAAAGACTTTCAAAGTAGTAATTGAATGAGATTATATTTTAATAAACACAAAGAAATAATTATCTAAAAAATGTTAAATTCCAAGAAAATTATCCTTATTGGTTTAAATTTAATTAATTGTTTAATTCATGAGAAATAAATCACTTTTAATACTTTTATTATTTACTGTAAGCTTTTACAGTCAACAAAATCTTAAGTTCAAAATAAACGGATTACAAGATACTACTGTGTTTTTAGCTAGGTACTTTGGTGACAAATTGTATTATGCCGATACTGCTTATTCTAAAAATGGAACTGTTGTTTTCAATAAAAAAGAATTTATAGGTGGTATTTATGCTGTAGTTTGTCCAGAATCGAGATACTTTGAATTTATAATGGCTAATGAAGATGTAGAGTTAGAAACCGACATATTAGATTTTAATGGTAAAATGAAAATTAAAAAATCTGAAAACAACAAACTTTTTTACCAATACATCAGTTTTTTAGGTTCTATGAAAGAAAGGTCTAAGACATTACAAGGTGATGATAGTAAGACTAAGCGAGAAGCTTTAGATTTAGAAGTTAAACAATATCAGAATAATAATATTCTAAATAAAGAATTACTAGCTGCTAAAGTCTTAGCAATGTCTGTTGATCCCGAAATTCCTGAAGAAATAAAAAACAATGATTCTTTAAGATATCGTTTTTATCTAGATCATTACTGGGATAATATAGATGTAACAGATTCTAGAATAGTACATACTCCAGTATATCATAAGAAATTAGACTTTTTCTTTAAAAAAATGATTCCTCAAATTCCCGATACTATATGTAAATATGCTCATAATTTAATTTCTCAAATTGATCAGGAAAGTGACCTTTTTAAATATACAGTACACCATTTAACCTATAAGTACGAAACCTCTAATATTATGGGGATGGATGCTGTTTTTGTTTGTATGGCCCAAAAATATTATTGCCCTGCAAACGATTCAAAATCATTTTGGTTAGATTCTAATAAAATTGTTGATTTATGTGATAAAGCTGAAAAAACAGCCCCTTTACTTATTGGAAAGAAAGCACCAAGATTAATATTAGCAGATACTTCTGAAACCAACTGGATAGATTTTTATCAACTGCCTAATAAATACAATCTTTTAATATTTTGGGATCCAGATTGTGGGCATTGTAAAAAAGAAATACCTAAAATGGTAAATCTATATAAAGAGTTTAAAGAAAAAGGTATTGATGTAGAGTTTATTGCTGTTGGCACAAACTTAGAAAATGAAAAATGGATTAAATACGTAAAGAATAATGAGCTTCCTTGGATAAATATTTCTGACTTTCCAGACGCTAATAAAAATGCCAAAGAATATATCTATGAAAAGAGAATAACTACCCTAGAAAGTTTAAACTTTCGATCAAAATACGATATATTTAGTACTCCTCAAGTATATTTAGTTGATAGTGAAAAGAAAATTATAGGTAAAAAATTAAATGCACTTTCTTTAGGGAAAATGATGGAACATTTGGAAGAAGTTGATATTGATTATCTAGAAATTTTGGAAAAACAAAATAAAGAAGAGAAAGAAAAAATAGAAAATTCTAAGAAAAAAAACAATAAAGATTAAAAAGGTTTAGATATTGATATTAATAATTAAACCACATTTTATATATTTGAAATAATTAAGATAAATAAAGACAATGAAAAAATCAATTTTACAATTAAGCTTTTTAATAGCAACAATATTTACAGTTCATTCATTTTTTGCTCAGGAATCTATTCCTTTAATTCAAGGTGCAGAAATTTCTTTTGACAAGTCTACTCACGATTATGGTCAAATTGAAAAAAGTGCTAATGGAGAATGTGTTTTTGTTTTTACCAATACTGGTAACAAACCATTAAAAATTACTAATGCAAAAGGATCTTGTGGATGTACAGTTCCACAATGGCCAAAAGAAGAAATAGCTCCAGGTGCAACAGGAGAAATTAAAGTTAGATACGACACTAAGCGTGTTGGTGTAATTAATAAATCTGTGACTATTCAGTCTAATGCTATGAATGCAGATAACGTAACGAGAGCAAAGAAAGATGCTGACGGAAAGGTAACTGGAGGAACATCTGTTATTAGAATTAAAGGAGAGGTTAAAGCTCCTAAAGCAAATGCTACACCTGTAAAGCCAGCTCAAGGCCCAGTTAATTCTACAGAATAAAACATTAAATTTTAAATTACAAAAAGCTGTCCTAGGATGGCTTTTTTATTTTAAGATTATTAGCAAAGTTCAATTTTTATTAATTTTACAATATTAATTACAGAACCATTTTTTAAGTATTATTCTATTTAATTAAAATCACTTTCTTAAATTAAAATTTCAATTAATGAATAATTGTGAATTATGTAATAGAGCACAAGAACTTACTTTTCATCATCTTATTCCCAAGAAAAACCATAAGATAAAACACATTAGAGAAAAACACAACTCGTTAAATATTAATACTTACGGAATTAAAATATGTGAGGATTGTCACAAGATGATTCATAAATTAATTCCTCACAAATCTCTTGCTTTAGAATATAATTCAAAAGAAAAGCTAATAAACCACAACGACTTAAAAAAATTTATTCAGTGGGTAAAATCTCAAACTAAAAAAGTTAAATAATAGGTTGATTTAGCTAAGTAGCTCTGCCATTTTAGTACCCAAATCGGCTGGTGAATCTACCACATGTACACCACACTGTTTAAGAATTGCTTTTTTAGCAGATGCAGTATCACTATCGCCACCAACAATAGCTCCAGCATGGCCCATTGTTCTGCCTTTAGGAGCAGTATCCCCAGCAATAAAAGCAACTACTGGCTTAGTTCCGTTTTCTTTAATCCACTTGCCTGCTTCGGCCTCTAAATTTCCACCAATTTCACCAATCATAATAATTCCGTGGGTTTCTTCGTCGTTCATAAGTAATTCTACCGCGTCTTTTATAGTAGTTCCAATAATTGGGTCTCCTCCTACTCCAATGGCTGTAGTTTGTCCCAAACCAACTTTGGTAACTTGGTCTACCGCTTCGTAAGTTAATGTACCAGACTTACTTACAATACCTACATTCCCTTTTTTAAATATGAAACCTGGCATAATACCAACTTTTGCTTCGTCTGCAGAAATCACTCCTGGACAATTTGGACCAACCATTCTACAATCTTTGTCACTTAGGTATTCCTTAACCTTAATCATATCCGAAACAGGAATGCCTTCGGTAATACAAATAACTACTTTTATACCAGCTTGTGCAGCTTCCATTACCGCATCTGCAGCAAACGCAGGTGGAACAAATATGATAGATACATTGGCTCCTGTTTTTTCAACTGCGTCTTGAACAGTGTTAAATACTGGTTTTCCCAAATGCTCTTGACCACCTTTACCAGGTGTAACTCCACCAACTACATTGGTTCCATAATCGAGCATTTGCTCGGAATGAAAAGTTCCTTCACCACCAGTAAAACCCTGGACAATTACTTTTGAATCTTTATTTACTAATACACTCATTATTGAAATTAATTTAAATTATAAGATTAGTTATTGGATAAATGTAAGCAAAAAAAAACCGCTCATTGAGCGGTTTTATAATATTGTTAGAAAAAATTACTTCCCTTTATCCATTTTGTCTTTTAAAGCAGATAATGCTTCTAAATCACCAAGCGTGGTTTTTTCTCTAGAATCGTTAATACTTCTTACAGCTCTAGAAGTTTTAGATGCAGTAGTTTTTGCTTTTTTAGCTTCTACCTCACCCCAAACTTTAGTATGAGAAACTAATATTTTTTTAGATTCTTTGTTAAATTCTAAAACTACAAATTGTGTTTTTTCTTCAGCACCAACATAAGAACCGTCTTCTTTCTTCATGTGCTTTGCTGGACAATAAGCCTCTACACCATATTCCATAGATACAATACCAGCTTTATCCTTTAACTTAATTACTGTACCATCATGAGTAGAATTCATAGTGAAAACTGTTTCGTAAACATCCCAAGGATTTTCTTGAAGTTGTTTATGACCCAAACTTAATCTTCTGTTTTCAGCATCTAATTCCAATACTACAACGTCTAATTCATCACCTACATTACAAAATTCTGAAGGATGCTTGAATTTCTTGTCCCAAGAAAGATCAGAAATGTGTATTAAACCATCAATCCCTTCTTCTAATTCAACAAAAACACCAAAGTTGGTGAAGTTTCTAACTTTTGAAGTATGGTTAGATTGTACAGGGTATTTTTTATCGATATTTTCCCAGGGATCTGGTATTAATTGCTTAATACCTAAAGACATTTTTCTTTCTTCTTTATCTAGGGTTAATACCATGGCCTCAACTTCGTCACCTACCTTAAGGAAATCGTTTGCAGTTCTTAAATGCTGACTCCAGCTCATTTCAGAAACATGAACCAGTCCTTCAACACCAGCAGCAATTTCAATAAATGCACCGTAATCTGCAATTACCACAACATTACCCTTAACCTTGTCTCCAATTTTTAAGTCTTTTTTAAGTGAATCCCATGGATGTTCAGAAAGTTGTTTTAAGCCTAAAGCAATACGTTTTTTATTGTCATCAAAATCAAGAATAACTACTTTGATTTTCTCGTCTAAAGT
>Ga0213869_10002125_pt1 | contig 14030 bp, 18 predicted proteins | sample PICome_10_FD_160083 | JGI IMG/M metagenome (GOLD analysis project Ga0213869, IMG submission 160083) | Coastal seawater microbial communities near Pivers Island, North Carolina, United States - PICO132 | ecosystem: Environmental > Aquatic > Marine > Coastal | place: USA: North Carolina...
AACTGAATTGCTAGATTCTTACGTAGAAGCAGTCGATACTGAATTGGATAAGGATCATTTGAAAATTGAATTGAGAAAGCTTTATACTGAAGCACAAAACCTTGAGGTAGTATGATACATTTTAAAAGTGTAAGTTGGAAGAACTTTCTTTCAACTGGTAATGATACAATTAAAGTACAACTTGATAGAACTCCATCAACGTTAGTCGTCGGATCTAATGGCGCAGGTAAATCAACTATGTTAGACGCGCTATCGTTTGGATTATTTGGCAAGCCACACAGAGATATTAAGAAAGATCAAATGATTAACAGTATTAATAAGAAAGGTACTGTTGTTGAAGTAGAGTTTAATATTGGTAATTCGGAGTTTAAGATTGTTCGTGGTATTAAACCTAACAAGTTTGAAATCTGGCAGAACAATAATATGATCAATCAGTCGTCAAACGCAAGAGACTATCAAAAATTCTTAGAGCAGAACATTCTTAAGTTAAATCACAAATCATTCCATCAGGTTGTTGTATTAGGAAGCAGTTCTTTTATTCCATTTATGCAGCTACCGGCATGGACACGTAGGTCTGTTATTGAAGACTTGTTGGACATTAACATCTTTAGTAAAATGAACACACTACTTAAAGAACGCAATTCTAAGATAAAAGAAGAACTTACTGAGATCAATCATTCTTTAGATTTATATAAAGCCAAGATGGATACTCAATCTAAATATATTAAAGATCTACAAGCAATCAATAAAGACATGATTGCATCTAAAGAAAACTCTATTGAAGCATACGAAGATGACGTAAAGGCGTTAGTTAATCAATCATCAGAGTTAGGTAAAAACCTAGACGCTTTAACCGAAATTGAAAATAGTAAACACGACGAACTATCCAGAAAGGTATCTGATATTAAGTCAGAAGATAAAGTGTTTAAATCTAAAATAAAAGATTTAGTAAGTCAAGCTAAGTTTTTTGAAGAAAACGAAATATGTCCAACATGCGATCAAGATATAGACGCAAAGATTAAAGACAATCGTTTAAGTCACATTAAAGCGACAGCCGCAAACATACAAGAAGGTATGAAGGAGTTATCACTAGATAACGACAAATGTGCTTCTCAATTGCTAGAATGCCAAAATAATATGAAAGAGCTTTTAGCCAAGCAAAGACAGATCAACTCTAATAATGATAAGATCAATATCATGCAAAGAGAGATCGAAAAGATTCAGAAAGAAATTAGTACTTTGTTGCAGTCATCTGGAGATATTAAAACCGCTAAAGACGAACTAAACGCTTTGCGTGATAATAAAGACTCAATAACCGAGAAAAAACTAGAATATGTAGAAGAGCGCACGTACAATGAAGTTATAGGCGAGATGTTGAAAGATACGGGCATAAAAACGAAGGTTATTAAACAATATTTGCCTGTTATGAATAGGCTTATTAATCAGTACTTACAAGTCTTAGATTTCTTTGTCGCATTCCATTTAGATGAAAACTTTACTGAAACAATACGATCTCGTCATCGCGACGCATTTAACTATGCATCGTTTTCAGAAGGTGAAAAACAGAGAATCGATTTGTCATTACTATTTACATGGAGACAGATTGCTAAGATGAAAAATTCAGCATCTACCAATCTACTTGTACTTGACGAAACCTTTGATTCTTCTCTTGATCATGATGGTATTGACAATCTTACTAAAATTCTAAACACTCTAGAAGATGGTACAAATGTGTTCATCATATCGCATAAAGGTGATATCCTAGAGAATAAGTTTAGATCTAAGATAGAATTTATTAAAGAACGTAACTTTTCTAAGATCAAGTAACTTCGAGTCCTTATTCCGAAAAGTTATAAGCTTATAACAAATACGTATAAAAACTATATACTATTTTTCAAAAAAAGGTGTACAAACGCCTTAAAACTTAGTATAATGGTACCATATTAAAGATAAGGAGTTAATATGTATCACAATTCAAGTCTACCAAAACTACTCGCGAAAGAGAATATCTCTATTCGTCATGGCAATTATCAGACCCCATGGTTTGATATCAAAAACCGTGTTCTCGGTCTTCCTCTGTGGAAGGACATGGGCAAAGACGTATATGACTTGTTTGTAGGTCATGAAGTTGGCCATGCATTAGAAACTCCATATGAAGGATGGCACGACAGTCCTGAAAAACTTCAGGGTTGTCCTAGGTCCTACATTAATGTAATAGAAGATGCTAGAATCGAAAGGAAAGTAAAAACTAGATATCCTGGTTTAGTCGGTCCATTTTCTAGAGCATACGCTAACTTATTTGAAGACAACTTTTTTGGAACAGAAGATATAGATCTTTCAGAACTAAGAATTATCGATAAGATTAATCTTCAAGCTAAAGTTGGCGCTCACGTTAATCTAGATTTTACTGACGAAGAACAAGTATTTATGAATAGAGCTATGGCAACTGAAGACTTTCAAGAAGTCTTAGAGTTGGTTAAAGACATTGTAGCTTACGATAAAACTCAAGAGGACGATGAAGAAGAGAGTGAAACTCCTGACGAAAACAAATTTGACGAAACTGAGGAAACTGAAGATCAAAGCGATCCTTCACAACAAGGTGGAGATGATCAACCTGAAGATCAACAAGAACAAAATGCTCCTAATTCTTCCGGAGACGATTCAGAAGAAGATGAAGAAGATAAAGAACAATCTGACGAAGGTTCTGTTTCTCTTGGTAACGGCGCGGACGGAAACGTTGGTATCTCAGTAACAGACGAAGCTTTTAGAAACGCAGAAAAGTCACTACTTGATACTGATGAAGATGGTAATCAAACGCTTGTTGTTTCTGATATTCATAAAGATATTAGAAAAAAGATAGTCATTGACTTTAAAGATCTTCAAGAAGAAAGAGCGGAATCCGCAGAAAACGCCGGTGAGTATATCACAGAAGATATTGCTCAAGCGGCTCTGGAATATCCTTCATATATTAAAACAACAAAAAGAAGCGTTGCTGTCGCAGTTAAAGAATTTGAAATGAGAAAAGCTGCTACTCAGTGGGCTAAAGCGACAACCGCAAAAACTGGAGTTATCGACGTAAATAAACTGTTTTCATACAAGACTAATGAGGATATATTCAAGCAAACAACTAGACTTCATGATGCTAAAAGCCATGGAATGATAATGTTAATTGACTATTCTGGATCTATGTATGAGTCACTACCTAACGTCTTAGATCAGTTAATTCACTTAGTGTTGTTTTGCAAGCAAGTTAATATTCCTTTTGATGTGTATGCGTTTACAACTCAAAACAGAAATATTGATTATTACGATCTTAGAACTCAGGGTTTATTGATTGATGGCGATATGGATTTAGATCAAATAAGTATGCCGCTTTTGACTTCTTCAAGTCTTAAAAAGTCAGATTTTGAAGCTTCGCTTAAAGCTCTTCACGTTAGAGCGACTGCTGGCGGTTATGTGTCAAGACAGATAATTGGAAGATCAGAAGAGTTTGGTTCAACTCCGTTAAATCAGGCTTTAATCATGTCACATCATCTAATCAAAGAATTTAAAGTTAAACACGCAATCGAAAAAATGAATCTAGTCGTTTTCTCTGATGGAGAAGCGAACAGAATGCAAGCTTACCAAGACCAATCTCTTGAAGATAACAAAGTTTATACTAACGGAATGTGGAAAGGTGTCAATATGATGATTGACGGTAAACTAGTAAAGTCGGAAGGTAGAACCGGAGTTACTCCTGCAATATTGGAAAATATAAACAAAAGACTAGCAACGAACTGTATTGGATTCTTTATGGCAGATAACAATAGAGACTTTAATAATAAAGTTGATGATATTGCCGGTGTTACTTGGGCTGAAGACGAAAGAAAAGAAGCTCAAAAAGAGTACAGAAAAAACAAATGTGTTGTTAGGACTAATGCTCTCGGATACAACGAATTTTACTTAATTAAAGGTGGTAACAACCTTGAAACCGCAGATGACGGTTTCGAAGTGACGCACGATCACACTAGGGGTCAGATGGCAACTGCGTTCAAAAAATACTCTAAGAGTAAGAAGCAGAACAAAGTTCTCATGACCACATTCGGTAAAGCGGTCGCATAAACTGCTAAAATTTGTATACTTTTTTTCAAAAAAAGGTGTACAAGCCTCTAGAATCGTGGTATAATATACACATAAACAATTGATAAGGAACTACATTATGAAAGATATGAAAATCTCAACACAAAATATTTTAAAAGAACTGGCTAAGAATTATCCAGATCAGACTGCGTTCAGGAAGAACGTAATCGAAACCACGGCAAAGTCCATGGGTTACACTGGAAAAGACTTCTATCCAATGCTTACTGCAGAAAACAGAGTCAAGATTGGTACTTACGATCTAAGTGCTTTATTGCAAACCGTAGAGGTAAATAACAAAGTTGTGGATATAAGCGCACCAGCTGCAAAAATGCAGTCAATTGTTAATGATGAAAAAACGTTTGCGAAAGCAGATCCAACGTTTGTTCCGTGGGGCGCTTTCCACGATCTTGTAAAAATGATCAAGTCGGAAATGTTCTATCCAGTTTACGTTTCAGGTTTATCTGGAAACGGTAAGACTTTTATGGTAGAACAAGCTTGTTCAAAACTAAACAGAGAATTTATTAGGGTTCAAATAAACCCAGAAACTGACGAGGATGATTTACTTGGTGGATTTAGACTTATTGATGGCGAGACTGTCTTTTCAAAAGGGCCGGTACTTAAAGCTATGGAAAACGGCGCTATCTTATTGCTCGACGAAATTGATAGAGCTACAAATAAAATTATGTGTCTTCAAGGTATACTTGAAGGTAAACCTGTTCTCGTTAAGAAAACAGGTGAAACGATTACTCCTGCGCCTGGCTTCAATGTTATAGCGACTGCGAATACAAAAGGTAAAGGTTCAGAAGATGGTAGGTTTACTGCTGCTTCAATCATTGACGAAGCTTTCTTAGAAAGGTTTACTGTTGCGATTGATCAGAAGTTTCCATCACCTTCAATCGAAACAAAAATCCTTAATAATCATATGGCTAAGTTCGGAGCAGAAGATTCTGACTTCGTAGAAAAGTTAATTACTTGGGCAGATATTATTAGGAAGACTTTCTACGACGACGGAGTTGATGAGGTTATTTCAACAAGAAGGCTTTGTCATATCGCTCAAACATTCTCTATCTTTAAGAATAGAGCTAAAGCTATTGATCTATGTATCGCTAGGTTTGATGATGACACAAAGTCTGCATTCCTAGATCTATATAGCAAAGTTGACGCGGGTATGGAAATAATTACTGACGAGGATTATAATGGCGAAACAGCTTAAACCAGACTATAAATTTAACGAAGGAACTCTCATTGAAGAGTTCCATTCTTATATCGATTCTACATATCAGCAGCATTACGGACAAGGCGGACTTCAATCATCTGAAGTAATTATTGACCGCGGACACGGACTTGGATTTTTCTTAGGAAATGTCGATAAGTATAATGCTAGATACGGTAAGAAAGGAACTCCAGCGGATCATAGAAAAGATCTTATGAAGGTCTTACACTATGGATTGCTTGCGCTTTATGAGCACGATCGATTAAATGAAAAATAACTATGTACAAACACAATTAAATGTGGTATAATATAGGTAACAAATTAAAAAAGGTAAATTATGAAAATATCGAGTGAAACTATTAACATCCTGAAAAACTTTTCGGGAATAAATGCCAATTTAGTCTTTAAACCTGGAAAGGAACTTAAGACTATTTCGGAAGCAAAAACTATTATGGCCAATGCGTCAATCCTAGAGGATTTTCCTCAACAGTTTGGTGTATACGATCTTAATGAATTTTTGTCGTTGTACAATCTTATGGATGAACCTGACCTAGAATTTAGTGAGAAATATCTTACTATGTCTGATGGATCACAAAAGATTAAGTACTATTATTCTGAAATAGATATTCTTACACAACCAAGTAAGGATATCAATATGCCAGAGTGTGAGGTTGTGTTGGATTTATCAATGGAAAATCTATTGAAAATTCAAAAAGCAGCAGCTGTACTCGGACATTCAGAATTGAGTTTTATTGGTGATGGTAATACTGTTGTCGCATCTGTATTTAACGAGAAAGATGCTACAGCAAATACTTTTGATATCGACTTAGGTATTAGCACTAATGAGACTTTTAATTACGTCTTTAGTATTTCTAATTTGAAAATGCTACAAGGCGATTATAAATTGTCGATTTCATCTAGGCTAATCTCCAATTGGAGAAATGCGGATAATCCTTTAGATTATTTTATCGCTTTAGAGAAATCATCAAGTTTCGGTGTATAAATAACTATGCACAGAAAAAATTCTCATAATATTATGAGGATAATACGAGAAGATGCCGAATGGTTCGGGTCTCTCATAATTAGTCTACTTTGCAAAGGAGAAAAAAATGACTGAAGAAGTAAACGCACCTCAAGGTGCACAAGAGGAGCAGCAAGCTCCACAATTGTCTCTACAAGACATCGCAACTTTCGTACAGATTATCGACATCTGTTCTAAAAGGGGTGGTTTTGAAGGACAAGAAATGGAAGCTGTTGGTGGTTTGAGAAACAAGACTGTAGCATTTCTAAATGCTGCGTCTGAAGCTCAAGGCCAAGAAGCTCCAGAAGGCATGGTCCCAGCCGGTGACGATTTGCCTGAAACAGTTGAAGCTGAAGAAGCTTAAATTGTATTAGCTTAATTCGGGGGTAGCTCCCCCGTATTTTTTAAATTTTATTATGAAGGATATATTATGGATCGCAATGAACTAACACGCTTAATCGAAGCACTAAAACGAGGTACTGTTACAGTAACCTTTCAAAAAATTGACTCAGAAGAAGTTCGAGTCATGCCATGTTCTCTCAACCCAACTGTTCTCGAAGCTAATGGTGTAAAAGCTGTTATCGAAAATGTCAGTTCTGAAACCGAACACTTAGCTGTTTGGTCTCTAGACAAAGACGCATGGAGATCGTTCCGTGTAAATACAGTTCTTGGTTGGGAGGTACTTTAATGTCAGAATTTCTTTGGGTTGAAAAATATCGTCCACAAAAAATTAAAGACTGCATTTTACCAGAATCAATCAAGAAAACTTTTGAAGATATTGTTAGAGGAGGTGACCTACACAATATGCTTCTTACCGGAACAGCCGGCCTAGGTAAAACAACAGTCGCAAAAGCTTTGTGTAACGAACTTGACTTAGACTTTCTTTTGATCAATGGATCCGAAGAGTCTGGTATTGACACGCTTCGAAATAAAATTAAGCAGTTTGCATCTACCGTTTCGTTACAAGGAGGCTACAAAGTAGTTATTCTTGACGAAGCAGATTATCTTAATGCTCAATCAACACAACCCGCATTGCGTGGTTTCATTGAAGAGTTCTCAAATAACTGTCGATTTATATTGACATGTAATTTCAAGAATCGAATCATTGAACCATTGCATTCTCGTTGTACTACGATTGAGTTTAACGTTTCTAAAAAAGATTCAGCTCCACTTTGCGGGCAGTTTTTACATCGATGCGAGGTTATTCTAAACCAAGAAAACATTGATTACGATCGCAAGGTTGTAGCTGAACTTATTATGAAACACATGCCCGATTGGCGTAAGGTTCTTAACGAACTTCAACGTTACAGTAGTAGCGGTACTATTGATACGGGCATTTTAGTATCTTTATCGGAAGTATCCCTCAACGATCTTATGATCCACTTGAAAGGGAAGAACTTTAAAGGTATGCGTCAGTGGGTAAGTACAATATTGATTCTGAACCTGCAGCAATTTATCGTAAAATTTATGATAATATGAATGACTATATTGATCCTCAAAGTATACCACAACTAGTGCTTATACTTGCTGATTATCAATATAAGAATTCATTTGTTGCGGATCACGAACTTAATACTGTTGCTTGTCTTACTGAGGTAATGGCAGGGGTTTCATTCAAATGAGCCCCTTCGATTATCTAAACGCAATCAACACAACTAAAAAGGATATAATGGTTGATGATGTGGCCGAAAAAGCATACACGTCATTTATGGTTAACAGGGGACTTTCGTATTTTCCTGACACAATTCTTTTCGCTAATGAAATGAATGTGCATCACCATATAGATCATCGTCTTCAATTTGATTTTTTTATAAATATAATTAAGAAGAAGAAAAGATTCTCTAAATGGGCAAAGCCTATTAACATAGAGAACTTGGAACTTATAAAAGAATATTATGGATATAGTAATGAAAAAGCTAAATCTGTATTGCCATTATTAAATGGCGAACAAATTAACGAATTGAAAATAAGGATGTATAAAGGTGGAAAACGAAAATAATAATATTGAAGTCCAGTGGACTCCAGCTTCTATGTTGGAGATTACTCTCAACGAACCAGATGACTTTCTCAAAATTAGAGAAACATTAACGCGAATTGGTGTGGCGTCTAGGAAAGATCAAAAGCTATATCAATCATGTCATATACTGCACAAACAAGGAAGATACTTCATTGTGCATTTTAAAGAGTTATTCTTATTAGATGGGAAACCTTCTAATTTAATGTTGAACGATATCCAGCGTAGAAATACTATTGCTACATTGCTGGCAGATTGGGGACTCGTAACTTTTGTTACAGCCGAACAAGCGAAAGATATTGCACCGTTAAGACAGATTAAAGTAATTCCATTTAAGGAAAAAACACAATGGCAACTATGTCCTAAATATAATATAGGAAATAGTAACAATGGAGAAAAAACTACAAAAAGCATGGAATAAATTTCATAAATTTATGAAATGCGGCAGAATTAGTAAGATTTGGAAACAATCTTTAAAGTAACAACAAAAGTTGTATAAATAAATGTGGATGCCGAATTGGTCGGGTCCACATATTAACCTTGCTATATATAGGAGGAAACTAAAATGGTAAGAAGTACTATGAACGTACCGCGTTCACTTTTCATTGGATTTGATCCAATATTAAACGAACTTGAAAGAATCCACACAGCTGGAAGATCTCAAGACAATTATCCCCCACACAACGTCGTAAAGATCGATGAAGAAAACTTCAACATCGAACTTGCTGTTGCAGGATTTTCAGAAGAAGATATTGCACTAGAAGTTAAGGATGGGATTCTATTAATAAAGGGACAACATCAAAATGATGATGATCGTGAATACGCACACAAAGGTATCTCAACCCGCAAATTCGAGAAGTCCTTCCGACTCTCTGAATTTGTCGTAATAGACGGGGCTGATCTTGTGAATGGAATACTCGTGGTGAATGCCAGAGTTGAAGTTCCAGAAGAGAGGCGTCCTAGGAAGATCGAAATCGGGTCTGCTGGGGCATCAAAGAAGAAGGAATTTATTCAAGAATAGATTCCGGTGAGCAGCGAGAACCCAGTGGATTGTAATAAACAATTTACTGGAGTCAATCATGGGTTACATACGTAAACACAAAGATGGCATTAGGACTGGATTCGAATTTACATTTTTATTAGTTGGAATATTATTAATATCTCCTTTAATAATTTATGTACAAGCGAGTTCGTTTTAACGCATAATTAGAGCGGGAGAGAGTAATCTCTCCCAATCTTACTACATAAAAGTGTAGCATTTGCGCATTTATATGTACATATAAGTGTACAACGTGTTTAAATTATGTTATAATATGTACATATAAATTTGAAATGGTTATACTATGAACACAAAATTTTACACTAACGTTTCGCGTTATGGCAATTCATTGCTTTATCGCGGTTATAAAAACGGTAAAAAGATACAAACAAAAATAAAATATCAACCTACTTATTTTGTAAGTACGGCAAAACCTTCCCAATGGAAATCACTTGATGGAGCTAATGTTTCTCCAATCAATTTTGATTCTATGCGTGATGCAAAGGAATGGTTACAAGTAAATTCACAAGTTGTCGGTAGACACATCTACGGCAATAACAAACACATCCCAGCTTTTATCAATGATGAATTTCCAGGTGAAATAGCATTTGATAGAAACCAAATTAACGTATCTACGATCGATATCGAGGTACAATCCGATGCAGGATTCCCAGAGCCTGAACAAGCAGCTCACGAGATTACTGCAATCTGTATGAAAAACAATATTGACAACACATTTTATGTGTGGGGTCTTAAAGACTATGATGTTGAAAATAGCATCATGCAAGAAAATCGTGTTGTCTATAAACACTGTAAAACCGAATCAGAACTTTTACTTGACTTTATTGCTCATTGGTCTTTACCGTCGCAATGTCCGGATGTAATCACTGGTTGGAACTCACGGTTCTTTGATATACCTTATATCGTAAACCGTATTATTAAAATTCACGGAGAAGAGTTTGTCCGTAGATTATCTCCATGGGGATTGATTGATCGTCGTGATATTACGACAATGCAACGTAAGCAAATGGCATATGAAATACAGGGTATTGCTCAAATGGATTACCTGGATTTATTTAAAAAGTTTGGTTACTCTTATGGTCCACAAGAAACTTATAAACTTGATCATATTGCTTCAGTTGTTCTCGGTGAGAAAAAACTAAGTTACGAAGAACATGGCAATTTACATACTCTTTACAAACATGATCATCAAAAGTTTATTGACTATAACATCAAAGACGTTGATCTAGTAGATCGATTCGAAGATAAAATGGGATTGATTACACTTGCTCTAACTATGGCATATCGTGGTGGTGTAAACTACAGCGATGTTATGGGTACTACTGCAATATGGGATGCAATCATATTTCGTAATTTGTACGCTAATCAAGTGATAATTCCCTTTGCTGAAGAAAAGTTTAAAACGCCTTATCCTGGTGGTTATGTTAAAGATCCGCATGTCGGAATGCACGAATGGGTAGTTTCTTTTGATTTAAACTCTCTGTATCCATCTATTATTATGCAAAACAATATGTCTCCAGAAACTATTATTCCTGGTAAAGTTGCTAATGTCAATGTTGACAATCTTCTTTCCGGAGAAACTCGTCCAAGATTAGAAGCTAATGAATGCGCAGCAGCTTCTGGCCAATACTTTAAAACCGATAAGCAGGGCATTCTACCAAAGATTATTGACGAAATGTACAGCGAACGTGTTGTAATAAAAAGACAAATGATTAACTCACAGCGCGAACTAGAAAAGATTGATAAAAATGATAAACAAGAACTATACCGAGTCCAAAGGGATATCGCGATTGCAGAAAATCAACAGATGTCTATTAAAATTCTCCTTAATTCTCTTTATGGTGCTCTCGGCAACAAGTATTTCAGATTCTTCGATCAACGAATCGCAGAAGGAATTACACTTACTGGACAGCTTACGATTCGATGGGCTGAAAAGGCAATCAACACTTACCTCAACAAAGTGCTTAAAACCAACCGCGACTACGTACTTGCCATTGACACAGATTCCGTGTATGTATGCCTAGACGATCTCGTATCAGCGGTTAACCCTAAAAATCCATTAGAGTTTGTAGATACCGTTTGTAAAGAAAAGCTCGAAGAAGTTCTTGAAAAATCGTATGGTGATTTGTTTGATATCATGGGTGGTATCGAAAATCGTATGGTTATGAAACGTGAAGCTATTGCTGACCGTGGTATTTGGACTGCTAAAAAACGATACATCTTAAATGTCCTTGATAACGAAGGAGTACGTTACGCCGAACCTAAACTTAAGATCATGGGCATCGAAGCAATCAAATCTTCGACACCAGCACCTTGTCGTGAAGCCCTTAAAGAAATGTTTAAAACAATTATCGGAGGAACTGAACGTGATGTACAGAACAACATCGAATCATTCCGAACGTATTTTAAAACATTGTCACCAGATCAAATTGCATTTCCACGTGGAATCACAAATCTAACACAGTTTAAAGATAAACAAACAATCTATCGCAAAGGAACTCCAATCCATGCACGTGGAGGTATCTTATACAACAAGATGTTAAAAGATATGTCACTAGATAAGCAATACAACAAAATTCAAAATGGCGAGAAAATCAAGTTTATATACTTGCGCACTCCAAATCACATCAAGGAAAACGTAATCTCTTTCTTAGATTATCTTCCGGAAGAGTTTGGCTTGCATCGTTATATTGATTACGATACACAATTTAATAAAACATTCTTGGATGTTATCGACCCGATCTTATCGGCTGTCGGATGGAATTCTAAAGAGATAGCGACGCTCGATGAATTCTTTTAAAATAACTGTGTACAAACCATTAAAGTCGTGTTATAATATACCACATATAGGAGAAAAAGATGAAAATAGTAAGACTGACAACAGGTGATGAAGTCATTTGTAATGTCGAAGAAACAGAAAACTCGGTTGCGATAAGTGATGCATTTTCTATGGTAGCTACGGAGCCAGGCAAGATTGGATTTATTCCATTTATGTCCTATGCTAAAGATGAGCAATTTGTAATTGATAAGCAATTTGTCGTTATGATCGTAGATCCAGTTGATGAAATCGTAGATCAGATTAGATCTATGACAAGCGGAATTGTTACACCACCAAAACAAGGAATTATTGTATGAGCAAGAACTGGGTAGAAGACATCGAAAAGATGCAAGATAAATTCGGAACTCTTGATTGGGTATTTGATAACAAAAAAGATGTAGACAAGCTAAAATCTTTTCTAAGATTTAGAATCGAGTTTTTGCAAGAAGAACTTGACGAAACACGTAATGCTTATAAAGTAATGGATGCGGAAGAAATCGTAGATGGTTTAATTGATCTATGTGTCGTGGCAATTGGAACACTTGATGCTTTTGGCGTTGATGCCTATAAAGCTTGGGACGAAGTTCTAAAAGCAAATATGACTAAAAACGTTGGCGTTAAAGAAGGCCGACCAAATCCGTTGGGACTACCAGATCTTATGAAACCAGAAGGTTGGAAAGCTCCATCTCACGAAGGTAATCATGGTATCCTTAACGATATTCGATAGTATATACGACAACAAAACTATTAAACGAGTTGATTATAGTTCGTTTGATGGCTTTGAGAAAGTATTATACAAACTAGCAGGTAGCGATAAGTATCAGAAAAAAACTGATGCTCCTTTAATATCACCTGCGATTTATCAACCTGGAACCACTCGCGCAAATGCTAATGTCATTGAGTGGGCTGGTTTTGGTATTGTAGATGTTGACGATTATGAAGGATCTATTGAAGACATACACGAGAAGTATTCTAAATATAAGTATGTATGTTATTCTACAGCAAGTTCATCTAAAAGCCATCCTAAATTTAGGTTGGTATTTCCGTTAACAGAATCCGTTATAGCGGATAAAATAAAGCACTTTTGGTTTGCACTTAATAAAGAAATAGGAGACATCGCAGATGCCCAAACAAAAGATTTATCCAGAATGTACTACGTCCCAAGTAAATATAAAGGGTCTTACAACTTCATATTCACACACGACGGAATCATCATGGACCCAAACGAACTTATGGAACGACACAGATATGTCGTATCAAATGAATCGTTTTTCGATAAGTTACCTGACTCTATTAAAAGGAGTCTTATACAACATCGACAAGAAAAACTCAATAACACTGACTTTTCATGGACAGGATATCAAGACTGCCCTTTTGTAAACAAGAAACAAATTGAAGATTACAAGAAAATTACTGGCTCAGGTTGGTATTTACAAATGTACAAGATTATGGTTTCCACCGCAGGTAATGCAATGCAGAGAGGTTATCCCATCTCAGCAAAAGAAATTGCCTGGATTTGTTCTGATTTGGACAATGATACTGGTGGATGGTATGGTAAACGGGATATGGTTAAAGAAGCCGAAAGAGCAATTGATTTTGTTTTTCGAAATAATATATAGGAGAAAAAATGGCTATTAAAATGTTACACAGTCAAGTCTTAGTGACCGCGACTGAAAAAGAAGAAACCACATCGGGTGGTATTATATTAACTGGAGATACTACGAAGGGTTCAAAACCTGCTTTAGTGTTAGCAGTTAGTGAATACGCTGCATGTCAAATTGAAGT
>Ga0213869_10002127_pt1 | contig 14023 bp, 15 predicted proteins | sample PICome_10_FD_160083 | JGI IMG/M metagenome (GOLD analysis project Ga0213869, IMG submission 160083) | Coastal seawater microbial communities near Pivers Island, North Carolina, United States - PICO132 | ecosystem: Environmental > Aquatic > Marine > Coastal | place: USA: North Carolina...
TACGAACCTCTCTGGATGCAGATCCTAAAATTGTAAAATCTCTAATAAATAATATAATTAATGATTGTAGTTTTACTATTGATAGTCCAAAAACTGAGGTGCTACTATACGATGTGACTGAAACTGCCCTAGTATTCAGACTCGATTGTTGGGTTGATGACTACAATAGTGAGAGGAAAGCTAAAGATTGGCTGCTTATAGAAATGTTAGATATATTTAAGTCAAATAATATCGGAATTCCATATCCTCATCTTACAGTTAAACAAGATGATTGATTTACTCATCAAAAAATGATTCTATCCTATTAGAACTTAACCGTAAATCATTAAGTCAGAATCTGTTTTCGATAAAATATGTCCTTAGCCCCAAATGATTATGATTTCGGAAACGCCGCGAATTTTTCATTCGCAACTACGATAACTTGTGCCAATGAAGATGCCCGAAAGATGTTTGTTCGTGCTTATGGGCACATGCTGAATTATAATCATGAAGAAGCGATTGCATGTTTCAGTAAGTGTGCAGAACTCGACCCTGATTGTGCTATGGCATGGTGGGGTATTGCATATTGTGTTTCTTCAAATTACAACTGGGCTCCAGGCCTAGGTTCAGGGCATGACCATATCCAAAAAGCAATAACTCTCAAAGATGGTTGTTCTGAGTTAGAAAAAGATCTAATTGATGCGCTAGCAGAACGTCACTCTGAAGAAGCTCGTGATGCAGCAGATCCTTCAGTCCTCAACATGGGCAATAGCCCCGAATTAAACGTAGCATTCGCGCATGCTATGGCTCCTCTTTATGAGAAATATAGTGGTAACTTAGATGTTACAGCAATTTACGTAGAGGCCCTAATGAATCTAAAGGCGTGGCAATTATGGGATAAGAATACAACAACTGGAGAAATTACTCCTGCGGATGATAACACATTGTTGCTTGTCAAGGTCATGGAAGATGCTTTTGAAACCGTGGAAGGCTCCAAAGAACACATCGCCCTATGCCACCTGTATTGTCATGCGCTGGAATTATCTCCATTCCCTGAGCGTGCTTTACCAGCAGCCGATGTTTTGCGAACCGCAATGCCTGGATTAGGTCACTTGGTCCACATGCCTTCTCACATCGATGCCTGGGTAGGACAGTGGAAAGAGGCAATGGAATGTAATATTGCAGCAGTTGAAGCAGACGACAGATATGTTGAGATTACAGGCAATGAGTCACAGTTCTACAAGTTTTACAGGATGCACAACCATCACTTTGTTGTATGGTGTGCAATGTTCGAGGGTCGATATGAAACAGCACTAAAGTATGCTCGTAAAGCAGTTAGCACACTGCCTGCGGGAAATGCAGAATCTGGAGTTCAATTCATGTTAGCTGGAATCATACCAATGGGTGCTATCTTCCTTGAATCATATGTTACTATGCCATGGCATGTAATGATTAGATTCGGTAAGTGGGACGAAATTCTCAATGAACCTCTTCATACAGATAAAGACGTATTCCCTGCAGCAATTGCAACACAGCACTATGCTAGAGGTGTAGCTTATGCCTCCAAGGGAATGGTGCCCGAAGCAGAGGCAGAACAAGTTTTGTTCAAGGAAGCATTACAGAACCCTGCTCTTGCAGGACGAGTACTGCATAATAATTTGATGTATCAAGATCCAAATGACGGTCCATGCATCCTCTTGGTAAACGATGCTATACTTGATGGCGAGATAGAATATCGCAGACAGTATCTAGCCAAGGAAAGTGGAAATGATTCTAACTTTAATGAAGCGTTTGATCATCTACGTCGTGGCGTAGATCTCTCGTTGAATCTTGCATATAACGAACCTTGGGGACAAATGCAGCCAGTACGTCACATTCTGGGTGCTCTTCTCCATGAACAAGGAGAGATCGAAGAAGCAGAAGCAGTTTATCGTGCAGACATCAAACTCTGGAAAGATAACATGTGGGGGTTATTGGGTCTCAAACTTTGTCTCGAAGCTCGTGGCGATGCACCCGAAGAGTTGGCTGAAGTTACTGCTTTGTTTAACGAACGCAGTTCCCGTGCAGATATTATGCCTGCAAAGACATGTTTCTGCGCACAGAACAGTATAGAGAAGACTTGCTGTGATTGATGTATGATTAGATTAAAAAGTATTTTTGTATTTTTTTTTAACCCATAATAAAAAGTAAATTTCGATATCTTACTGTATGCGTTCACATGTGGGACACTACTATGAATTATTTTTGGGACGTGATGTAGATAAAAAAATTAGAAAAATGGTAATAATTTCTGCAATAATTGGCTTCTGCTTCCATCTATTAATTTGGGCTTTAGTTCAGACTGAAAAATATACCTTTTCAGATGAAAATATGATAATGTTCAATTCTCCATTATCTTCTCTTTATACTCCGTTTTCGATTTTATTAGCTTATGAGGTTTATCAATTAATTAGAACCATTCCTGAATCATTCTCTTCATCCGTAGGTAAGCAGTATGAAATTGCCACTCTGCTAGTAGTTAGAGATATATTGAAAAGACTCTCTAATATTGAATTTCAGGATGGATGGAAAGTTGATAATGATTTAGGGCTTTTAATTATAGAATGTATGACGTTTTTAGTATTGTTCTATACCTCGTTAGTATATCAGAGAATTAGTAACGAAACCAATAATGAGAATATTGGTAATAATAAATTATCTTCATTTATCTCATCCAAAGAAATAATTGCTTTATTGATGCTATTAGTGTTCATAGTAATTACTTTTACATCGATGTCCGGCTGGGTCGAATCAGTATTCGAAGGAAAAGGTGCTGTAAATAGGGAGATTTTCTTTTTAGATTTCTTCACCTCTTTGATCCTTGCAGACATACTAATTCTGTTAATTTCATATTGGTTCTATACCGACTTTGGTAACTTAGCAAGAAACACAGGTTTCGTGCTTTCTACTGTAGTAATACGCGTTGCGATATCCTCGCCTGGTGTTTCAGCAATGCTTCTTTTTGTTCTAAGCGGAATTATAGGTGTTGCAATAATTCGAATATCCTCGATTAATGTGCTAGTTCAACCAGAATTACGAGTAATATAATTTCTAAACTACAATAGTATTTTTATTCAATTAACCCAACAATGGAGATACGCTCATCACTGGAACTGCGAAAGAAGCGTAAAAACCAATTAGAATTACTGGGTATTTAATCAGTCTAAGAGATTTAAAAAAGATGAAGAAGATGAGGATTTTCAAGATTCTCTCTTCTCATTTACAGAATTAGAACAAGCAGTACAATCTGGATTCGATTAAGAGAGCAGAATCTGATTTATCTTCTAGGAATAGTTCATTAACCACCGTATGTGTAAGTTTAGTTGTGACCAAGATCACAGTTCTGGAACTATTTGCGGGAGCCGGTGGTATGGCTCTAGGATTTGAGCAGGCCGGATTGAAAACGATAGGTTTGATCGAGATTGACAAGGATGCCTGTGCAACTTTACGTAAGAATAGACCTAGGTGGGAAGTTCTCCAACAAGACGTTGCAGATGTAGATTTTTCCCAGTTTAATGCTGATATAATCTCTGGAGGTTTTCCTTGCCAATCTTTCAGTTACGCAGGCAAGGGACTTGGATTTGAAGATACAAGGGGGACTTTGTTCTTCGAGTTTGCAAGAGCAATCAAAGAAGTAAAACCAAAAATCTTCGTTGGAGAGAATGTTGAAGGCTTGAAGAATCATGATGGAGGGAGAACATTGGAAACAATGGTCAAAGTTCTTTCTGGTTTAGGGTATCATGTTCAAATGAAAGTCCTGAATAGTGTGGATTACACCGTTGCCCAAAAAAGAAAAAGGGTTTTTATTGTAGGTACAATCGATGGCTATCATTTTGAATATCCCTCACCTTATAAGAAGAAAATAGTATTAAAAGATGCATTAAAAAATGTACCTGATTCAAAAGGTACAAAGTACTCAGAAAAGAGACGGAAAGTGTTGGAAATAGTCCCACCAGGTGGTTGTTGGGTTAATCTACCATTGGAGATACAAAAGGAATTCATGGGAGCAAGTTTCACTAGTGGAGGCGGAAGAAGAGGGATGGCAAGAAGGATGTCTTGGGACGAGCCATGTCTCACATTGACTACATCACCTTCACAGAAACAAACTGAGCGTTGTCATCCCGAGGAGACACGACCATTCAAAACAAGAGAATATGCCCGAATACAATCTTTTCCTGACGAATGGGAATTCATTGGTAGTGTATCATCATGCTATAAGCAAATAGGAAATGCTGTGGCTGTCAATGTAGCTAAAGCAGTAGGTGAGCAGATAATTGAATGTATAAATAATCCAATTAATCAAAAAAGGAAGGGGGCGAAATATACTCTTTATCCTGAAAAAACTATACAGAAAACGTTATTTCCGGTTGCTCCAGTGGAAAAGAAATAAAGACGCACTCGTCCAAAATGAATTCTGGGATTTACTCAACGGCGAAAATACCTGGGAAAGTATATTACTTGGATTCGGTAATGTTGATTCTGAGAAATTAAGAGAAGATTACTCGGTTCTTTTTTACGGAAAATAAGAAGATTATCGAATTAGAATTCTAGTATCAAATCAGAAATATGATTTCGAATTCTCCAACATTAGTTAAGAAAGTTTTCAAATTTTAATCAAAGGAGTTCTAGACTCTAAATGGTGGACGCTGGGGTCTGGGAACCTTTTAGAAAACGGTTATTTGGCGATTTTTTGTAATTTTGTAGTTTACATATATTGTAGTTTAGATATATTTAGATATGTCCTCGTATACGCCAATTCATGTTTGGAGACGATATCATCTCAATATGTACGAATTGTGGACATATGCCAGGTGCTTGGCTCCCTGGCCTTCCTTGCCCCGAATGTGGTGAGCCAATGCTCTGATTTTTGATAATAACTTCACCAAATAATTCACTATCACAGTGTGGAGAGAGAGACAGAGATGAGTACATGACAGTACTCCACCCGGGGGCCTCTCCCCCCATTTGTATTCCCGGGAGATCTAATTATACTGGATAGAGGAATGTTTTCTCAATTTTTTATTCCTCATAAATATCTATTCAGGGTTCCAAATGTTATTGATTCAGATCTGATTTTTGGGTGCAAAGCATTCTTTTCACCTAATACTATCCTGAAATGTTGGGTTATCCATTGACTTCCAAAGACGGCCGCTGCTGCGTTGCCAAATTGAATGTTTCCAGTTTCAATTGCATCTTCAAATTGGCATGAACCGGCTTTTTGTTTCAAATTTGTAAGCGATTTAATCACATCATCAGCAGCATTGTAATCTAGAGCTATGAAATTATCTCCTCTGCATCTCAAATCTAACCAAATTGAACATCTAGAATGAGTAATTACCCTTGCAAGTGGTGAATCAACACAGACGATTACTAAATTAAATCGGTCAAGATTAGTAGATTCACTTACATCATAATTTATTGGTGCAAAACAAATTATTGATGATTCAAATAAACGCAGAGATTCCACTAATGCATCAACTTTATACTTACCAATGTCAGAAACAGTATATCCCTGATGGTATAGATTATTTTGCTCAACAATATCTGAATCAAAAATTGTTAATTCAATTCCTCCAAGTTTATCTGCCAAAATACTTTGTGATAGAGTAGGAGCCAAGATTCTAAGCAAGTTTGAACCTATACCTCCTGCTCCTATTACAGCAACTTTGAATCTCATTCTCCATGACCTCCAATATTTCTTTGGATTTTTTCGGCAGTTTCGAATATACTTAATGTCAAAGTATTCTCAAATAAATCTTGATATTCTTCTTTGGATGTTTTTTCGAGCAACTCTAGATATTCAAGAAATTCACAGACCTGATCAATTGAATAATCACAAGGATATCCTCCCGGCATAACTTCTGCAAACCAATATGTAACGAGAGCATTTGACATTACTCGTCTAAGTGTATACATTTTTTCATCGAGACAACTTCGAAAATCATCATACAATGCATACATAATAGATACAATTTCATCTCCCGGCCAATAAGGCTTTGATTTTCTCGAACAGCCTCCATGCATACACCTGACCACTCCGATGTACGAATGTCAAACCAATGAACATCATAATGCATAATTTCGGGAAAAGCCTTCATGATTATTTTTGCATTTCTTTCGTTTAGATCAATTTCATGAAATCTTTTTGCTAGAAATTTAGTTTGTTTATCTGATTGAGATATTGTAATTTTATAAATTATACCTGAATCTCTTCCATTGAATTTTATTTCGAAGCTTTCAGAATATCTTGTCCATCTGGCTTCAGTATTTAGATTAATTTCTGCACCTATTTTATTTGCTGTATCTTCAATCCAATCTAAAGAACGATTATGCTCGTCGAATCCATTCACATGAAAAGAACTCAGTACCGATTGATTATTCATTTGAATCATTCAAATTCCTCCTTAAATTCATCACTATAATCTTCATTAGTTTGTGGCCAATCTCTGAGGTCTCCGTCCTTACAGGGATAATTACCCTCTTCCTCATTCATTTTGGATACGAAGATAGTGAGTTCTAGTAGATTGGAAATTGCCTCATATATCTTGGTCAAATCTGGTAGATTTGGTTTAGATATTTTCTCATCATCATTTCCTTCCATCATTATTCCTCACCTCTTGCAAACATACCGTCAATCCCATCTGATAGCCAGTACCTGGAATCAATGAATGGGTTTGTGGACACATCCATGAAGAAAACGTAAACTGTGGTCATGACCCTAGCTCTCCGTCCTACTTCCTTCTTTCCTTTCTTCAAAATATAATTAAGATATAATAAATCCACTTGATAATTATCATCGGCTTCATTATCCCATCCTTTGTTTGCTCTTTTCCATGCGGTTATCTTTCCTGTGAATTCATCCCATTCCATTTCCCCTATTTTTTGAATATACTCTTCCCACTCAGCTTCGCACGTGGCTTCCCGTTCTGTTTCCATTTTTTCCTCTTCCAGTCGAATTCTCTCTTCCTCTTCCAACCTTATTTCTTTATCCCTTACCATCATACAGTGAAGTTCCCACCACTCTTTTTCATCTTTATTGTACACTTAGATCACCTCTTGTTCTAGTATTCCATAGTAAACCTTCTTTGCTAGAATAGTTTCAGGGTTGTATGCTAGATACTGATTATCACCTAATACAATTGCAGAATTAAGAATTGGTTTCCATGTTTGTATAGTACTCCAATCTGTTTCACTGAAACATGCTTGGCCAGAAGGGTGTGTGTGTACCCAACACTTAATTGGCATCCGTATAGAATCACCGTTAGTTAGTTCATCTTCATGTCCTTCAAAGGACACAAATACTGCTCTATCGGTACTAATGTATAAGTCATTTTTGTCATCCACAATCACTTGTACTTCTATCCCTTCTAAGACATCTATTGACATCTTCCATATTGCTGTTAAGAAAGCCTCTGTTGAATTGTTAGGGAAAAGATATTCCATACTATCTGCCATATCTCCATGCACATCTCTAATGTGCTGTTTCCAATCAAAGTCTTTCATTACTTCTTCATTCATTATTTTTTCGTCATTATTTTTCTCTATCATTTTTTTATCTCCATATACAAGTTTGTGAATTAATCACAAAATACATTCAAGACTGAATTGTCTCGAAAGTTTGTGTGTAATTAGGAATCCTAATTCACTAATATTACACTAAATTTAATTTTCAAATGAGAATATATCCTCATTTGCTTTGCGTTATTCCGTTTCAGTGAAATTCTAATGTTGAATCTAACCATATTGGATTCGGGGCATTATACTTATTGTTACAATGCCGGACCAATCGGATTGGGCTAACTCCTCGGAGTTAGTTCTACGCCCTCCTGAATATATCCAACTATCAGTTTCTGATACCATGTCCAGGACTTCTTCTCTATTCAATAGAACAACACTGTGACCGGTGTAATCAGCTATTTCTACCGTAATTTTTCTTTCATTTATTTCTTTCATTTTGTAAACCTCGTATTACTGGTAAGTAATTATTCAAACTTCATATGAGTCTCCATTTGTACCACCTTCAGCAATCCAAACTCCTGCTGCTGCTCCAACTGGTCCGCCAACACAAAATCCTATTGTCGCCCCTACTATCTTACCTAACATTCCCATTCATTCATCTCCGAACAATCCAATAGGCCACAATGTCGATATTACTACGACACCCACTGCTAATCTTGCTAAACCACCTAACTTACTCATATCCATTCCTCCTTTCTTCTACTGCTACTGTAAACATATCTACGTATCATGTAATACTGGTAAGTAATTATGAAATCATATATTCCGATTTCAGGATTTCTTCTATATCAAAATCTCCAAGTTTTACCTCGCTCCAAAATTCTTTTGATATTTCTTTACCTAAGGAATTGATATGATAGTCCTTGTAGAACTCCTGGAAAGCTCTCGTTACTATTTCCTTTAATTTATCTATTTCGCAAGCATGAGTTCCAAACGAATCATGTACAGCCCAGAAATCTAACTTGTCATTATCCGATCCCATTCTCCTGATTATTTCTCTCATATGGTATGCATCCAAGGAATGGATAAAGTTTGGAGCGATAGAGGACTTGACTTTATTTGGATTCAGTCTATCCAATTCTTCATTAGAATATTGATTAATATTATGGTTTCTTATGACAACTTCTCTTCGAAGCTCATCAAGTTTTTTGTTTTCTTTTTCCCTGTCTATATCACGTAGTATTTGTTCTACAATAGCGACAAATCCTCTCTGTCCAATGTATTTTTCGAGATTGTATTCTTTCATTATTTCCTCATATTCATCATGCCCAAGACACTCCTTCAATTTATTATTAATGGCATTAGTTCGGCCACCAACTTCCTCCCGTTTCTTCAGCCAATTCGGCATAATATTAGAATATCTCCTATTTTCTCTGGCTACTCCACTACTATCGCCCGAATTACGGTGTTTAATATAGTAATTTTTTACATGGAAACCATCAGGTAAATTCCATGAGACCACCATTTCATTACTGAAAATTTGTTTATTTCCCAGTGAAGCTTTTTGTTTCTTGAACAATTCGTTAAATTGATTAGTAAGTTTATAATTCGATTTTTGGGTGACCTTCCCTACCGAATGTTTGTAAATTTCATCGCACAGTTCAGTAATGTTTCTCTGGAAAATGTAGTCTTGCTTCCAACCGGCTAACTCATCTGGTAATTCATTCTGCCGCTCCATGAACGATTTGTATAGTAATGATTCTTCACTCCAACACCTTACCCACACCCATTCTCTCAATAAATCTTGAATCTTTCTAGCTTCTGCCTCTCCTCCTGGACAGGTGCCTTGGAACCAACTCCACTTCCAGTGGGGATTCCTGTAATATTTTGGGCCTTCCAAACTCTCATATTTAGTATAATTTTTCTTCATGTCATCGGAGATTTTACTTCTAAGTATCTCTTCCTTCTTTTTTTGACTTTGAGTCTTTGGCATTTTTTCATAACGAGGATTTCCGGACGAGTTTTTTCCATCGAAACAGTTTGCAAGTCTACGTCCACCATATGCTAAACGCATTGTAGGTTGCTTGGCAAAATTCCTTGTGAACAAAGTATCTTCTAAGAATTTTTTTACTGATTCCGAAAATCCAGCAAGAATTTTTTTATATTCATCTCCTTTTTTTATGAACGAAAAATCATTCATCTGAAATATACGTTTCGCCTCTTCTGAGACTTCTTTGTACAAGTCATGCGGATTATCGACTTCAGCGATATTTACTGCTTCTGCTAATTTTTTATCCTTAAACAAGGCGGCAAGATGTTGGTAGCCATTAGTACTAGCATCTAGATGAATAGGTAAGCCTGATTTCACCTTCCCCCAATCATTTGTTTTATCATATTCTGACCATACTCGATCTAATTCAATAATAGCAGCGAGTCTTTGGAAAGATTCACTTCCACCTCCTCTAAATTCCTTTAATTCAAGTATCTCTAGATTCTTCTTATTAACTGTATTTTTTCCAATTCTCCGCAACTCATCTAGATTTTCACGGACCCATTTATCTCTATCTTGAAAAGGTCGTCTTTTTTTCGCTACTCCATTTTGCCATCTTTCATTTTGAACACCCTCAAATAGATTATGGACGTGTACGTGCAACCAGAAGATTCCTCTTTCTCCGAGATTTTTCCATTCCTTGAATCTAATCAAAGATTTATCTAAATCATTACCCTGAGGGCTTAAGTTTCTTGACTTCGGATACATCCTACCTCTAAAATCAAAAGTCCAAGAATGCCAAAAAACATTGGCATTATGTTCGATTATTCGCTTAACCATTTCTAACTTGTGTTTCCTTTGATTATTCCTTTCTATTTTTTCTCGTTCTTTATAATCATCTTTTATTTCGTAGTAAAAAGCATTTTCGAGTTCTTTTTTAATTGAAATTTTGCCAATCGATTCTTCGTTGGAGGTAAAATTTGAAACAGCGCTCAAAAAATCTAGATTTATTTCCCATTGAGTTGTCTGGAGTAAATGTATTGATTTCACTGCCTTTTCACTAGGGGCGCATCTCGGGGTCTTGAATTCTTCATAATCTGAGTGAGATGAGATAATTGAACCTCGAGGTACACATAATCCACCTGACCAAGTTCCCTCTTTCTGAGTAGGTGTCATAGGAGGGCAGTACATGTAACGATCAGGCTCTCTAGCCAGCCATCGGAAAATAGGATGAAGATTATTATTTTTTGAGTCCTCCAGTTGACAATTACCAATTATTTCTTTGAATTCCTCAGAAAAAATCAATTTATGTGGGTAATCATATTTTCTCTTTCTTTTGTTTATACCATCATTATTTTTTTCGTAAAATATTTTATAATCCTTCCAATCCATAGTTTTTGCTTCGATTAATCCATTCCACATTAAAAAAATTAAAATATGATATGAAATACCTAATGAACTATCTTTTGTGGTTTTTTCGAAAGAATGCCACTTTCCATTGCCTTTGGCGAATCCTTTGTTTTCAGTTACCCGAAAAAGTTTCTCTTCAGCCTTAGATAATCCAATTTCCTCCTTGTGTTTAGAATTTGTCTGCAATTTAACTGCAAGTGCTATTTCTTCCAATAGAATATTTGAGATTGAAGTCGATAATTCGCTTAAGAAACTATTTGCAGGCATCGATATTTCTACAAAATTTAATTTTTTAAATTCATCTTTCGATGGTGGATGATTGAATTTAGCTAGGGTGAATAATGTATTTGTTACCGCATTGCAAATCTTTGACCAAATAACTCGGTCAACTGGAAATGTGACATTGGTTCGAGGTTGAAAAAGTTCATCATGCAGTGATTTTTCTTTGAAATTATTGATTTTTTCTAGTAATTGAATATTTTTGATAACTTTATTTGTTTCATCATGAAGTAGATATTTTTCGAGAGTTTCGAGAATGAGATTAGAAATTTGTTCCTTTTTTTCAAAGGCTCTTATCTTCTCAGAGTCGCGATCACCTTGTTCTGTTGCGAGTAATTTCATCGATCCTTTTCCATTAGCAATCTGCTCCACATTGTATTGTAACCATGTTTTCCATTCAAAATGCCCCCTAGATAAATCATGGTCTTGAAATTCCGAAATATCAAGTAAGGCTCTATCGTCTGCTTCCATACTAGCAATTTCTTTCAACCTTTTTTGGATGAATTTGGTGAATTTGGAAGGCTCCCTAAGTAAAATGCGTGGTTTGTTTTTATCTGGAGAGTATTTTTCCGATTCTAACGGGAATTTGCCTTTCTCAAACATTGGTTGTTTTCTCAGCCAACCAATGGGGTCATCTGAAAAATTATTGGGAACTTTGACTCTTTCTCCCTCATGATAATGTCTAGCGAAGTATGAACCAATTTGTTCTACTTCGTCCCGGCTCAAAGACATGTATATCGGTTATCCTATTTCGTCTTAAATTGTTCTCCATGGCAATTAGTGGATATATTTCTGAACTTATGTAAGCGAATACCTTTTAAGCAATCATTCTCCTCAAATGAGGCTTTGCCTCAACTTTAAATTACTTACCAGTATAGGAAGGATTTTGGCTCTGGATAATTGTGTAATTTACTACGATTTATCGCTTACCAGATTTTCGTCAAAGTCTCTCTCAAAGGAGGAAAAAAAATGAATGAAAATGAAATAAAAGACGCATACGAGAAGAATGAGAAATTGGGGGATTTACTTCCTGAATTGAACGATGAGGAATTGGATTGGGCATGGGAACCTCGTCAAACGGCGTGGGCATACAACAAACTGACATTAGGAATCGGATATGTTTGGGTTGATGATGAAAACGGATTTTCGATGCAAGTAGTTGACAGAGGATTTCGATTATTGTCAATTGTAAACCATGAGTGGCCTAAAAAGACCATTGCTTATATGAGGGCTACATTAAACTCAATATCTCATGATTTAGATGTTGAAAGTGCAATAGTCATACCCTACAGGGGAGATGACTCGGAGGAAGAAAGTATTTCTGAGAAAAATATAATTGAATCGGATAATTTTGGGCTGGAGGTGGCCTAATGTGCCCATATTCTATACCTGAAGCAATTACCCTCTGGGGTAAAGCCTGTAACTTCCATAGAGGGGCAGATCCTAACCACATATGCAATAATCCTGTTGCTTGCCAGCGAACATTGGACAAGGCGTTCTCGGTTGAATTGAGCTCAAAGGGGTGGGAATGATGGAGGATGAAAATACGACATCATTATCCAAAATAAGGGGTGATTTAGAAAATATTGCGAAATCTTGGGATGGAAAGGAAGTTTGGTTCCTTGAAAGGATGCTACAGTTTCCAGGCTTAGTTAGTGTAAATACAGATGATTGGGGCGTCTCTATAACTATAATTTCAGAATATTACAGGAAATTTAAGGTATCAGCTAGATGGGATGTTCTCCGAATAAATGATTTCACAATGAGTGGACTTTATTGTGGATGGACCTTATCTAAAGAAATGTATTATCCAGAACTTGGAATTAATCCTTCTGAAAAAATCATAATTTCTGAAAAATCAGAGGAGGAATAAAAATGAGAGATAAGGTGAATAAAGTGTTATTCGTCAAGACTAATGGGGGTGTAGTTCATGGGAGGTAGGTGTTACGTCTTGAAAGCAAAAAAAGACGGTTCTTTGGGACAATTTCTTGGACCTGAATGTACCGATAACTTCCAGGTAATCTCTTCACAGTTTAGTTATCAGGATCTTGATTGGTATAGTGTTGAGCAAGCCTTCCAATCCCTAAAATTCCCATTTGAATCTGTGGCTCAAGTAGAGATTCATCAAGAGCACCCACTTGATGACGAATCAGATGATGATTATGGGGGCAAAGTATGGTTAATGGGTCAGAGAAGAGACGTAAAATTAAGAGATGATTGGGAGAGAGAAAAGGTGAAATTAATGCTCCTACTTAATCTAGCGAAATACAACTCTGATAAATCGATGCAGGAAGATTTGATTGAAACTGGAGATTGCCGAATAGTTGCTCGAAGTAGTACTAGGAACTGGAAACACTGGAATGAATGTATTCAGACATTAATTAGAGATTTTTTGATTTCTAAACAAGATATTTCTAAACTAATCAATAAAATCGAAAAAACAGATGCTAAATTGGTTAAAAAAATGTTAATGGAAACTAAAAGAAATGTTATGACTAGCATTACTGATCCTATTAGAATTGACACTATTGAAATCGGAAAAATTAGTTTGGGATTAAGTCTGTGCCCCGGAAAAGTTCAATCAGGAGCCATTTCTGGCGATTGGAATAGAGATTTAGCTGCTGATTTAGATAAGATTAGTGAAGAAGGATATGATGCAGTTGTTTCCTTAATTGAAGATTTCGAAATTGATGAACTAAGCGTTCAGGGTTTGAAAGAAGATTATGTGCAATCTCGAGGTATGGAGTGGATTTGGGCTCCGATAAGAGACGGAGGAACTCCTTCAGATTCTACTTTCCAAAAATTAGAGAGAGTTCTTGAAATTTTAAATGATGAGAAGTCGGTTTTCATACACTGTAAAGGTGGATT
>Ga0213869_10002128_pt1 | contig 14021 bp, 14 predicted proteins | sample PICome_10_FD_160083 | JGI IMG/M metagenome (GOLD analysis project Ga0213869, IMG submission 160083) | Coastal seawater microbial communities near Pivers Island, North Carolina, United States - PICO132 | ecosystem: Environmental > Aquatic > Marine > Coastal | place: USA: North Carolina...
TTTCAGATGATAAAATATTAGTTATAAATCTTGAAGATTAATTTATAATTGTATTTTTGCCCATGCAGAATAAAGTCTTAATAATTGATTTTGGATCTCAATACACTCAACTAATAGCAAGAAGAATACGAGAGCTATTTATCTACTGTGAAATCTCACCATTTAATAATATTCCAGAAAATCTAGATCAGTTCAAGGCGATTGTTTTATCAGGCTCACCTTTCTCTGTAAATCAAAAAGACTCACCCCGAATAAATCTTGAAAGTTTTTTAGGACAAAAACCTGTTATCGCAATTTGTTATGGAGCTCAATTAATTGCAAAGAGTTTAAATGGAAATGTAGAAAATTCAAATTCAAGAGAATATGGAAGAGCAAAGCTATCTTTCATTGACAGTGAATGTAAGTTGTTCGAAAATATTAAGACTAATAATCAAGTTTGGATGAGCCATGCAGACACTATAACTTCTCTTCCAGATGGAGCAAAGCTTATTGCAAGTACAGACTCTGTTGAGAATGCAGCTTATTGTATTGAATCTCTAAATTTATATGCTCTTCAGTTTCATCCAGAAGTTTTCCATTCAAAAAATGGATTGAAAATTTTTGAAAACTTTTTTATTAATGAATTCAAATTTATAAAAGAATGGAATCCAGAATCTTTTATAGATAGAACTGTTGTTGATCTCAAGGATCAGCTTAAAGATGACAAAGTAATATTAGGTTTATCAGGTGGAGTAGACTCTAGCGTAGCAGCTGTACTTTTAGATAAAGCAATTGGAGATAACTTATTTTGTGTATTTGTAAACAATGGTCTTTTAAGAAAAAACGAATATGAAGAAGTTTTAGAACAATACACAGGAATGGGTCTAAATGTTAAAGGAGTAGATTCCTCTAAATTATTTATAGAATCTCTAGATGGAGTTACAGATCCAGAAAAAAAGAGAAAAATAATAGGTAATACATTTATAAAAGTTTTTGAAGAAGAATCTAAGAAAATTGAAAATGCAAAGTGGTTAGCTCAAGGAACAATTTATCCAGATGTAATAGAGTCGGTATCAGTCAAGGGACCTTCTGCAACAATTAAATCCCATCATAATGTTGGGGGGCTTCCTGAAAAAATGAATCTTAAAGTAGTTGAACCATTAAAAATGCTATTCAAAGATGAAGTAAGGAGGATAGGTAAGTCACTAAAAATGTATCCAGATATTTTAAATAGACATCCTTTCCCTGGCCCTGGACTTGGTATAAGAATTCTGGGGGAAGTTGATTTTGAAAGTGTCAGACTAATTCAAGAGGCTGATAAAATTTATATTGACGGACTAAAAGAATGGGATTTATATGATAAAATTTGGCAAGCAGGCTCTATATTACTTCCTGTAAAAAGTGTTGGAGTTATGGGTGATGAAAGGACATATGAGAGATGTGTAGCGTTAAGAGCAGTTGTTTCAACAGATGGTATGACAGCAGACTGGTATGAATTTCCTAATAATTTTTTGAAAGAAGTTTCAAATAGAATAATTAATAAGGTTTCAGGTATAAACAGAGTGGTTTACGATATTAGTTCAAAACCACCAGCAACCATTGAGTGGGAATAATAATGACTGATATCAATAATTCTTTTAAACCTATGCTCTCTCCAAAAGAAATGCTTCAAAAAGGAATTTTTGGAGGAACATATTTTAATAAATTAGTTGATTATAGGGCATTTCCTAAAGATTGGTTTTTAGACTTAGATCAAAGTTATTTTTTATCAAAAAACTACAATAAAAAGATAAATTACTTTAATATTAAATCTGGTCAGTCTCAGGAAGAGTGGGAGGCAAAAGGATGGATTCACAAGGATGATCCAAGAGGTTGGTTTGAGTGGTATTGTAAATATTTTAATGGTAGAAGTCATGAAGATGATGAAAGACAAATTAAAAGATGGCTTGCATTTTGTGGACCTAGAGGGAGGTTTCGAAATTCTATCTACAATAAAATATTTAAATCGGGGTTAGAAATTGAAAATTCAAAAAGTATTTCACCTAGAATTCAGCAGTCTTTATTACATTGGTCCTATATTGTTAATAATGAGGATTATGAGAGATGGAAACTTGAAAAACAGAAGTAAATGAAGAAGTTTAATTTATGTATATTATTTATATTGATCAATCAGGTAATATTTTCTCAAAATATTGTTTCTGATACAATTTCTCATTCTGTTGAGAGAAAAGAGACACTTTTTTCAATTTCACAAAAATATGATATAGATATTAATGACATATTAGAATTAAATCCAGAGCTTAGAGATTCTAGATTAAGAAGGAGGTCAATTATTTTAATTCCAGTTTTTACATCTATTCAAGAGATTCAACCAATTAAGTTGGATTCATTAAGATTATCTAATTCAATTTTGACACTAGATTCAATTTATTTAAAAAAAAGAAAAAAAAATGATCAATTAAATGTTTCTGTTTTACTTCCTTTCAGATCAGCATTAATAAATTATGATTCAATTAAAGAAGTTGAATCACTATTTGAAGATAGGAATCTTTATACTATAGCGTTAGATTTTTACTCTGGTTTTTTATTTGCAATAGAAGATTTAAAAAAATTAAACATTTCAGTTAATGTTAATGTTTTTGATACTGAAAATTCTAGAAATAAAATATTACAGATATCTAATAATGAAAATATTACCAATTCAGATGTTATAATTGGTCCAATAATTCCAAGAAATTTTGAAACTTTTTCTAACCTTGAATTTTTAAATGCTATTCCTAAAGTTTTTCCATTATCCACAATTCCTATTAATATTATTAAAGGCGTGGTTCAAACAGTGACTCCACGAAAACTTTTAAGAGATAGAATGTTAAAATATTTAGATGAAAATATTAATAAAGAAGAAAACATTGTAATTATAGCTGACTCTTTAAATCAAGAAATTGAAAGTAGACTAACTAATATTTTTCCTAATTCAATTAAAATAAAACCAGAGTTTGAGGGTTATATTCTTCCTGAGCTTCTTGATTCACTTTTAGTGGATTCAATTCCAAACAAAGTAATAATTGAATCTGAAATATTCACTTTGATTTCAAGTGTTGTTTCTCAACTCAATTCTCAAATAACATCTGAACGTGATGTTAGACTTTATACAACATATAGAGGAAATCAATTTGATGATCCGAGCATAAATATTAAGGATCTTGGAAACTTAGGATTTACTTATAGTTCTATTTCCAAAAAAATTAATAATGACTCGATTTCAAATTTTGAAAGCAAGTACATTAGTTCTTTTGGAAGCTTTCCCAATAAGGATATTATTAGAGGTTATGATGTAACTAAAGATATTCTACTAAGGGTTTTAATTGATAATAATCTAAATAAAACTGTTAAGTATGATGAACAAATTTACACTGAATCTAAATTTTTATATAAAAAAGATACCTTGGGAGGTTTATATAACTCTTCTATGTTTATTCTAATGCATAAAGATTATGGCCTTGAGGAGATTATTGATTAATAAATTACATTATACTTTAATATTTTGTAAATTTGAGTCCGGAAATAATATTCTATCCGGATGAATAAACCAAAATATATTTTTGTTACAGGTGGTGTTACATCATCATTAGGTAAAGGCATTATTTCAGCTTCTTTAGCAAGATTACTCCAGGCTCAAGGGCTAAATGTTGGTATTCAAAAATTAGACCCATATATTAATGTTGACCCTGGAACATTGAACCCTTATGAACACGGTGAGTGTTATGTTACTGATGATGGAGCCGAAACTGATTTAGATTTGGGTCATTATGAAAGATTTTTAAGCGTAAATACTTCTCAAAGAAATAATGTAACAACTGGTAAAATATACCAGAACGTAATAGAGAAAGAAAGAAAAGGAGAATTTCTTGGTAAAACTGTTCAGGTTATTCCTCACATTACTAATGAAATAAAGGAAAATATTAGAAACCTAAATCATAAAAATAATTTAGATATAATAATTACTGAGATTGGTGGAACTGTTGGAGATATTGAATCTCTACCTTTCCTAGAAGCAGTTAGGCAAGTAATTTATGAAGAAGGGCCAGAAAATTCAATGGTAATCCATTTAACATTAATACCTTTTTTATCTGCTACTGGGGAGCTTAAGACAAAACCGACTCAACACTCTGTTAAAACTTTAATGGAACTCGGATTGAAAGCAGATGTTTTAGTTTGTAGAACAGAAAGAGAATTATCCGATGAAATAAAAAATAAACTTGCACTTTTTTGTAATGTTAAGTTTAATTGTGTGATTCAATCAATTGACGTAGAGACTATTTATGATGTTCCTATAAAAATGATGGATGAAGGTTTAGATAAGGTAACCTTAGAGAAATTTAAAATTAAGGAAACTGAGCCTAACCTTGATAAATGGAAAAACTTTCTTCATAAACTAAAGAACCCTAATCATCAGATTAATATCGGTTTGATTGGTAAATATGTTGAGCTAAATGATTCATACAAGTCTATCCTAGAATCACTTATTCATGCAGGAACGGAAAATGAGGTAAAAGTTAATGTCAAATCAATTCATTCCGAATATATTGATAAAGAAAATATTAGAAAAAATCTTAATGATCTCGATGGAATAATTGTTGCTCCTGGATTTGGCCAGAGGGGTTTAGATGGAAAAATACTAGCAGTTGAATATGCGAGAGTTAATAAGATTCCATTTTTAGGAATTTGTCTTGGAATGCAAATGGCCGTTATAGAATATGCTAGAAATGTTAAGAAGATAAGGTATGCTAATTCTACTGAGATATCAGAAAAATGTAAAGATCCCGTTATAGACTTGATGACTTCTCAGAAAGAAATTGTAGATATGGGTGGAACAATGAGACTCGGAGCATGGGACTGTGAATTAATGAAAAATACAATATCATATAATGTCTATAAGAAAAAATTAATTTCAGAAAGGCACAGACATAGATATGAATTTAATAATGAATATTCTAAAAAAATATTTGATGATAAATTTATTGTAGCTGGATTTAATCCTGACACAAAGCTTGTTGAAATTATAGAAAATATTGATCATCCATGGTTTGTTGGAGTTCAATTTCATCCAGAATATAAGAGTTCAGTATATAATCCTCATCCAATTTTTGTAAACTTTGTAAAAGCTAGTCTAAAAAAATATTTAAATAAATAATTATGGAGCAAAACAAGTTTGATCCTCTTCAGTTTATTGGTTTTTTACTTATTTCAGTAATACTAATGTTTTGGTTTTACGACAACCAATCTAATATTATTGAAAACCAACAAGATATTGCTGTTGAAGATGTTCTAGATCAAGTAAATGATAATTCTATTAACTTGAATTCTAATGAGGAAAACTCTAATGAGGAAAACTCTAATGAGTTAAACTTTGATGAAAACTTTGTTGAGGAAGTAATTACTTTAGAGAATGATAATATTTTATTTGAAATAAGCACAGATGGAGCTGATATTAATAAACTATTGCTTAAAAAATTTATTAATTATAATGATGAGCCATTATTCTTAGTTAATAATAATAAATCAGTTTTTAGTTATAATATACCAAATGGTAGAAACTCAATAATTAATTCAGGAGATTTAATCTATACTGCTGAAATAATCAGAGATAAATCAATAATTAAATTAACAGCAGAAATTGATGATAAAAGATCACTTGAATTAACTTACTCTCTTGAAGAGGACTCAAGTATAATCGATTTTGATTTAAAACTAAATGATTTTAATAATAGTTTAAATTCAGATGGAGTTGAATTAATCTGGAAAAGAGATTCTTTTAGAAATTCTAAAAGTATAGATTACGAAAATAGATATACTGCACTTTCTTATGGATTTGAAGATGAAAAAGATTCATACTTATCTGTAGCTGGAACAAAAAATAAAAATATAAACAATGTTAATTGGATATCATTTAGAGAACATTTTTTTAGTTCAATTCTTATTTTAGATAATCAATCAAATGATGTAGAAATTAGTTCAGAGGATTTAGCAAGTAATGAAACTTTAAATAACATTTACACCAAGAGATTTTCTGCGAATGTCCCTCTTGAGCTTACTTCAAATAACACCCTTAGCTACAGTATGTACTTTGGGCCTACTGATTATGAACTATTAAAAGATTATAATCTTAATCTTGAGAATTCAGTTCCTATAGGCTGGGGGATTTTTGGCTGGTTAAATAGATTTGTATTTTTTCCTCTATTTTCATTTTTAACAAATTATTTTTCATATGGTATAGCGATTATAATAATGACAATAATTGTAAAAATTGCTATTTCACCTCTTACCTATAAGTCATACTTGTCTCAGATAAAAATGAAAATTTTAAAACCTGAGCTTCAGGTTATTAACGAAAAATTCAAGGATGATCCAATGAAAAAACAACAGGAGACTATGAATTTATATACTAAGTCTGGAGCTAATCCTATGTCTGGTTGTTTACCTGCACTTTTACAAATGCCATTGTTTTTTGCATTGTTTACTTTTTTCCCTGTAGCCTTTTCTCTTAGGCAAAAGAGTTTTTTATGGGCAGATGATCTTTCTTCTTATGATTCTATATTAGAACTTGGATTTTACATACCTCTATACGGAGATCATGTAAGTCTTTTTCCAATTTTAGCTTCTATAGCAATATTTTTCTACACTAAAATGACTACGGGTGATCAGATGATGTCAGCTTCCCAGACTGGTGGTGTTAACATGAAATTGATAATGTACATGATGCCATTAATGATGTTATTTTTCTTCAACAATTATGCTAGTGGATTAAGTTTGTATTATTTTATTTCCAATGTTCTTACAATTATTCTAATGCTAATTATCAAGAACTTTATCATCGATGATAATAAAATTTTGACTGAAATTGAGGAAAATAAAAAGAAACCTGTAAAAGTAGGTGGGTTCAGGGCTAGACTTCAAAAAGCTTTAGAAGAAGCAGAAAAACAAAAGAAAAGTAGAGGTAAGTAATTTCATGAAAAATAATAAAGTTGTTGTTGCCTTGTCTGGTGGTGTTGATTCAAGTGTAGCAGCATTTCTACTTAAAGAACAAGGATTTGAAATAATTGGTTTATTCATGAAAAATTGGCATGATGAAAATGTAACTATTTCAGATGAATGCCCATGGTTAGACGATAGCAACGATGCCATGTTAGTAGCCGAAAAACTCAATATTCCCTTTCAAACTGTAGATTTAAGTAAAGAATACAAGGACAAAATTATTGATTATATGTTTGAAGAATATTCTAAAGGGAATACACCAAACCCTGATATTTTATGTAATAGAGAAATAAAATTTGATGTATTTATGGATATAGCACTTTCATTGGGTGCTGATTATGTTGCAACAGGTCACTACAGTAAAGTAATCAGCGAAAACGATTCATATCAATTACATTCAGGTCTTGATGAAACAAAAGATCAATCTTATTTTTTGTGTCAATTAAATCAAAAACATTTGGATAAGGTATTATTTCCAATAGGAAATTTGAAAAAATCTAAGGTTCGAGAGATTGCAAAAAAAAATAACCTTGTAACTGCAGAAAAAAAAGATTCACAAGGACTCTGTTTTGTTGGGAAAGTTAGCCTTCCAGATTTTCTTCAACAGAAGTTGAAGAAAAAAACAGGGAATGTTATAGAAATTTCCTCTAAATCTAAAGTTTTTAATCAAAATTATGATGAAACTAATAATTATAAGAGATTATCTAATTTATCTAAGCATATCGATTATAAAACCTTAGATGGTAAAATTATAGGTGAGCATCAAGGTGCTCACTTTTTCACGATTGGTCAAAGAAAAGGTTTAGCAATAGGAGGCTTCAATGAACCTTTATTTATAATAGGCACAAATACATCAACAAATGAAATATATGTCGGTGAGGGAAAAGACCATCCAGGTTTACTAAAAAAAGTTTTAAAAGTTAAGTTATCTGAAGTTAATTGGGTTAATGATCAATATAATTATCAAAATTCTCATGATCTAAAGCTAACTGCAAGAATCAGATATAGGCAAAAACTTCAAAAAATTTCCCTTCATAAACATCTAGAGTATTTATATGTTGAATTTGAAGAATTACAATCTGCTATCACTCCGGGTCAATTCGTTGCTATATACCTAAATACACAATTAATTGCCTCAGGTGTAATTTGTTAAGATTTATAATTGTTTTTTTTTAAAAAAAACATGCAATTATACCTACTAAAACCAAAATATATTTTAAATTTGCACGCTTTAATACGGAAAATAAAAATTATTGTATGCCAACAATATCGCAATTAGTAAGAAAAGGAAGGACTTCCTCGACCAAGAAGAGTAAGTCGGTAGCCCTCAATAAATCTCCTCAAAAAAGAGGTGTTTGTACTAGGGTTTATACTACTACTCCTAAGAAACCAAACTCTGCAATGAGAAAAGTTGCGAGAGTAAGACTTACTAATGGTAAAGAAGTTAATGCATACATCCCGGGAGAAGGTCATAACCTTCAGGAACACTCAATTGTTCTTGTTCGTGGTGGCAGAGTAAAAGATCTTCCAGGTGTTAGATACCATATTGTAAGAGGAGCACTTGACACAGCTGGTGTAGAAGGGAGACTTCAACGAAGGTCCAAATACGGAGGAAAAAAACCAAAAAAATAATCCCTAAATGAGAAAGAAACAATCTAAAAAGAGACCTCTAATTCCTGATCCAAAGTTTCACGATCAGTTAGTAACTAGGTTTGTTAATAATCTTATGTTACAGGGTAAAAAATCTACTGCTTATAAAGTTTTTTATGACGCTATTGACATAGTTGAAAGCAAAAAGGGTGATGAAGAGAAGACTTCGCTTGAATTATGGAAAGATGCCCTTTCAAATGTTATGCCTCATGTTGAGGTAAGAAGTAGAAGAGTTGGTGGTGCAACTTTTCAAATACCTTCACCTATTAGACCAGATAGAAAAATATCAATTGCCATGAAATGGCTAATCAATGCTTCAAGAAAGAGAAATGAAAAATCTATGGCTGTTAAATTAGCACAAGAAATTTTAGCTGCAGCAAAAGAAGAGGGAGCTGCTGTAAAGAAAAGAGTTGATACTCATAAAATGGCTGAAGCTAACAAAGCCTTTTCACATTTCAGATTTTAATATTATAGTATGTCAAGAGATTTAAAATTTACAAGAAATATTGGTATTGCTGCTCATATTGATGCAGGAAAAACAACTACGACTGAAAGAGTTTTATTTTACACTGGTGTAAGTCATAAAATTGGTGAGGTGCATGATGGTGCTGCAACAATGGATTGGATGGAGCAAGAACAGGAAAGAGGAATTACAATTACTTCTGCTGCAACAACTTGTAGTTGGAACTTCCCAACAGATCAAGGTAAACCTACCGCTGAAACTAAACCTTATCACTTTAATATAATTGATACTCCTGGTCACGTTGATTTTACTGTAGAGGTAAATAGATCATTAAGAGTGTTAGATGGTCTAGTATTTCTATTCTCTGCTGTTGATGGTGTAGAACCTCAATCTGAAACTAACTGGAGATTAGCCGATAATTATAAGGTTCCAAGAATAGGTTTTGTAAACAAAATGGACCGACAAGGTTCTAATTTTTTAGGAGTTTGTAAACAAGTTATTGAAAAGCTTGGTTCTAAAGCTGTTCCTATAGTTCTTAATATAGGTGACGAAGAAGATTTTAAAGGAATTGTTGATCTTGTAAAAAATCAAGCTATTGTATGGCACGATGAAAATTATGGTTCAACTTTTGATATTGTAGATATCCCAGATGATTTAAAAGAGGAAGCTGAAAGACTTAGAGGTGAATTAATTGAAGCTGTAGCTGAATATGACGAAAATCTTCTAGAGAAGTATTTTGAAGATCCAGATTCGATCACTGAAGATGAAGTTCACAATGCACTTAGAGCTGCAACTCAAGAAATTAGCATTATTCCAATGGTTTGTGGTTCTGCATTTAAAAATAAAGGTGTACAATTCTTATTGGATGCTGTATGTAGGTATCTACCTTCACCAGTTGATAAAGATGCAATAGTAGGGACTAAACCTGATTCTGATGAAGAAATTTCTAGATTGCCAAATGCATCTGAACCATTTTCTGCTCTTGCATTTAAAATTGCTACTGATCCTTACGTTGGAAGATTAGCATTTTTCAGAGTTTACTCTGGTAGACTTGATGCAGGTTCATACATATTAAACAATAGATCTGAAAATAGAGAGAGAATTTCTAGGATTTATCAAATGCATTCAAATAAACAGAATGCTATTGACTATATAGAGGCTGGAGATATTGGTGCAGCAGTTGGTTTTAAAGATATTAAAACAGGTGACACCTTATCCTCAGAGAAAGATCCTATAATTTTAGAAAGTATGGACTTTCCTGACCCAGTTATTGGTGTTGCAGTTGAGCCAAAAACTAAAGCTGATGTTGATAAGCTAGGAATGGCTCTTGGAAAACTAGCTGAAGAAGATCCAACTTTTCAAGTAAAAACTGATGAAGCATCTGGTCAGACTGTTATATCTGGTATGGGTGAACTTCATCTTGATATACTTGTAGACAGACTTAGAAGAGAGTTTAAGGTTGAAGTTAATCAAGGTCAACCTCAAGTAGAGTATAAAGAATCTTTAACTCAATCTGCAGATCACAGAGAGACCTATAAAAAACAAACTGGAGGTAGAGGTAAATTTGCAGATATTGTTTTTACAATTGAACCAGGAGAAAAAGGAAAATCAGGTCTTGAATTTGTTAATCTTATCAAAGGTGGAAATATTCCTAGAGAATATATTCCTTCTGTAGAAAAAGGTTTTAAAGATTCAATGAAAAACGGTCCTCTTGCCGGTTTTGAAGTAGATTCAATGAAAGTTACTTTAAAAGATGGTTCTTTTCACCCTGTAGATTCTGATTCTTTGTCTTTTGAATTAGCAGCAAGACTTGCTTTTAAAACATCAGCAAAAGCAGCTAAAGCTGTTATTATGGAACCTATAATGAAACTTGAAGTAATTACTCCTGAAGAAAACATGGGTGATATAGTAGGTGATTTAAACAGAAGAAGAGGTCAAGTTAATTCAATGGATGATAGAGCTGGAGCAAAGGTTGTTAAAGGAGAAGTTCCACTATCTGAAATGTTTGGATATGTAACTTCACTAAGAACACTTTCATCTGGAAGAGCTACATCAACAATGGAGTTTTCTCATTACGATCAAACTCCTTCAAATATCTCAGAAACTGTTATTTCTGAAGTAAAAGGAAATACAACAGATTAAACATATAGATATGAGTCAAAAAATTAGAATAAAATTAAAATCTTATGATTACAATCTAGTTGACAAGTCAGCTGATAAGATTGTTAAAACAGTAAAAAATACTGGAGCTATTGTTACAGGTCCTATTCCTTTACCAACTCATAAGAAAATATTCACTGTTCTTAGATCTCCTCATGTAAACAAAAAATCAAGAGAACAGTTCAAGTTATGTTCTTACAAGAGGCTTTTAGATATTTACAGCTCATCCTCAAAAACTGTTGATGCGCTTATGAAATTAGAACTTCCTAGTGGAGTTGAAGTAGAAATTAAAGTATAATAATTATGTCTGGTATTATTGGAAAAAAAATTGGGATGACAAGTATTTACGATGAGAATGGTAAGAACATTCCTTGTACAATTCTTCAAGCAGGTCCATGTACTATTACTCAGATTAAAACTGAAGATAAAGAAGGGTATTCTTCTTTTCAGCTTGGTTTTGATGAGAAATCTAAGAATACTACAAAATCTTATGAAGGTCAATTCAAAAGAAGTAAGTCAAATCCGATGAGTAAATTAGTTGAATTTAAAGGGTTTGAAGGCGATCTTAAATTGGGAGATAAAATTACAGTAGATCACTTTATGGAAGGTGAGTATGTTGATGTTTCTGGAATTACTAAAGGTAAAGGTTTCCAAGGTGTTGTTAAAAGACATGGCTTTAGAGGTGTTGGTGATTCTACTCATGGTCAACATAATAGATTAAGAGCTCCAGGTTCAATTGGTGCTGGTTCTAGTCCTTCAAGAGTTTTTAAAGGAATGAGAATGGCAGGTCAAACTGGTAACTCAAAAGTTAAAGTGCTAAACCTTAAGGTGGTTAAGGTAATGTCAGAAGAAAATATTTTAATTGTTAAAGGAAGTGTTCCTGGACACAATAACTCATATATAATTGTTCAAAAGTAATGGAACTTAAAGTACATAATATAAAAGGTAAAGAGACTGATAAAAAAGTCAAGTTAGATAAACTAGTATTTGGTATTGAGCCTAACGATCACGCTATTTATCTTGATGTTAAGCAGTATCTTGCTAATAATAGAAAAGGTCTTCACAAATCAAAAGAAAGAGGAGAGATTGCAGGTAGTACAAGAAAGATTAAGAAGCAAAAAGGAACAGGTACGGCAAGAGCCGGAAGTATTAAAAACCCATTATTTAGAGGTGGTGGTAGAGTTTTTGGTCCTAGACCACGTTCCTATGATCAAAAGGTTAATAAAAAAGTAAAAAAATTAGCTAGAAAATCTGCTCTTGCATATAAAGCAAAAAATAAAGAAATTTTAATACTTGAGGATTTTAACTTTTCAAACCCAAAAACATCCGATTATTTAAATATCATCAAGGCTTTTGGACTTGAAACAAAAAAGACTTTAGTAGTAACAAGTGATATAAATAATAATATATATTTGTCGTCACGAAATTTAAAAAACTCAAAAGTTGTAATTAACTCAGAGTTAAACACTTATGAAATAACTGATGCTAATAACATTTTAATTTTAGAAAGTGCGGTTGAAGGAATTGAATCAACCTTGAAATAAAATAGATTATGGACATACTTATAAAACCAATATTAACTGAAAAAGCAACTAATGAAAGTGAATTAAGGAATTCATACACCTTTATAGTTTCTAAATCTGCAAACAAGGTTGAAATTAAAAAAGCTGTTGAATCTTCTTATGGGGTTTCAGTTGTTAAAGTTAGAACTATGATTTATGGATCTGAATCAAAAACAAGATTCACTAAAAAAGGTGTTCAAATAAGTAAAAAAGGAGCATACAAAAAAGCAATTGTTAAAATTTCAGAGGGAGACAGAATTGACTTCTTTGCAAATCTATAATTATGCCAGTAAGAAAATTAAAACCGGTTACACCGTCACAGAGATTTAGAGTCGTTAATGGATTTGATGCTATCACAACAGATAAACCTGAAAAGTCATTACTTACTACCAAGAAAAGAACTGGTGGAAGAAATAATAATGGTAAAATGACTAGTAAGTATAGAGGTGGTGGTCATAAAAAAAGATATAGATTAATAGATTTTAAAAGAGATAAATTTGATGTTGTTGCTGAAGTTAAATCAATAGAATATGATCCTAATAGATCTGCATTTATTTCTCTTTTAGAGTATAAAGATGGAGAAAAGAGATATATAATAGCACAAAATGGACTAAAGATTGGGCAGAGTATTGTTTCTGGAGAATCTGTTTCTCCTGAGATTGGTAACGCTATGCCAATTGTTAGTATTCCATTAGGTACAATTATTTCATGTATTGAATTAAATCCAGGTAAAGGTGCTAGTATTTCAAGAAGTGCTGGTTCTTTTGCACAACTTATGGCTAAGGATGGTAAGTTTTGTACTGTCAAGTTACCTTCAGGTGAAACAAGAATGATTCTTAATACTTGTTATGCTACTATTGGTGCAGTTTCTAACTCTGATAATCAACTTACCTCATCTGGAAAAGCAGGAAGAAAAAGATGGTTAGGTAGAAGACCTAGAACAAGACCTGTTGCAATGAACCCTGTTGATCATCCGATGGGTGGTGGAGAAGGTAAAGCTTCAGGTGGTCATCCTAGATCTAAAAAGGGAATACCAGCTAAAGGATTCAGAACAAGATCAAAAAAGAAATCATCTTCTAAGTTTATAATTGAAAGAAGAAAAAAATAATATAGTATGTCAAGATCATTAAAAAAAGGACCATATGTTCATCTAAGCCTTCTAAAAAAGGTAA
>Ga0213869_10002130_pt1 | contig 14020 bp, 16 predicted proteins | sample PICome_10_FD_160083 | JGI IMG/M metagenome (GOLD analysis project Ga0213869, IMG submission 160083) | Coastal seawater microbial communities near Pivers Island, North Carolina, United States - PICO132 | ecosystem: Environmental > Aquatic > Marine > Coastal | place: USA: North Carolina...
ACTATTATATTTTTATGTATTTTATCCTAAAATTTGTAGACACTTTTTATTGCGCTGATGCCGAGTCAAATTGGAGTTGTTGTAAAGTGAACCACCACACATTCCACAAGCAGTACATCGGTATTTGCGATATGTCTCTAATTTGTGAGCGCGGTTCCACTGTGTTGTAATCTTTTGACTTGTAACCAGGTGTGGGCATGTTTTCTTGGAATGACCGATTTCTTTGCAATGGCCACATCTTGTTTTCCTCTTCATCGGTTTGCAGGCACAGAACTCTCCTTTACAAGGTCTTGCTCCACAGCACGGCGCAGTTATCAGCATCTTCTCTTCTTCTTCGATGGCATCAAGCCATTCCTGTGGTGGTGGCGGAAGTGTTGCAGGGTCTTCAAAAATCATTGTTGATTGGTTTCTTGGCTTTGGAACGGGTTGGATTTTTTTTTACCAAAACTCACAAAAGTAATTCAATTTTATGTTGTGTATACCGATAAATGAGTTAATACCTTACTGATCTTCATTTAACATTAGTGCCATAGCAGCATAATTGTGTAAATCTATTAATGTGTCACGCAATCCCTCATCATCCACTAAATTAACACCTTTATTGGTTATAGACAAAGAACGCTGAATTTTATCTACAATACGCATTAAAACACCAATCATTCCATATTTGGCAAAAGCGTCACCGTAATCGGCGTTTTTTTTAGTGAAAAGTTCAAGAGCTTCAGCCTGAATTTTTTTCATTTGTTCTACTCGATTAACAGACATATGTATTTTACTATTATTTATTGTATTTAATTCTTTTACCAAATAACATATTGTTTTAGTTTTGGATCTTTTTTAAACTCGGTTAACCAATGCCATGCTTGAAGACGACGCAAATAAGTCATTGAATTTTCTGGATTAATTTCGAAAAGAACTATTTCTTGAATGATTTCCTCTTTCCGCAATTTTTTTACAGAAATATCATAAAAATCCGCAATTTTTTTTAAATCCGCCAATAAATAATTTTCTTGATAATCCAATTGTTTTGCCACAAAAGTATCCATATCATTTATATTTTCATTTTGATCAACGATTTCATCAATATTTTCGTTTTTGCATTCATTCTCTATTTTGGAATTCTCACTTATTTCAAAAAATATATTATCCATATTAATTCGTATAAATAATATATTTTTAACTGAATTTAAATTAGATTTACAATTTACAATTTAATATCCATAATATCCATAAACTTAAACAATGATTTATTGGAAAGTCCTGGATTTTTCTTTACAGACATCTTGGCAATAACCCCAAATTTTTTCTGTAAATCCTCCCAACTATCAGCAAACGCACTTTTGCCAGTATTAATAAGACTAAACATATTCTCTGAAATCTCAACAACAGTATGTTTCTGTTCTGAATCATTAATCATATTCATTAATACATCGTAGAGTTTTTCAAATGAACCTACTAACGATGCACCTTCAATTACACCTTCAAACATCAAATTCACAAAAAATTCTGTAAGAGCTTTTCGTCGTTCATTTTCCTTGTTTAATTCGCAAAAAAGTTCATAATCCTCATCAGGATTAACCTTTTTAATAGAACTAAACTGCGAAATATAATTACCCATTTCACTATTTATTCGCTCACTAAAATAAGGGTATCTTTCAATAAAGCAGCAATACAGTTTAGCATATACTTTCGAATAAAAACGGTTCGAACTAGCTGTCATAAAAATCGTGTCTTGTACTGTTGTCATTTCATCTGTCCCTTCTAGTTTTATCATATCAGCTAAAATAGATTCACGCATCGCATCGTAATTTTTATCCGTAATTTTATTCAAGGATGTTTTAATGGTTTGTATAATTTTTTCATTATCGGTTCGTTCCACTTTTTCAGTAGGCTTAAATTTTTTCAACATTTCCCAATCTGGACCCATACTCTGCGGATGTTGCTGCTTCTTCTTTTTGAAAATAGGAGTTTTAATATAATCCGGTGAACCTACCAGTTTGGATAAATTCATAATAAGTTCCTTCGCTGAATTCGGCAGTGAGAAATCAAACCCCCCAGCCTTGACTTCTTTAATTTTATCTAATGTATACATTGTCAATGATGATGATGTGGTCATACTTAATACTATATTCTATTTCGCTTTACTATTTTATATCATTTTATTAAATATACTTAAAACCACTACACTATCATAAGGTATATTAAATATGATTGAATCATGGGATGAATTAGATATGGATGCTCGGGTGTTGCGTGGTATTTACGCATTTGGATATGAAACTCCTAGCCCTATTCAGCGTCAGGCGATCAAGCCAATGATGGAGGGTAAGGATCTTCTCGGTCAGGCTCAGTCTGGAACAGGAAAGACCGGTACTTTTTCTATTGGAACGCTGAATCGTATTGATGTTGATGAAAATACTATTCAGGCTATTATTTTGTCACCTACGCGTGAATTGTCTCAACAGAGTTACAATGTTATTAAAAGTCTTGGTGAATACGTAGAGGGATTGCGTGTTCAGCTGCTTGTTGGAGGTACATCAGTGTACTCTGATATTGAGTTGCTTACAAATAAACCACCTCATATTGTGGTTGGTTGCCCCGGTCGCACATTTGATATGATTAAACGTTCGCATTTAATCACAAAAAATTTGAAGGTTGTTGTTATTGATGAGGCAGATGAATTGCTCTCATCTGGATTTAAGGAACAGATTTATTACATTTTCCAATACTTGCCGTCTTCGACACAGATTTGTCTTTTTAGTGCTTCGATGCCAGTTGAAGTAGAACAGCTTACAGAAAAGTTTATGACTGACCCTACTAAAATTCTAGTGAAATCGGAGATGCTTACATTGGAAGGTATCGCACAGTATCATGTTGCTCTCGATAGTGACGGTGATAAATTCGATACACTCAAAGATCTCTATGCGTCGCTATCTGTTTCTCAGTGTATTATTTACTGTAACAGTATTAAGCGAGTTGATGATTTGTATGATGCTATGATTGGTGACGATTTTGCTGTATCTAGACTTCACGGAAGTATGGAAAAAGACGACCGCGCAGAAGCTTATGAAAATTTTAAGAGTGGAAAGTCGCGAATTCTTATTTCTTCGAATGTCACTGCTCGTGGTATTGATATTCAGCAAGTCAGTACAGTAATTAACTTCGATTTGCCAAAGAGTGTCCATACTTATCTTCATCGTATTGGGCGCAGTGGTCGATGGGGCCGTAAGGGTGTCGGCATAAACTTTGTAACACGATTCGATATGCCTCAGCTTAAAACCATTGAGCAGTTTTATGAAACTAAGATTGAAGAACTGCCTGCCTCGTTTGTACAGACGAATTAAATTAATAACATATGATAATACATTTTAGCTTATTATATGTTATTTAAAAATCCAATTACTTATTTACCAGAAACGAAAAAATTATACCCTGCAACAATTAAAGATTTAGAATTAGAAACATTATATTCGGGGTTATTCAATGAAAAATTATATAAATTATCTAATGTTCGCGAAAATTGGATAAAAAATTATACAACAAATGTTGAATTTCTAAAAGATACGCAAAAACTATTGGCATCATCAAATATATCTGGAAATAATACAAAAAAAATCGAAGATCTTTGGCGAAAATATACGGAAAATAAGGGATTTCGTGAATCATATGAATATATTACATTCGATAAATTTCGCGTTTTAAATAAATATGAGAGCGTTTTGCAAGCCATCTCAATGTATACATTGATGTCACCTGTTCTTTCTCTCATTACTCCATTTCTTATGTTATTAATTCCATTTTTTATTATTCGCATTAAAGGGAGTGCAATCACATTACCAAAATATATAGAAGTCTTAAAAGATGTATTAGGTAAAATGCCAATAGGACAAATATTTAATTTATCATCAGCATCGTGGGATCAACGCATTTTTATAATATTTTCAATCCTATTTTATTTCGTTCAAATGTATCAAAATTCTGTGACGTGTTACAAATTTTATAGAAATTCCAAAGAAATGTATGACACATTACAAAAATTCAGCGAATTTGGAAAAGAAACAATTGACAAAATGAATGAATTCGATACAGTAATCACTGAGAATGGACTATCTACATATCAACCATTTATTCAGGATATGAGAGAAATTCGTCAAAAGCTCACCAATATGTGTAGCCATTATGAAAATATTAAATCAGGAACTTTCCAACAAATGGGAAATAAAATGAAATACTTTTATGAAATTTATTGTGATGAAGAACTCCATGACACATTAAAATATGCGATTGATTTTAATGAATATCTTAGAAATTTAGATTCGCTGATGGCAAATAATGAACTAAATAAGTGTAAATTCTCCAACAAAAAATTGGAATTGAGAGAACAATTCTACGCACCATTACAAAATAATATAAATGATATTGAACCTGTTAAGAATAACTTGAAACTAAATAAAAATGCTATCTTATCGGGTCCAAACGCATCAGGAAAAACAACCCAAATAAAGGGTACACTATTTAATATTATTTTAAGTCAACAAATTGGTAAGGGATTCTATAAATCAGCATATATTATTCCACAGCATTATTTCCATTGTTATATAAATATTCCAGATACAAATGACCGTGATAGTTTATTCCAAGCAGAAGCGCGAAAGTGTAAAGAAATAATAAATATTTTAGAAAAACACCCTAACAAAACCCATTTTTGTGTATTCGACGAACTTTTCTCAGGTACCAATCCTTATGAGGCGGTTGCTAGTGCCACTGCTTATTTAGATTATTTACATCAGTTTAATAATGTAAAATATATGTTGACAACACATTACATTGATTTATGCAAAAATATGAATGACACAAAAGCAGTAAATTATACAATGGGAGAAAATTATACATTACAATTAGGAATATCCAAGATTAAAGGTGGAATAAAGGTTTTGGAGGAACAAGCTTTTCCAATTAAAATTATAGAGAGAGCAAAAGAATTGGTTTCGTAAAATTAGGTATTTAAATATATACCAAGAGTTTAATTAACAATGATTGGTTTAGAAGGAAGTGGATTTACAATAGCAATAGGCCTTATTTTATTACTCACTGGTGTAGTAATGTATTACTGTCGCCAAAAAATTACACAATGCGAACATAAAGTGGATTCAATGTTTTCACTTGTTTCGTCGCTTCACCAAGAGTTGGAAAATCTAAAAAGAAGTCAAATGAATAATAATATAAATATTGACGTAGGAGAGACAACACATTATGAAGAACAGCATCCATATCAGAATTTGATTCCTGTAAATGTGTATAATAATGAAGCTGAAATGAACGAAAGTAGCGAGAGTGAAAGTGATACCGATAGTGAAACAGATTCAGAAAATGAGAATGAAGAAAGTAGTTATGATGATGTGAAAGTGGTTGATTTAGGCGTTATTGAAGAATTAAAAATAGATGATTTAGAAGAAGATAATTTTGCGGAAACAACACAATTTATTAACGGTAATATTAATATCGTAGAGCAAATAGTTGCAGCAGATGTAGTTGAAGGTGAAAGCCAGTCTGATACAGAAGAAGATGATGAGGAGGATAATGATGAAGACCAAGAAGATACAGAAGTTCAAAATCAGACAGAAGTAGAATCTGTGGTAGACAATGCACCATCAGAGGTTGTTAAAATGATTAATGCTCCTGACTTAGATTATAGTAAAATGCAGGTATCAGCACTAAAAAAAATGGTTTCTGACCGAAATTTAGCATCAGGTGTATCAAAACTCCGTAAGCAGGAACTTATTGATATTTTAGAGCAAAATTAAATATTAAAAGTATATAAATGAGTGCAAACTGGAAATATCGCCAAGAACTTATAAAAAATGCTGATGCCATTATCGAATTAAAACAAAGTATCCAGTGTGTAGACCAGCCCCATTATCCAACAACAACTTTATCAACAAATAGACCATTTTTATATAAATGTTGTACGGAACAAAGCACACCAGTTGGTTATGAATCAAGTAATATGAAAGAAGAATTTTTGCAAAAAAGAGCGATGAAATGTAGAATGGTTGCTCCTGAAATTCATTACAAGTAAATAAAGATAATAAAATGATTATCTATATTCACTATAAATTAATGAAATTATTAAGTTTTGATGTAGGTATTAAAAATTTAGCGTATTGTCTATTTGAAGTTAATGACGATAAGAAATTCACCATATTAAAGTGGGGAATTATAGACTTATTAAATAGACCTGTATACAGCTGTTGTGCCAGACAAAGAAAAAAACCTCATACTATATGTGGCAAATCAGCATCTTATAAAGACCCAGAACAAAAACAATATTGTAAACAACATGCCAAATCAACAGATTATATTATTTTACCAAAGGATTTAGGAGATACACAAATTAAAAGGGCGAAAGTGTCAGAATTAAAAGTACTTGCTGATAAATATGAAATCAAATATGATACACCCATATTAAAAAAAACACTTGTTGAAAAATTAAATGATTTTAAAGAGAGAAAATGTCTGTCACCAATTAAGGAAGAAAAAGTTGATAGCAGTTTAGTGGGAATGAGTATTTCAATGACACATATATTCGATGACCTTTTTAAAAATGATAATATTGAGTGTGTTTTGATTGAGAATCAAATAAGCAAAATTGCCTCTACCATGAAAACTATTCAAGGTATGATTACCCAGTATTTTGTTATGATAAAAGTAGAAGATATCCACTATATATCATCCTATAATAAATTAAAACTTTTTGTACCATCTAAAAAAAACCTAACGTATAAGGAGCGAAAAAATTTAGGCATTGAATGTACTTTAAAAGAATTGGATAAAAGTCAAACACAAGAATGGATTAACTATTTTAATACGCACAAAAAAAAGGATGATTTAGCCGACAGTTTTCTCCAAGGATTTTGGTATATTAATATGAAATTGCGGACTACTTAAAATTAAAAGTTCTAATATGTTCATAATGGAAGTTATCAATTTAGATAGTGTAGATTTATCAGTAGATAATTCAACAATAAAATTATCTGGGGAAGATGAAACCAAAAGTATAGGAAAAGGATCTTCAATGACTGGTATTGAATTACTAATGAATAATAAAAAACCAGTATCACCCGATAAAAAGGCAGAGGATTCTATTGATTTAGGCGACTTACAAAATCTTGAAAATGAACTGAATGAATTATCAACGGATGAAAAAATAAAAATGAACGAACCTATTAAACTTAATATAGATGAGCCATCATCAGGACCCTCTTTGGGTGGACCATCTGTCACAAAAATAGGTGAACCAGAAAAAACGTGGGATGGCTTTCAGCAATTTAATAATATTCCATTAGACCCTGATAAAAATGTTAAGAAGGAACCTGATATGACACGAGAACAGTTGATGAAAGAGAAATTCTCCTATTTGCGAAAATTAGAAGCATTAGAGAAAAAGGGAATTCGTCTTAGTAAACACTACTCTATGGAATCGTCACTTCAAGAAATGATGGGAGAATATGAAACTATTAAGAGTGAAAAAGAGAGCAGTAACAGTGTAAAATTTCAAGGACGTATGCTTATGGCTGCGGTCACTGGATTAGAGTTTTTAAATAACCGTTTCGATCCTTTCGATTTCAAATTAGATGGTTGGTCCGAGCAGGTCAATGAAAATATTGATGATTATGATGAAATTTTCGGTGAATTACACGAAAAATACAGTTCGAAGGCAAAGATGGCACCAGAACTGAAATTACTTTTCCAGTTATCTGGAAGTGCCATTATGCTTCATATGACGAATACTATGTTTAAATCATCGATGCCAGGTATGGATGATATTATGCGTCAGAATCCTGAATTGATGCAGCAATTTACACAGGCTGCTGTTAATCAAATGGGTCAAGAACGTCCAGGATTTGGCAATTTTATGAATGGTATGATGAATCAAGAAGCTCAAGCTCAATCATCCCAGCGTCAAGCACCAACAATGTCTGCACCACCCGGGCCACCACAAACAATGAATAGAGGTCCACCACCAACTCCAATGAAAACGCGCAATCCATCAAAGATAGATAATTTCACGCGTCCAGACATTGGATTTGGAAGAGGTGGACCCGAACCAGGAGTCAATATTAAGGATGCTTTTAGCAATCCATCACAACCAGAACGCTCGACACGTCGTCCTAGACCTGAAATGAAGGGTCCAAGTTCTGATATAGATCAACTTTTATCAGGACTTAAAACAAAGAATGTTTCATTAGCCGAAAATACAAAAACAAATACAAAGACAAATGCAAAACCATTTGCTTCCAAGGTGAATAAGTCATCACCCAAACAAGGTCAAAGTAAACGTCGTCCAATCTCAGAGAAAAACACAGTTAGTTTAGATATTTAGAAAGAAAAGAAGTAATATTATCACCAACTAAACCAATTAGAATTTTTTCAGTGTAAACAAAAAACATTATAGTTAATATCCCTATTCCATAAACCATTAAATCCTTAATATATACATTTTTTAGACTAGATGATGTGTCTAAATAATGACTAGCTTTTTCCATATAGTAATTAATAAAATTACCGGGCAATAAATAAGTTAACGGAAGCATAATAAATGCACGAGACCACCCCTTAGCTAAACTTTTGGATTTATATGTATAGTAAGCAACAAAAAAAGTTAATCCCAATAATGCCATATAATTTATAAATGTTTGTGAAAAGTATCCATATACTGTATCTGTATCAACTCTATATAAGTATTTTAAATATGATTTAAATCCCAAAAAGGGTTCTCTCTGAAATGATAATACAGTGGCTATCATATCTACATTTGGAATATAACCTTCCAAAGTACCAAAATATCTATGAGTAAATAAAAAGTGAGGAATTAAAAAGATAAAAATCAAAGTGAAAAATGACAAACCAATTAGTTGTTTTTTAACATCAACGTCTGTTGATAATTTATTTTTTAATTCATCAATCTCGCGCTCATTATCTATTTTAATATTTTCTTGATTTTCTAATGAATTCATAAGTATTTATATTTTATATTAATGTGTGAAAAAAACTGTTTAATTTTAAAAAATAAATATAAGTAATGTATCAATTAATAGATTTGAAAAAGGTACCACTCTATTTTTCAATCGTTTTAGTTATTTGTTTATTACTATTTTGGATACAATTTAAAATTCGTAATCCATTTTGGTCTCTTCAACCAGTTAATCATCGTCATCAGTTTTGGCGGAAATATCAAAAATGCGGAGTAATAAATCCAAATTTTAAAATTTGGAAATTCTTAAATTTTATTGATATTCAGACAATTCCTTGGAGTGATTTAGATGAATCAAAAATCAAAGAATTCGAAAAACATATTGGAATTAATTTTCTAAATCGTGGAGACCTAAAATATCAACCCTCATCAGAAAAACATATTATTCCATATTTTAATCAGGATTCAAATGCTTATTTAAGTTTTTATCGAAAAAATAATATTATTCTTGGGGCTATTACAAATCGTACATTGCGCGTTCATTTAGGAAATAGTGAAAGATTTGCTGTATCCTATATCGATTATTTATGTGTCCATCGTGGTAATAGAAAAAAACGCATCGCACCAGAATTAATACAAACACACGAATATTTCCAAAGAACAGAAAGCAATAAAAAATGTTTAGTATCTCTCTTCAAAAAAGAAGGAAGACTTACAAATATTATACCATTAGTCAGATTTAAAATGAATGCTTTCAAAATAAATGATATTACTAATGATAATAGCAATTATATTTCATCATCAAATATAAATCAAGGATTACCTTCTGGTGTATCCCTCGTTAAAATAACAAAATCTAATATTAATTTACTATATCATTTTCTTGACGTAATTCGAAAAGAATTTATTTGTTTTATTATAGCACCTCCTGAAACCTTATTAGAAACAATAAATCATAACAGTATTCATATTTATACACTCGTTCAAAATAAAGAAATAATTAGTGCCTTTTTTTTTCGCGAAACGGGGACTTATTCCAATAGTATAAAAGAAAATCTAGAATTATTTGCTTCTCTCAATAATAGTATTGATGATGGTGTATTTATTCAAGGATTTTATACAGCCCTTGAAAAAATGAAAGAAAATTTCAAACACATTTACATTGAACATACCGGACATACACATACGCTACTAAAAGACATTATTTACCAGAAGAAAAAATTCCCAATATTTCATTCATTATGTGCCTATTACCTTTATAATTATAATGTAAATGAACTTAAAGACCCATCACAATGTTGTTTTTTATTTTAACGCACATATTTACCCACCTTGGCAAATGAGTCGAGTACGAAAATAATGAATACTCCTAAAAAGCAGTAAAGGACAATTTCCTCGGTAATTCCATCCACGCGCTCATCTTTTTGGTCCTCTAATAAATGAATCATGTAGTTGAGTTTTCTCTCTAACTCACCTGTTGAAGATGGCTCACGATTATTCATAATTGGATTAAAACTTTGATTTGCAAATGGAAGATAGGTTTCTTGTGAATGATGCTCTTCTTGTTCGTTACTAAACGGTCCGGCAGGGTGTTGTTCATCACGATTAAGTGCTTTTTCTTTATCCTTTGTTTTCTCTACACCACTTGACTCTGGTTTAGGAGGAGGAGAAAAATTAACATTGGCTAATCCTGATTCATCTTCTTCTGGTTCACTAGGTAATTCAAAATTCTCAACAATACGTGGATTTGCTGCCTTCATAACTGGGTTATCATCATTATTATGTTTTTTGCTCTTTAATTTTTCTTTTATTTTATCTGTTCCTTCAATAAAACTATATCCTAATGAACTATTGCTCATAATTTATTTCTTCTTATAAAAAAAGTAGATAATAATTTTATCAAGTGAATGTATAGAATGAATAATTTAGTTGAAATACTTTTAGGAATTCTCTTAATTCTATTAGTCGTTGGAGAACCAAAATTTTTATTTCGATTTACTAAATCAGGTTTAGGAAAACTTGCTTTCTTGGCAGCACTTATTTTTTCAAGTATGAAAAGTTTAACTGCTGGTGTTTTAGTTTTCTTAATCTATGTTGCATTGCGCAGAGATTTTACACTTGTTGAGGGAATGGAAAATGAGGATAGCTCAAACAGTGAAAGTGATAGTGAAAGTGATAGTGATAATGATAGTGATAGTGATGATGAAGAAAAAGAAGAAAGTGTTAACATTAATGTCAAAGAGGGTGTTAATATGAGTAAATCTGATTTTATGAATAAATATTGTAAGAACGGAAAAATTAACTCAACAATGACACCTCCACCACTTAAATATACAAATGGTAAATGTAATCCATGTGATGAAGATTGTGGATTCGAAGTAACTAGTGCTACCGAGCAACTAACAATTGATGAGGCAATGCGCCCTAAGGAATCTAATTCTATTCCTGTTAGCAAAAATTAAATAATAAAATTTATAATATTTTAGTTGGAAAATATTATAGCAACTTATTATAGGTATGAAAATAAAAGAAATAGGTAGTTCATTTCAGAATGGCGTTATGCACCTAAATAATGATAAATACTTTCTGGGATTTTTAATTATTCTTTTAAATTTAGGTTCAAAATTTATTGATTTACGATTAAATGATTTTCACGAGAATGTTTTGTTAAATACAATTGGTCGTGAATTAATGATATTTGCCATTGCTTTTGTAGGAACACGCGATATTTATGTAGCTTTGGTGTTGAGTAGTTTATTTATTATTTTAAATGATTATTTGCTAAATCAACATAGTACAATATGTATAATTCCTCCTAAATATCGTGTTGAAATAAAAAAAGCAATAGATACAAATGATGATAATCACGTTGATGAGCAAGAAATAAAACAAGCTATATCTATTTTAAATCAGGCACGTAAACAAAAGATTGAAAAATCACAGCGTGAAGCCTATATGACTTTTATGAATAATTTATAATCTAAATATAGTATAGTTTAGTTTATAAATTATGAGTGAACGACCAGTCCGTAGACGAGCAGATGGAAGTATCATCAATTTTGCTCCAAGAATAGGTAATAGATTAGCAGGACAAATTAATGATGGTTATAGCAGTATACCACCACGTTCTCCTTCACCTTTACCAAGAATACAACCAGCGAATGCAAGCGAATCTTCCGCGTCACCACCTCCTGATTATTCTAGATATAATTTACGTCAAAAAGTAGCTAGGCGTCAACCCCGAGGAAGTAGAGCTACTAGCTCACCACCGCTTGAACCATCAGCAAGAGCAACGGGTGCAACAAGAGCAACGGGTACAACAAGTGCAACGGGTGCAACAAGAGCAACGGGTACAACAAGTGCAACGGGTACAAGTGCAACTCCATTGCAGAGATTTAGAAACTTACTTCAACGAATAAGTCAAATGACTAGTGTTAGAACAAGGATAAATGATGGATATAATCCACGAAGAAGAAGAAGATATATGGGTATTAAAGATTATAGTTATTTTCGTGATGGATTAATGAGTTTTAATTATTCTACAAATGTCCGTAATTTTGGCACAGATGTTAGACGACAACAAGAAAATAAAGCTAAAATACTTAGAGAGCAAGGAGATGAATTACAGTCTGATCGAAAATATCAATATTCTGTATTTAATAGTGACCCAAAATTTGATGTAAATAGTGAATTAACCATTGATGAAATCTTATTAATACTCACAAATGATAATTTAAGAGATATATTAAGATATTTTGGACGTCTTATTAATACAAGAGATACAAAATCCGTTTTAATACAACAGATAAAACAACAATTAGGACCAAGAAATAAAAATAATCGTGAAAATTACATTAGAAATTATTATTCAGGAATTCAACAAAGATTGCGACGTACGCGACAAGGAGTACGAGAAAATCCGGAAGAAAATATGTTAGTTTCCAATATCTACCGTTATAAAAAATCCCATTTTGAAGGACTTACTATGAAACAATTTCTCCAAACTTTATTTGATAGAGGAGACCATCTAACATTCTTGTATAAAAGAGTTATAGGAGGTAAAGATATACCATTATCTATTGAAGAACGAATAGAAAAAGCTTATAAAAAAATTACGGAAAATACAATTAAAGGAATACTAAATGATGGAATCATAGAAATAAACCAAAGAGAAACTAGGAAACAATATATTAATAGAGTAGTTTCTACATATTACGAAGTAGCCGAGCATCTTATTGAAAAATACTGTAATCCATTGAGTGACGAAGCAGATAGAATTCAAAAAGAAAATTCCAGATTGATTTTAAGTGTATTATTTAAACCAAAAAATAAATTTTTTATAGGCCCAAGACCTTATACAATTTTAAATTATCATGATGAAACACCAATTCCAAAAAATGAAGCCGAACAAGAGAATGAATTTGATATGGGGACAATATATATCACTTATGATATGTTATTACATTTAACGTTAAGTAATAAAAAACCAGATCAAATTACACCAAAAGATTTACAGAATGCCAAATGTCATAATCAATGGCAAAAAGTAAGAAAAAATTGGTATGACATTACAACTAAGGTAGAAGAAACACCCCAGGGTCTAGTAGGTACTGGTAATGTGTTTGAACGCAAATTTCATAAACCGATGAGTGATCCAATAATGGTTGGTGGTAGAAAAACTCGACGAAAAAATAAAAAGTATAAACGAAAAACTCGACGAAAAATAAACACTAATGATTAAAAATAATTAACAATTCATATAATTAATTAAAATTATATGAATTTCTTTTCTCTCTATTTCTGAAAAATATACAGGTATTGATGATCGTAATTGCAAGCACTCATATCTATTGTCTCTATCAATTTTAATCCCATATTTTTCACCTGCTGTACGATTTCTCTCTGACTCTCCATATAAAATGTGTGGTCATTCTGGCGAACTTGATTGTTATCTTTAAACTTAAAGTATTCCTTGAATACCCCCTTGTTTTTCTCTGGTAGAGAGAAATTCGATTTATATTTGAATTTATCAAATTGGACTACACT
>Ga0213869_10002138_pt1 | contig 13982 bp, 13 predicted proteins | sample PICome_10_FD_160083 | JGI IMG/M metagenome (GOLD analysis project Ga0213869, IMG submission 160083) | Coastal seawater microbial communities near Pivers Island, North Carolina, United States - PICO132 | ecosystem: Environmental > Aquatic > Marine > Coastal | place: USA: North Carolina...
ACATTATTCATGTAGTCTTCCATATTACTATTATTAATAATAGATTTTATAATTTGACATGTTTCATCATCTAGTTCATCTAGGTGATATATTTGGTGTTGATTAATATTAGACATATTATATAATAGTAATTTTTCTATAAAATAATTAAGAATCCCAAAAATCAAAAAAAAAATCAATTTTAAATGAATTAAAAGTTAGTTTATAATTAGTTGTTTATTATTAGTTATTTATCTACAGAAACACCACTTGATTTCTTAGCAATTATTTTCTTTTTTAATGTTTCGGCTCTACGTCTCTCAATTTCTTCAGTAGAAGGTGGTGGTTTTTTTTTTGATCTAAGATTAGTCATTTTTTTCTTTGCTTCTGAATTGCGTTTTTTTTTACTAATATGACTATTAAAGAGGTTAAGAGTATTTAAATAGGTTACATGCTTAATTACCTTTGATATCTTTCTTTTATTATTAATATTACGCATATGACTCTTTATAATATCTTTTATTTCTTCTTTTATTTCTTCTGTTATTTCTTCTGTAATTTCTACTATTTCCTCCTCAGTTTTTCCTGATTCAACAAGTGTAGGAATAATATCACTTCTTCCATGTCCTTTACTTAATAATTCATCAACAGTTGGAATAAGAATGCTTTTTCCACCAGCTTTTCTTGCTGATATACAATTTTTATCACTATCATCTAATAAAAACACATTTTTAATGTTTGTATTTGAAAGAATATTTGATATAAATTTTCCTTTTGTTCCTGGGAATGGAGTATATCTTTTTTCAAAACACATAAATGTTTTATAAGAACTATAATTATTTATGATTGGTTGAGTATGATATCTAGTCATAGATTTTTTTACTATATATGATAAAATAACTACTGGAACATCAAAGTCCTTTACTATATGATTAAATTCATCATAAGTAAATAAATCAGTAACTTTATGTAAATCACAAACCATTATAGTATCAATTGGTTTTCCTTTAGAATCAACACCTAAATCACTAAATACTTCTTGAATTTCATCATCATTTAAATATTCTTGAGTTTTAGTATCAAAAAATTTAGATAAATCATTAGAATTACAAGCATCACAAATATGTAATGTAATTTCCGATCTTTTAGGTTTGAAATTATTTAATTTTTCAAATTTATTACAAAGATCACAATTTCCACTATCTTTTTTATTATTATTTCCATTTTTAGGTCTACTATTTATACCCTTTTTACTTTTTTTTCCTCTTTTACTTAGATTAACTTTACTACTCATTTATAATAAGTAAATATTTTTTAAGAGTATAATAAGTAAATATTTTTATAGTAGTATCATAAATAAATATGACTCATAAAAAAATATATTGTTCGTAAAAACAAATATTTTATATTAAAATTATTTAATGATTTAAAAGAACTCTATTTCTTTAAAAGGTTCAATAAATACTCTAGCAGTTAAAATAAAACCATTTTTTCCTAAATATATACGATAACAATTGATATTAGCTTTAATTTCTATTTTCATTAACTCTAAATATACAATAGCCTCATAAATATTATTTAATGGTACTCCAGTGCTTTTTCCATTATCTTCAATACCAATAATATAAATAGCTTTACCTTTACCCTCATTTATTCTAAACAACATTTGAGTTGCTCTCTTTTGTAATCTTTTTAATTCAGTTGTTCTTTTATTTGTTAATATTTTTTTATATTTTTTACAATCTATATTTCTATATTCTTCAATGTTATCTTTATTTTTTGTATATATATTATTATTTAATAAAAATTTGTATTCTCTATTTCCATAATAATCTTCTTTTGATTGATTAGGAAACTTTTTCATTATTAAAGAAATCATGATATAGGATCTATATAATTAAGTGATATAAATTTAGTGATTAATACTTATTCTTTATAAAAGTGTTAATATAAGCTCTATATTAAAAATGTAATAGTATATACTACAATATTAAATATTATAAACTACAATTATGTTAAATTATAATTGTTTATTTAACATAAATAAAAAATAATCAATTTTTAAATTTATTCATATAATTATGAAATAATAATATAATAGATGTTGCAATAATTAGAGATAATAATATAACTATTACAAATGCAATTGTACTATCTTCTAAATTAGATTCTAAATTCATTCCGAAAAAACTGGAAATTAACATAGCAGATGAAATACTCAAATTTAAAACACTAGAGTAAATATTCATATAGGCAATATCATTTCTTTTTTGAGCCATTAGCATACTTACATATTCTTTGGTTGTTTCCATTTCTTTCCCATATTTTTGAACCTCACTTAAAATTTGATTAATAAAGTTATTGTAAGTACTTAAAATTTCTTCTAATTCATCATTTTCATCATTTAACTGGCTTTGCATATCTAATTCCTTAACTTTTTTATCTTGTATCTCATCTAATCCGACTTTACCAGATTTATTATCTTCATCATCTTCTTTTAACTTTTCCACATCTTCTTCTAACTCTTCAATAATATTATAAACTTCTTTTACTCTGAATTCTAAATCAATAAGTTCTTTTTGTATTCTTAAAAAATTTTTAAATTTAATAGTATTGTTAGTATTGTTATTAATATTACTTGAAATATTACGATTATTATTTCTAATTAGAGTATTTCTAATACCTAAATTATCAACATCAGTGTATTGTTGATATACATTAATACGATTAGATGAATGATTATAACTAGGATAATATATTTCACTAAGTATATTATTAACTTCAGGTAGCAATAATTGTACTGATTTTGAAAAATACTGTTCAATTAAATATAAAATTGCTTCTAAACCAGATAATTTTAATACTGAAGCTGATTTTTTTTTAGATTTTATAGTCTTATTTATTAAATTTATATTATCAATAGTTATTTGAAATTGATTATTAGAGTATAATGGAATATTAGTTCTCTGTTCTTTAATAATATATAAATGTTCTTTAGTAATAATAGATTTGATAAAATCCATCTTTAATACAATAATTTCATCTCTAATCGCGAAATAAGATAATCTAGTATTACTAGATAAGAATCTAATATCTCTATCATTCAAATTTTCAATATTAGATAAGAAGGGATAAAGAGATTCAATTTGAATAGTTTTAAAATTAATAAAATTTATATCATATATTGTAATATTCATTTTTAATTTATGTTTAATATTGAACAAATGTTTTATAACTTAGAGTTTTTATGAGTTAATCATATATCTATTTAATGGCTAAAATAGTCTTATGTTAATAAAAAAATTGAATATTGTAAATAATACGTATGGATTTTTAATAATATAATTAAAACTATTTAATTAAAATCATGTCTTATCATAACAGTAAATATAATACCATTCTTAGTGGTGAAAAAATTTCTAAAGATAAACTGGATCAACTAAGTGAAATGAAAACACATGTAGATCTAGTTGAATATTACTATCATGTATATCCAGAAAAATATTATTATGAATATCCAGAGTTTACTATTAAGAAACTAGGTGAAGATAAAAATCGTCTAAACGATCTACCCTATAAAGAAAACCGCTCTCGTAAAGATATTTATAATTGGATGTTGAAGCAAAACTTTTCAATTGATAATTGGCTATATGTTGGGTGGTAAATTACTTAATTTAATTATAAATTTTTAAAAATTGTAAAATTAATAATAAATTATAATAAAAAATTACAAAAATACAAATTTATAAATTATAAAAATAATTTTTAAAATATTTTTTTATTAAAGGTATTTAGTTAGTTAGTTACTAACGAACCAATATCAGCTGGTAATGGTTGCAACTCTGTATTGTAATATTGCTCAATATTAGTCATTCTTTTTTTATCATAGTAGGTTAGAAAGTTGATTGCAACTCCTTTACGACCATATCGACCACTACGACCGATACGATGAATATAACTTTCTACTTTTGATGGAATATCATAATTAATAACAACAGATACTTGTTGTACATCAATACCGCGACCAAGGAGATCAGTAGTAAGTAAAACTTTTGTTTTACCCTTTCTAAATTCACTCATTGTTAATTCTCTCTCCTGAGATGTAAGACCACCGTGAATAAATGAAACAGTGAAATTGCTTGCTTCTAATTTATTATTTAAATATTCTACAATTTTTTGACTATTACAATAAATAATACTTTGATTTACAACTAATACACTAAAAATATCACATAAGGTATCAAATTTATATTCATTTTTTTCACAATCAATATAATATTGTTGAATACCTTCTAATGTTAGTTCATCAGTTTTTATAAGAATATTTACTGGATTCCTCATAAACTTGTTTGTAATAGAAAAAAACTCTGGACTCATAGTAGCAGAAAATAGTGCAATTTGAACACTTGATGGCATTGAATGTACAATTGTTTGAGTTTGTTCAATAAAACCCTCAGTTAACAATTCATCTGCTTCATCGAATACTAAAATCTTTACAAATTCAGTATTAAGAGCATTCTTTCTAATCATATCTAACATCCTTCCTGGAGTGCCAATAACTACATGTGGTTTAGAACAGTTTATTCCTCGAAGAGCATCCATGTTTTCACGTGGTGAAATACCTTTTACGGAAAGATTTATACGTAAATCTGTAAACTTTCCAATGTGTCTAAAAACAGTATCAATTTGCAGTGCTAATTCTCTTGTATGTACTAGAACACATGCTTGAATTTCATTTAATTGTTGATCAACTAGTCCTAAAGTGCCAATACAAAAAGTAGCAGTTTTTCCCATTCCACTTTGTGCTTGTGCTATAACATCTCTACCTGCTAATACAGGATTAATTGCCTTTCTTTGAATAGGTGATGGTCTTTCAAAACCATATGAAAAAATACCCTTTAGAATTTGTTGTGAGATTTCAAGATCTTCAAAAGATTCAACCTCTGGGTAACTATCTGGTAGATTATTTTGATTATCAGTATTATTTGACATATAGAAAAATATAAATTTTTATTTCTAAATTAATTAATAAAAAATATAAAAAAAAATGAATAAAGTATAAATAATAGTAAATAGTAAAGATTTAGTTTATTGATTGTTTTATACCTTGATTTTTATTATTTTTAATATCAATTATAATAGTATTTGTAGAATTATTTAATAATTTTTTATATTCTAAATTGGTATTATTTAATTTTAAATTGGATAATTATTATTCCATATTTTTATCTCTTTCAATAACATTTAAACACTTACCGTTTTCAAATTTATTTGTATGATCAAGAATATGCCCTAAAGCATAAAAATTGCCCACATTGGGAACAAGCATATTTACGAGGCATATAAATATATTTTTTAATTTTTATTTATATTTCTATTTCTATTTCTATTTTGTATTTTTAAAATTAGTTATTTTTTTTAGATTCTATGATATTGTTTAATTTTATTTGATGTACTAATTACAATTTGATCATAATGTCTAGATAAGTTGTAATATACAATTGAATATATAGGCATAATATAATTATTAAAATATTTATATATATTAAATGTTAGTCAATAAAATAGGACACGATCAATACAGTGAACACGAAAAAGATGACTCTTATTTTGGATCTAAAAAAATGGTTATACAAATGGGAGGATTTTATTTAAGTGATAATAGAGAAAAACATTTATACAGAAGAATTTTGAATTATAATTTGAAAAATAGTTTTGAATTTAATGGAATAAATCTGTTATCAATTGTAAACAATAGGAATTTAAATAGACCAGGTGGTATAAATAAAGAAGGTAATAATATGTTTAATGAAACTATAAAAAGATTAAATGATGATAAATATTTAAAACTATATAAATACTTTTTTTTAGAAATATTTGATAAAAAGAAATATACTCAAAAATTTAGTAAAGTTAAAGGTGGTAAAACTATTTTAGAATCTAGTAGTATATACCCATATGTGAAAAATTTCATGTCAATTATATGTCTCAGTTTTTTATTAGAGTTAGAACTTTATACATTAACACATTATTTAATTACTCCTAACTTTTTTAATAAAGATTATGAAAATAAAATAATACTAGGTAATAAAGTTCCAGCCATTTTTACAGCATATACTAAGAATAATGTATTAAATAAAATAGGTAGTGATGATTCAACAAACCCATTTCGTATTTATCGTAAATTTTTATCTGGTTATGATTCTCAACAAAAAAGATTAACTACTCCTCCATCTATATCTGATATAGTTGAAGAATTTACAAAAAGAATGGATATTATATTTAATAAATTTATGAATTTATTGATACAAAATTTAGCATATGCATGTAATAGAAGTGAATCAGAGATAAAAAATATAATAGTAGTTGGAGAACATTATAATCATGGGCATAAAAGGAATCCTAAAGGAAATAATGCTTATGCTTATGAAGAAGGCAAAAGAGGAGATGTAAGAGTGGATGAGTTTGATCATATTTACGTTCATTGGAAAGATAGACTTATAAAATTTGTAGATAGTAATATTTCAAGAGAAGAAATTAATAAAATTATTGGGAATTCCATTAGTCAATTTGAGAATAATAAATCTAAATATATTGCTGAAGGTACTGGGTTCTTTTCATTTATCTTTCTAAAATTTGTTGATCCGTTAATATCAAAAGAACAATCATTATATAAAGAGAAAGTTCATAATGGATCATGTATTACTTATTCAGCTATAGAGTCTTATATACTTTCTAAACTACATGTTAATGGTAATCATATAAATTTGTTACTTACAGGTAAAAAAGATGCTAAACCAAATGATTATTGGTTATATTGCCAAAAAGCATTATCAAATTCTGATTATGCAGGTAAAATATTAAACTTTAGTCATTGGGCAAGTGTAATTAGTTTTAAAAGTGGAGGTGATATAAAACTGAGAGCATCAAATAAAAGTTATCAAGATTTACTAAAAATCAATTTTGTTAAGAATAGAGGTTTATTTACAAAGTTATTATTATATCCTATTTTGGATAGTTACAAAGTTTATTTAAGACAATTATCTGGAATTATTACAATAGAACAAGATAGTCCAAACGGTGTGATACAGAAAGATATCAGAGTATCAGAATATATAAACAAAATTTTTAATTTTATTCAAGCTAGATATAATTTAATTGAGTCTCATATTAATAAAAAAGATAAAAGTTATTTATCGTTTAGTATGTTATCTAAAAGAGATAGTGTTTATTTACCCATGAAGAGAAAAAAGATAGGAAAATTTAAAAAATCTAAATTGAAAGGGAAAATAGTTAAACAAAAAATAAGTAGTAAAGGTAGCAAGAGTAAAGGTAGCAAGAGTAAAGGTAGCAAGAGTAAAGGTAGCAAGAGTAAAAACAGAAAATAAATTTAAAAAGAAAATTGATTTTATTTTTATTAACTTTAATGATATTTTATAAGTAATTATTGATTATATATAAAAAATGTTTAATCTAGACAACACAATTGATATTAAAAAATTTATGGATGTTATATCAACTAAACAAGTTTATGTATTTGATGGTGTCATAGGAGCAGGAAAAACAACATTATTGAAACTACTAACTAAACATATGAATAAAATGGGAAAGAAAACCTTTGCAATTTTTGAACCAGTTGATATATGGAGGAATGTAGGTGCTCTTGACGAGTTTTATAAAGATATTCCTGGTAAATGCCTTGAATTCCAAACATTTACATTTATTACTAGAGTTAAAAAAATTATGACTGAAATTTTAGAAAATCCAGATTATGATTTTTATATTTTAGAAAGAAGTATTTGGACTGATAGATATATTTTTGTTGAACTATTAAAAGATACTCTTGGACCAATTAGGATGGAAATGTACAATCAATGGTGGGATATGTGGAGTTCACTTATGCCTATGATTCCAAATAAATGGGTATTTCTAAATACATCACTTCAAGAAAGTATCAGAAGAATTTGTATCAGAGACCGATTTGAAGAGAAAAACTCAATTAGTATAGAATACCAAAATAATTTGTATTATAAACATATTGATTTTTATAAAATGTTAAAAGAATCAGGTAATAATACAATAGAAGTAAAACCAGAAATAATGGACAAAAATTTTATTGAAGATGATTCAGTAGTTCATGATATTTATGAACTAATAAATTAATAAAATTTAATACCTTTTATAAATATTATTACTCTTTTTAATTAATTTAATAATCTAATCAAAAGTAATGATTACTTCTTTTTTTTTTGTTTTTTTCTCTTTTTTAATTTTATCTTGTTCCTTCTCCTGTCTAGTTATTAATTTATATAATAAGTACTTTTTATTATTAATAAACTTTTCGCGACTGTTTATATCATAATCTATAGTTTTTAAAAACTGTCTTGCTATTGTTATACATGTTTTATAATTCCAATTTTCTAAATATATTTTTTGTTTACAAGGTAGATAATATTTTTTAATATCTGATTCTAACTCTTTTAATTTTTTTACTGTTTCTATATTATTCATATCTAATAATGAAAACTCGTGGTTATCTTTTAAATCTTTTATTCCAAATGTATTTACAATTTTTATTATTAAATCTTGTGTGGGTTTTATAATGAAGAGTTGATTTACTACCATTAATTTAATAAGTATATATAAAAAAAAATAATTTAACTAATAAAAACTAAATTAATTAAAATTTAATATTCATACAACTATCCAATGTATTCCTATTATTATTAATTGGAGTACTGCGTTTTAATTTAAGTTCATTATTTGCTTTACTGATTCTATTTTTATCGACTGGAATAAACGAAGATATTAAGTTATTTTTCTTATATATTTCTTCTAGAATAGGTATAACGTTGTTACATGGAGGAAATTCAACAGTATAACTTTTATTATTAAGTTCAATTAAATTGTGAAATTCTTCTAATGTCATAGATCCTCCAAATTTTTGTAAAGCTATTTTATTTGGAGAAGGTATAATGTTTTCATATTTACCATAAACCTTGTAATGTAATAAATTTAATAGCGCTACCTTTTCCCATAAATAATCCTCATCTCTATCCATATCTAATAAATAAGCCAATGCACAGTTAGCACTGCAAAATACACCATATAACTCAAAATTATTTTCAACATATTTTTGTGGTATTCCCCAAGGAACACATTCGAAGTTATGACAACACCACCAACATGAAATATCTGTTTTTTGAACCTTAATTGTTGAAGTTGAAACAAATCCACTCATAATATCAATCTTTTCTTGATTATATTTATATTTTTTATTTAAAATGACATCAATTTGTCTTAATTGTTCATTAGATTTAGATAATTCTTCTTTTTTCATATAAATAGTTTCATCTTTTAAAATACCTATTTTAGGAAGTGTTGATTTATTAATAATAGTACCACTTGAATTTAAATCTGTATTATTTATTTGTTCATTTTGTAATTTATTAATATTATCATGTTCTGTATTTAATATAGTGTCTTTATCAATTTGATTATCATTTTGATCAATATCTTTAGAATTATCAATTAAATTTGTTTGATCTTTAATATGGTTTATATAATTATTATTTCTATTCAAATTTAAAAATTCTTGTTCATTATTATCAAATGGTTTAGGTACATTAATATTTGGATTATACTTATAAAAGTTATTTGATAATTGTAAATCGTTTTCTACTTTTAAGCAACTAACTGGTAATTTAATAATAACGTTTTCATTTCTTTTAATATTACTTTGGTAATCATCAAAACTAGTTGTTTCATAATTAAATTTATCTTTTGGTTTCCTACCTCTACGTCTTAATGTTATAACATTATCTTCTTTCTTATCAGAATCGTCTACAATAACATTTTTTGGTTTACGACCCCTCTTCTTTTTAACTTTTTCTTGAGGTTCTGTACTTTCTTCACTAGTATTTGATAAAGATAGGTTCGTTTTGTTTTTTGGTTTACGACCTCTTTTTTTAGGAATTTTAACATTTATATTGCTACTAACTAATACTTCAGCCATTATAATAAGTTTTAAATAAATTTATTATATTTTATGATAATATATTATAAATTTTCTTTAATTATATATATAAAAAAATATATAAAATATGATTTAAAATACTGTCTAGGATAAGTATTATTTTTATAAATAATATTATATATATATATTTATAAATAATATTATATATATATATTTATAAATAATATTATATATATATATATATATATATATATATTTATATATAATTATTCAAAGAAGTGTTCAAAATATTACATACTACATTGATGATACTATAGTGATGATAATACAATTTGTTCTTCTGGATACCAATCACTATCACATGGATATAAAAGATTATCCAAAGCATCATAATAATCCCATCCTATTACAGTAATATAATCATTTTTAATAATGAATTTTTTTACAGGTTTAAACTGAGAATAGGTTTTATAACTATTTTCAGACTTTTTATAGTGCTTTTCTAAAATATTATAATGATATTTACATAAACTTATTTTAATTTCATATAAATTTTCTTCTTCATAATATTTTTTTATATATTTTTGTTTTGGTATGTAATGCCAATTAAATTTATAATTTTCAACTTTACCTTTGCATGCACCATAACACTTTGATTCACATGTGTGGATATCATCATAAGTAAGACAATTCATATTAATCGTATTAGTTATATTCTTTAATTAAATAATTAATGTGAGATGAAAATAAAAGTTGTAAAAATCAATTTTGTAAATTATATTAATAAAAAAATTTTATTTAAGTAATATTATATATTTTAATATTTTAATCAATATTAAGAATAAGTTAAATATGGAGTAACTCTATTATGATGAATAAAACAACAAGGTTTATATTCCGAATTTGTTCCAACTAGAATTTGATCATTAGAATCACTAGTTCTCATAGTATATGGAGCATCTTGTTGACACATATAACATTTAGATGTAAATTTAGTAACCTTATTAGCTAAAGGAATTAATCTAATAATTCCTAGATTATTAAAAGGTTTAATCTCAAAATCTGAATCTAATCCTGCTACATATATATGTTTATCACTATTTAACATTATTTTAACAATAGATTCAAATAAATCAGGGAAAAACTGTGCTTCATCAATATAAATATGAGTTGCTACCATATATTCTGTCAATTCAAATATATCAAATATATTAGTTATTGATGTACATGGTATAGATTCCTGATTATGGGTAATAATACTATTACTACCATATCTAGTATCTGAAGCATGATTAATTACTAACTGTTTAATATTTTTATTAGACATATGTTCATTAATTACTTGTAGTAGTTTACTAGACTTACCTGAAAACATTGGTCCCATAAATAATTCAAGGTATCTCATTATTTTTACTTAATACTTTAAAATTACAATTAAATATAATTATAGAAACTTATTCAATTTTTAAAATAAAATAAAATAAAAAATTATTAAATAGACTTAATACAAAATACAAATTTAATCATTATTTATGAATTCATTCGTCATCTTCGTCTTCGTCTTCTGAGGAATCAGGTACTTCATTTGTTTTAGTAGTATCATCGACTTCTGCTTCTGCTTCTGTTTCTGCTTCCACACTTGAACCAAATGATACAACCGGTTTTGAATCCATATCATAACTTTCTACTTCAAAATCAACGACAGCGTTTGAAATAGTGAAGTTTGTACTTGTATTACTTCCAAACCAAATATGTTTATTATAAACTGTTAGTTCCCTAAAACTGAGATCTTTACCACATAGGGAATCTGGATCTGTAATTAGTTTTTCAGTAGAACCATTTGTGAATTTTTCGTTTAATCCACCGTTTGTTGGATTATAATATACTTTTAGCCAAAGTGTTGGTTGATACTTAGGATCTTCACCTGCTTTGATTAGTTTCATATCCTCTTTGCCATATGTAGGATATCCATTATACATTTTCTTGAGAAGAGGAGCAGTCATTGGTTTTCCATAATAGTCCTTAGATTTCTTTTTTAGTGTATTGAATACTGTATTAGAAACACCTGAAAACAGTTCTTTATGTTCATCATCCATTCGAAGAGCAACTGAATAAGAAACTTTACCATTTGTATCTTCTTGACGGAACATACGACCTGATACATTCTCCATCTTTAGATTAAAGTATGGTTTTCCATTATAACTAATTTTACACGTTTTTTGTGGCATATTAGTTACTGGATTAGTGCTAGTCTCAAGTGGTGTAATACTAACTAGATCACCATTGAATGACGATACATTAGTAGCATTACTAGCTGCTTTTGGAGTTGTAAGAGCAATTACATTTACTTGATGAATATAACTTTTTACTTTATAACTTTGAACACCTAGTCCTACATGACGAAGTTCAAGAAGAACATCTGCACGATAATTCTTTTTAAGAACATCTTCAAGTGGAGTAGTTTCATCAAATTCTTCTGGAGCATCTACAACAAATTCGTATTTGAAATTGCGACGATCACATGGACTTGAGAAACTAACACCCATATCATTTGAGATAAGCATAGAACTAAATAGAGATTGACATTCTTCAAGAGTATATTCTTCATCATACCAATCAATTGAGTTTTCTTCAACTAGACTAGGTAGTTTCTCTTCAAGACTTGTTACAAAATCAACAAAATTAGTATCTTCACATGAAAGGAAAAGACTATAACCATCATTAGCACTTTTTGGAGTGTGTACCTTTTTGAGTACACAGTTTCTAATACATACCATAAACTTACGCATTCGTACTCCATCACTTCTATAAATAAGTGGAACGGATTTAGCTTCTTTAGAAACTCCTCCGATATTATAGTTGTACTTATTTAGTGAACCGAACTCAACATTATCAACATCAAGATCGGTAGCCATTAGTAAATTAGATTGTTTAGTAGTATACATAATTAGTAAATAAGGTTTGGATATATTATATTAACAATAAAATTCTAAGTTAAAAAACGTAAATTCAATTTTTTTTTATATAAACAACTATTTTAGTTAATATTGCCATTTAAAAATTAAAATAATTAAAAAAAACGATAAGATTTATATATATATTTATATATATTTAACACATTAATATTATTAAATTAATATTATTAAATTACAATTTCTTTGTTTTTTTCTTATTACTCTTTGATAATCTTTTACTCTTTTTACTATTCTTATATAATCTCTTACTCTTTTTATTATTCTTTGATAATCTTTTACTTTTTTTACTATTCTTATATAATTTCTTACTCTTTTTATTATTCTTTGATAATTTTTTACTCTTTCTTTTAAGTTTTTTAGAACCACCTACTACTGGACCTAGACCTAGTGATCGTCTTGATCTTGGTGCTGGTACTGGTTTTCTTGGCCTTGGCCTTGGTCTTGGTCTTGGTCTTGGTGTTGGTGTTGGTGTTGGTTTCATTTCTTCTGGTATAAGTTGCATAATATCTTGCATAATCATTGCTTCTTTTCCACACCTATATTCAGGTGGTACTAATCCAATCGTTTGTTTAGTATTATACTTATTAAATAGTATATGATCTATTGGAAAATTTATTTTTCCTGGTTCTAATAATCCATCTATTATTAATTTAAATAATTTTTTTCCCTCAGGCTTTAGAGCAGTTTTATTATTTGTTAAAATAAACGTAGGTATGTTTTTATCTTGTAAATCTTTTATCATCTTACCAATTAATTTTGAACGTTTACCAATTTCTTCTGGTGTTTCATCTGTATTATTATGAAATAAATAATCAATAAAACCCTTTTCTCCTAAACTTGTAATTCCTGGAAATCTTTTTGAAGGATTATCAGCATGTTCTTCTAAGTGTTTTAAATAATTTATAATACTATCAAAATATTTTGGTATTGGTTCATATATACCCTCAATTTTAGTTAAAGTACGATCCCAATCAAAAACTATAGCAGATACTAATTCTTCATTTACATTTTGATTTAATTCAGTCACATGTGGTTCTTGGATACCTGAATAA
>Ga0213869_10002153_pt1 | contig 13925 bp, 27 predicted proteins | sample PICome_10_FD_160083 | JGI IMG/M metagenome (GOLD analysis project Ga0213869, IMG submission 160083) | Coastal seawater microbial communities near Pivers Island, North Carolina, United States - PICO132 | ecosystem: Environmental > Aquatic > Marine > Coastal | place: USA: North Carolina...
ATTATTTATGTCCTTTTATTATTATATTAAATCATCAATATCAAATTCAATTTCACCTGCATCTTTCATTTTTTTCAACTCTCTAATAATATATCTACCTATAACCATATCTTCATCACATAAATCTAACATCCCATCCCAGCTAATATAACCATATTCATTACCTTGTTCAATAGCATTTTTTAAAGCTTCATTTTTCATAACCTTTATTTTTTAATTATTAATATGTTTAAATATACGAATTAAAAATAGAGAATTTATATCCTCTCTTAATAATTTTTTTTATTTAAAATCCATGTACCCCCAATTCCTTCTCCTCTAAGTTTATTCATTATCCACTGTTTAGCATTTGTAGATATGATCCCATCTTGATCTAATGGATCTACTAATACCCCATCGTTAGTTATTTTAAGATCCCATATTTCTGGGTCTTGGTTGATTATATATACCAATTGTGAATATAAATCATCTTCATTATCCCCTGATACTAATTCTTCCTCAGTGTCTTTTGAAATAACTGAATAATTATTCTCATTTAATTGTAATTTATATTGACTTTCAGTAATAATACCAGCCAACATTTGCATTCTAAGTGTTTCTTTATCCATTTTTTATTATAAATATTATATTATACTGAAATATACGAATCATTTTTCGCTATAACTGTTCCTCTTATGTTTTTTCTTACGTGTATATTTTTTCTTATTCTTATACACGTTTGGTCTTGTTGCCTGGTTTATTTCATGTTGGGTAACAGTGATAAGTTTCATGGTTGTTAGAATTGTATCAAATCAATAGCAAATTCCCCTGTTGGTTTTCCATTGCGGGTAATCTCTTGATTTGGGTCCATACCCGATATAACTACATCATCAATCAATTCCATAAGTGTGTTGAATTTTTTCTTGTAATAACTAACATTTAAACTATACATAATCTTCCTTTTTAATTTTTAATATGCTCCAATATACGAAATAATTTTGTGTTTTCCAAATAGGTAGCCGAAAGAGACCAATAGCCGACACGAAATGGCCAGCTTTTGAATAAATGTGTAATCCTTTGACGCTTATTGTGTCTCCGTTGGTGGTGTGAAGCTCTATCGCGGTCTCATTCGAGTGTGCTCATTCTCCAATTCCTTCAGTTAACTTATTAAGGTCGGTGATAAATATGTAAAATGAATGGAATTCTCCAATGTTTGTGAAATATTTGTTAATTTCTTGCGATTTTTGGTAGTTTTTGGCAGTTTTTGTATATACTTTTAAGGGAAGGTGAGAGAGGGTTGGCTATTAACATGAAGGGTTGGGACACATCCTCCCTACACCCCTATATTCCGATACAATATTCCCCACATACAACACCCCTTTAATATCCTAATCAATCGCTCCCCATCCTTATACGTTTAATTACCCCCATTTTATTAACCATTTAATAACTACCTTGATTCGATTGGTATTTACCGTTTAATCAATTCATACCCACGTTTATCCACCCAATATTTGCAATAGCATCATAATTATTCACCATCCAAGTATTCGTTGTTATTATGTTATTAGTTGGATGATGATTGGATTAGGGTGATTGTTTGTATCTAATGGTAATTCCTCTCACCCCGGTAGTATTCTTCTTATTCGCCTGAATTGTTATTTCTCCTTGTTATGTTTTAGCTTTTATTTTTTCAAGTAAGTTGTTAATATCTTCTCTTGATTGCCAACCCAAAACATCATCATTAGCATCAGCAACCAATTCCTTAGTTACCCAACCATTCACATCCCACATTCCTATTTCAAATGAGGAAAAATCATCAGGTGATGTTAAATCTTCTCTAGGTGTTGAGTAGTTTATTTTACTTGCTTGAACACTAATTGTAATACCATTATCAAATGTGTGTTTAGCTCCTACACCACCAAAATCCCTTGCTTTAAATTCTAAATCTTTAAATTCCATTTTATCTTTTTAATATACTATAATATACGAAAACTATTTTGAATATTTTAGTCCCCTAAGCAAATTTAACTTCTGTGTTAATTACTTTAACTACTTTATCTGTACTATTGTTAAGAGTATTAATCACTCTTTGTTGGAATTGCTCTAATGTTTCTCCCTCCAATGTATCAACTGGTAGTGATTTATTTCTATCCCATCTCATATTTCCACTCACAATATCATAATATTGAATGTTTCTAAGGGAAAAGGGTGTTCCGCTTGAGCCTGTTCCACCAAACAGTGTATATTTAATACTTCCATCAACTAATCTACAAACCAATGTTGACATATTCCCCATTGTGTCTTTTAAATGTAAATGTAAAATCTTCTTATTCATAACCTTTATCTTTTTAATTATATTATTTGATTTGCTAACCAACCTTGAACATCTATTACTCTGAAGTGTTTATTTATCCCCCGTGCTAACCCATCTTCCTCAAATAATATCCCATCTACAATATCAAATGCTTCTGCATCCCCTATTGGTCCATCTGAGATTAGTTCCTTTATTAATTCCTCAATTTGTCTTTTACTCCAAATCATAACCTTTTCCTTTTTAATATGTTCAAATATACGAACTTTATCTTGATTCTTTATGTCCTTTAATTCTTTACCACATTAACATATTCTTTGCTTCACCCGGTAAATACCCGATTTGTCTACCTTCTTCTAAGTAAACAATATCAGTTACCTCCTCGGTTTGTCTATTTTCAACTCCTGCTACTACAACTCCTCTAATGTCATATTCAAATGGCCAATTAGGTTGGGATGCAAAACGTACTTCCATGTTAGGATCTAAATACTCTAACTCCTCAATTAATTCTCTTACTGTCATAACCTTTATTGTATTTTCTTTTATACTGTAATATACGAAAGAGCTCTTAATTAAGCTCTTCCTCTATTTTAAATGCTGATTCAACTGGTCGTCTATACCCGCTAAACTGCATATTACCATTATCATATATTACACCTCCTTTACATACTAGGGCATGTTTGTTAACTAGCAATATATAAGTTCCTTTTTTAAATCGTTGCATAAACGTTTTAACTGTGTATGCTACTTTTTTATGTGTATAACTTTTATTAATTAATCTTCCTCCTACTTTAGGTGTATCACCAATGTGTTTTACTTTGATTTGTTTCCCACCATTATCACTAAATAAACTTAACTGTCCTTCAGGTTGAAATTCTAGAACTTCATTTTGTAAATCCTTCATTCTAAGATTACACTTTTTAGTTCCTTTACCACTCTTTCTTTCAAATCGTTCTGCTACAAATTCATGTGCTTGTTCGTAACTAACATCAAATGCATTAGAACAGGCTCTAACAAAACAATCATTTTTTTCACTACCTGCTAGCTTTGATTTGCTTGTAACATCATAACCACTTTTAAAAACTTTTTCACTTAACATAACTTTCTTTCTTTTTCTTTATTTATACTGTAATATACGAAAAATATTTTATTAAGTTTATTCCTTAAGTAATCCTGAAAATGTTTCTAATCCTAACTTATATCCAAACTGAATTGCCATTTGGATTAAAAGTATATCACTGCTGCCATTGTTTGATTTTGCAAATGACTCTAAATCTTCCCGAGTGTTTAGAGTGGCAACTATACTACATCCTAAACTCTTCAACTCTGCTTCTATGAATATTTTTAAATCTTCTTTTGTCATAACCTTTATTTTTATTTCTTAATATACTGAAATATACGAAATTAATTTTAATTATTTTATTCCTTTATTTTTAATTTTTACATTTAATGTAATCCTTTTTGTTTGGCTCTGAATTTCTTAATCCACATTTAGTGCATTCCACAGTGCCATCTTTATCTATTTGTTTATATGTGTGTTTCATAACTCTTTTTTTTAAATTAATAAGACTTTCAATGTGACTAATTACCTCCCCGGCATATCCCTTTCCACCAACATTAAATCTATCTAATTTATTTTCAGTGTAATCTCGACTATATGTTTTCCAATCATAAATTGTAAACACATTTTTATCTCCGAATGTATCTTCAAATGTAACAATCCATTCTACCTGTGTTTTACCATCCCCTGATTCTTCATTGAATGTAGGTTCACCTAACGCATCAATCAAGTCTTGATAAGTTGCATTTATATAATCTTTTAAACTTGTCCCTGTACAGTCGGGAGCTGTAATTTCATTATAAACTTCTAACATAACCTTTATTTTTATTTCTTTTATACTGTAATATACGAAATTTATTTTATTTTTCTATGTCCCCCATAAAACATCTTCATCTTCTAATGCTTTTTTTAGGTACGCTACTTGGTTTGAATTAAAATGTTGAACCAGAAATTGTCCCTCTAAAGTAAAACAATATGAATATTCAACTCCCCCACCTCCTATTTCAGATTCAAAATAAAGTAGAACTGTTTTATGTTGTATTGGTTCTTCTAATCTCTCTCCTCTATCTCTATGATACGCTACTGTTTCCTCTAATGTTTTTCCCAATGAAGAGATATCACCTAAAGCAATTAGTTGTTCCATTTTTTCTCTTGTGTTGTAATTTTCATACAATATTTCTCCTACTCCATCAATATAACCATCAAAATGACAGTAAATAGCTGATACTGTTCCGTCTTGGTTCTCAATTGCAATATTTGATCTTGTTGCCATAACCTTTATTTTTATTTTCTTTTATACTTGAATATACGAAATTTATTATAATAATCCTATTCCCTTACCTTTCTAGTATTACGTAATCACCAAAATTACCATCAAATACTTCTAGTAGATTCTCATAGTCACCTGATTTCATATCATTAATGATTATTTCACTATCTAATCCTAACCGTTTAGCTAATTTCTTTGCTAAACCCATTAATGCAAATGCATTACCATCTGGGCCTGTTAAATCAATAACAATTGGTCCTGTTTGTTGTTGTTTATCTCTAATCATAACCTTTATTTTTATTTTTTTCTTATACTTGAATATACGAAATTTAGTATTGTAAGCTTATTCCTTTCTCAACTCTTAACTTACCTAATAGTGTGCGTTGATAATCAAGCATTTCATTATATAACTCACCCCACACCTCATTATTTATCTCCCAAATTGCATCCCCAAATTGACTAAATATTCCATCTAAATCCAATAATGCTGTCATTGTGCTACCACTACTATCATTTGGTAATGTAATCTCAAATTGTCCCTCTAACCATTCTAAATATCTATCCTCTTGTATGAATAGACTTTTATTTAATTCTACTTTAACACAATCTAGGAATTGTATTTTTGAAATCTTTTCATATCCTTTCTTTACACTAAGTGTTTGATATGAATTCCAATGTTGAGCTATTTCAAATGAAATGTCTATTTCATTTTTTATTAATGTGCTAAATACTTCTTTTGCTTCCATAACTTTTATTTTTATTCTCTTTTATACTTGAATATACGAAATAGTTTTATATTCTCATATTCCTTAATTAAAAACCACCGGGGGCTCACTTTGAGCCCCTTGGTGGAAAGAATCGGTTATGAAGCGATTTCTTGTGGGACCAACTCATTGGCCATTGCGAATAATTTCTTATTCACATTTATATCTTGATTAAAGTTTTTAATTTCTCTGGCTTTACGAACTTTTCCACCCATGTTGTATTCAAAATCACCTGTAATGATTTTTTCTTGAACAACGTTAAACACTGACCAAACATCACCACCTGCATCTTCAGTACGTGTTGGTTTTATTAATTCTTTCAGATCAATTTTAAATACTTTAATTTGTTCCTTTGTGAAACGTGTTGTAAGTGCTTTTTTAGCAAATTTAATTGCTTCTTTTTCTTTTATTTGGGTTGATTTCATTTTATTCATTGACTCAACAGTAAGTGGTAAAGCCTCAACCATTCCTCTAATTTTAGCTTGCAAATCTTCAAATTTGTAACCCATGTGACGCATTTTCACATTCTCAAACTCTTCAGTTGACACAACTAAACCATTTGCACATACCAATCTAAATAACCCAGCTGTAAATGTAAATGCATTTTTCCCATCATGTGAATTTGTAAGTAATACTTGTGGAAATACTGTATCTCCATCATCCCCATTAATCACAACCTCCGGATTTCTAAATACAATTAAGTGTTTTTGGAAACCAATACTTTTTCGTGCTTTAACTTCTTGCACACCTGATACTTTCCATCCTAATTTTTCCATATCATCAATGATAATGGAAGTTGGTATGTGTGTGTAATGTTTTGAAACATTGCTAGCGGGCTGATTAGTGAATACACTAGGTGTTTGTTCTTTAATTTGTTCTTTGCTTAAAAAATCTTTACTTTCTAAATTAATCATAACTTCTATGTTTTTATTTATTTAATTTTATTTAACTCGAGGCACTAACCTCTTTTACAGTATTAATATACGAAATTTCTCCTGTGTATCCAAATTTTTAAATGTAAGTCTTTACTTATCTTTATTTTTCTTAATTTAATCTTCCACACCTGTAATTTGTCCATAGGTAAGTGTTCGATTACCTAAATTAAATGACAATCGTTGGGCAACATTTCCATTTCTATTTTTAGTAAACTCTAAGTATGTACCACCACCTTCTCTTTCTGCTTCTCTTCGCATTTCTAGAGTAGCATCTGTCATGTGTTTCAACTTATTTGATCCTACAAATTCACCTGCTTTTGTAACTTGTTGAATTAATAAGAATGAGGTAAATTTGTTTTCTTTGTTTTCACCTTTGTTTTGTTTAGTACAATTTTCAACCAACCATGATTCAGCAGTTTTTCTATCCCAACCATTATCATCTCGAACTCCACCCATCACTTCAGCAATAGAATCAATTAGAATCAAATCAAAACCCATATCCATCACTTGCTCAATAACATCTTTAGTATTGAACTCTAAATAGTTAGATAAGAACAATGTTTTAATATTTTCAAATTGTGGAAAACGTTGTGTATATTTGTACATTTGCTTTTCTCCCATTTCACCTGAGATGAATAGACATTTTCTTCCTGTTTTTTCTATTTTGGAAAGAATATCTAACAATACTGTTGTTTTCCCAACTCCAGGATCACCAATTGCCATAATGTTTGTAGCACATGGGATACCTTGTTCGTGACTTAAAAATTCATCTACAGTTTTTGATTTTGTAGGCATTGATTCGAGCATTCTCTCATCAATGTTTAGATTACCTAGTGTAGTAATATTTTTAAAATCAATTAAACTAGGAAGCGATGTAACATTTTGTTGTTTACGAGGTCTTCCTCTTCTTTTTGTAACTTTCATAACCTTTATTCTTTTTATTTTTTAATATGCTTTAATATACGAAAGATTTCTTAAAACTCCAAATCTTTAAACTATCTCCAATTTCCATTCTCTAAGTTTTCTTGGAATATTACTGATCCAGGTACACGATCATAGTTATCATGTCTATGTTCTTCATGGTATGCTTTTCCATATGAACCAATTACATATAACCCAATCACAACTATCCATGTCTTCCACCAATGTTTAGGATGAAATAGTAAATAAAAGATAACAGCAAAAAATGCTAGAAAACCTAAAGCGTTCAAAAAATCTTTCATTTTAGTTGAATTTAGTTAAATATACTACTGTCTCAAATGCATCTTGTAAAGATAAGTTTGGATTTTTTTGTTGAAACCTAACTAAATTACAAAAGTCATTTATGCCACCAATTGGCTTTTTTTGTGTTACTATTCGTCTAACGTGTTGTTTTGTTAAACTTAATTTGTAAATATCATCTTGTGAAAACATAACCTTAATTTTTTATCTTTTAATATGATTGAATATACGAACAAACCCCCGGGGAGAAAATTCCTTTCGTGGAAGTCTTTAAATTACTCTTTTAAATATTGCCTGTTCTTTAGATTTTGCTTCAATAACAATATCAGGCTCTAAACCATATGTGTTAATTCTTTCATAGATTAGATCTGAATGTGCTTGGGGGCGAATTGATTCATCTAAAAATTCCTTACGCCTACTTTCTGAATAATGACAACATTGAGCTATACTATCAGGCCATGTAATAGCAGCCATTTTCAATGCCTGCTCCTCAGTCATATCACTAGTATTGAACTTATGGTGAAAGTAATCAAATGTAATTGGAATACCTATAGATTGGTAAACTCCATCAAATAAGTCTTTAACAGAATATTCATTGGGACTATCATCATTTTCGATTACTAGGCGTTTTTTAGTGTCAATACGCAATAGACCAAAATTCTCCACAAAGCGTGCCAATGTAGATTTTTTATCGCCGTAAGCACCACCTACATGAATATTAATTTTATTGTAATTTGATGGTTCAAACCCAAGCATATTCATTTGTTCGCTATGACAATCGAGTTCTCGAACAGTCTTTTCAACTACTTTTGGATTTGGTGAAGCTAAACAATTATATGGACCTGGATGCATAGTAAGTCGTTGACCTGCTTTAGTAGCGATAGCTCCTATTTCTAGCATCAACTCACAAATCTCATCATAATCTTTTAGTGTTGAAAAATCATACTCATCCTGCCAAGGAAATATTTGAGATGACAAACGGAATAATTTAATTCCATGTTCATTATTCCATTCAACAATTGTCTTTAAATCTTTAACATTGAGTAATGCTAAATCTGAAACATAATCTAAACCTTTGGTTTGAAATGTTTTTTTGCGCATTGTACGGTTTGTCATAATACCGTTTGCACTCATAATTGTGTTTATACACGCATATCCTAAATTCATATAACCTTTATCTTTTAATATGATTGAATATACGAAAGATATTTTGAAGAGACACTTCCTTTTTTAGAGATGTTTATTATTTTCTTAATAACCTCTCATTCTCACGTTCAATAAAGTCCAATTTAACTTTTATAGCTGCTAGTTCTGCAGTAATGCCTGTTAGTTGGTTTTGACAAGATTCTTTATCTCCTTCTAGTTTTTCCACTCTCGTACGTAAATCATCTCGATACATATTTTGTTCGGTAATTGTGTCTTTTTCCTTTTCCCTTTTATTCCGAATTATGAATTCATAAAATTTCCATGCTCCAGCACCACCTGCAACAGATAGTGCTGTGATGATTATAGTTGTCATTTGTTCTGTCATTGTTTGAGTGATTTATGTAGTATTTCTAATTTTAACTTTACCAATATCCAGGTCCACATAAAAGAGTACCACAATGTTAAGGATAGATTCTTTACATCTACTAATGTAAGGGGTTCTGTGTCCATTGTCTGATAGATATTAACAATGTATCTTATAGTTGCAAATAAAGTTAAGATTAAATGATATCCAACAAAAACAGATAACCATTTAGTATTATACAAAAAAACAATCATTCCTGTACTACCAATAAGATAAGCAAAGTAAAGCCAATATGTGTAAGGTTGACCTACCTCAGTCCAATAATCTAGTGTAGTCCATAAAACTTGATTGTTTAGTACATCACTAATAACCCAAAAAAACAATAATGGTTGGAAATCAAAGTATAACAAGATTTCTTTAATTTTTTTAAAATATAATCTCATGGTTATAATTATCATGGGAAATCACTAAAAGTTAAAGTTGATATTAGGTCTTGATTGTAATGGTAAATAAAAGGTGCAACCTATTCTGCATTTATATTTCTTTCATTACTTTATTAAGCTTCTCTTGAAGCACTTCAAATACTGGGCTTACTTCTTCATCCCAGAAGTTTCTATCGTATTCAGAATCACCCTCTTCCTCAACTCGTTCTTCCCACTCAGATTCATCCAAATGTTGATATTCTTCTGATACTATTTCTCCATGGTAAACTTCAAATACTCCTATGGGTTGGTATCCTTCATCCCAATATGAACCATATACTCTAACACCTTCACCATCCCCATCAATTTCTTCTATCTGTCTAAACATTTCCAAAATCATATCTGAAGGTGGATACCAAGCTGAATCTAAGGAAAGGTGTACTTCGCTACTACCTTCTCTATCATCATGGTAACTTATTCCTCCATCCCATATCATAACCCACTTAGATCCGATTCTATCAATCAGTAAGTCTGCTTTAGCACCAAATTCATCTATAATGTGAGGACTATCATTTTCAATATTAGGATAAGGTCCGTCTACACATTTATTAAAACGTTCTGAAAAGTTGTCAATTGCTTTTTTAGAAGCTTTAATTATAATATCGGTTCTACATACATTTGCCATAATATTATTTTATTTATTTAGGTTTATAAGTCTACCAACTTTCTTCTCCAGTTACGCAAACATTAGTTCCTACATAAGCAGTCATCCAAAAATCTGCTGAAAAACAAAATCTTTTAGTGTTTTTAGAGCAGTCATTTTTAATATCTAACCAGTAACAATCATCTGTTATTCCATCATTTGTTACTGCTCCACAGTTGCATTCCATTGGAGGGATTTCTATGTCTTCTTTTTTACATGAGTACATTAGTCCGATAATCATGACTAGTATAATAAATTTTAATTTTTTCATCTTATTTGTTTTATGGTTTATACATTAATTTAATTATTTATTTTATCTAAATCTCCCTTAATTAATTTTAATTGACTTATTTTAGCAATTGCTCTCATATGAGAGTTTTCTATAGCACAAGTTGTATCACCTTCTTTATACCAAACTAAATCCCATATTCCTTCATGTTCTATACTAGTAACTTTATCTCCTACTGTAAACTTTGGTTTTTTACTCATCTTTGTTTTGGTTTAAATATTCTTTTAAGTGGTTCTTTCTTAAAAAAATACCCTGATATATCTACATACGGTAACACTTCTCTATCACCTTCAATAGTTGTTGTACCATTTTTGGCTTTTAACATTATGATTTTATATCCAAATTTATTGGATAACCATTTAATAAATTTTATGTGTAGTCTTTTCATTTTACTCATCTTTGTTTTGATTTACTTCCTTTAACGTTGTTCACTAAGGTTTTAATATTTTAACATCTTCACAAACCCCTAATTTCGGTTTGTTATTAATTGGGTCAATTAAAAAATCAATTGAGTTTTTATAGCGTTTGTTCATAGTATCGTGAACTATCCATTTTCCATTGATTTGTGGGCAAGTTTTCGATAGAACCATTATTGTATCGCCAAACTCAAATAAACCCCTAAAACCTTCCGTATGGATTCCTTGTCGGTATTCATCCCATATTAAATCTCTACTTAAAGCACACCATCTTATCTCTTTGTTGCGCAGTTTAACGGGGTCTATTGTAGAACCATCAGCAGTCGTAAATGGATTGTTATCGCATTGACTCGCCTCACAATAATAGGTAGTCGCCCTATCTATTGAAATGTATTGATATGGTTTAATATTGATTGGGCTATGATTTAAATGCATAGACATTATTACCATTATAACTGTTTTCATAACTTTTAATTTGATAAAGGTGATTTAATTATTTTTTCTATAATCTCTAATATGAGCGGCATTTTCATAATCTTCTACATTTGGAAGTATAGCATATTTTTCTAAATCTTCAAGTAATTTATTAAAATCTCCATTAAAATATTCTAGTTGATCTTGTAAAAATAATTTTTGATTCATAGGGAGATTTGACTTATGGATTTCGGGGTGCATTTTATTTTTCATACTTATTTCCAGATTTGATTCCTCACTCTTAAATTATTTAGAAAGAGCTTTTATTTAAGATAAGAGGGGAGCCGTTAATATGTTTATAAACATAGAACAGGTCTCCGCATTCTTTAACAATCAAATCAAGCTTTTTTAAATCCTTGTACTTATCTCTTACATAAGTAATTACTTTTTCGCTTAATTCTTTATCTTTTAATAATACTGTTTCAATTTTTGCCATAACTTATACTTATTTAATGTTTTATTTAATATACGAAAAATATTTTAGAAAGCCAAATATTTCACATTATTTTAATAGAGTAACATACCCATGATGTAAATAGCGAATATCTTCATATTCTCCTTTAAAATCGAGTTGCCAAGTGTAAACCCCATCATCAACTAATCCTCTATTACCATATGTTCCATCCCACCCCACAGTGGCATCAAATGATTCCCAAATTACTTCACCCCATCTATTAAAAATAGCTATATGAAAATCATAAGGATCAAAACCTGAAGTAAAGACAGGTTGGAAAGTTTGATTGAATTGATCCCCATCAGGTGTGAATACATTTGGAATGTAGAAGAGGATTATAGCTCTAACTTGTAGATATGAAATTGTGCTGTCTATACACCCCAAGTAATTAAAAGCATATAACTCTACATTATAGATAACATCATCTAGTGTTGGAGGAAATATATGGGTTGGATTTTCTTCATCTGATCCAAACCCATCCCCAAAGTCCCAAATAAAATCAGAAGCATAAAGTGATTCATTTGAAAAAACAACCTCAGTATCATCTAAATATACTGATGAAGGATTCATACTAAATGCTGCAATCGGTTGATCTTCTACAGTAATATATTCTGTGTATTCGATTGTGTTAACACATCCGAAGATATCAGTTACGGTTGCACTTACATCATAAAGACCACCAAATAGGTATGTATGTGTTACGTTTGGTAGAATAACTCCTGTAGCAATGTCTCCATCACCAAAGAACCAATCAGTTGTTGCAATATCCACATCTGAAGTGATTGTGAACTCTGTTTCAAAAGGAGTACATCCTTCCAAGTCAGATGCTACAAATGAAAGTACTGGAAGTGGGTAAGTATTAATATCTACAGAATCTGTATTCACACACCCAAACCAATTAGTGGCAGTTACAGTATACGTTATTGTTCCAACACCAGGTGTGAAAGGTACGCCGTCAATTACTGTTGCAGGATCCCATACATAAGTTGCAGGAGTTCCATCTCCAGCTAATACAGTTTCATCACCAATACAAATCAATTGGTCTGGTCCTGCACTTACAGTTGGTATAGCAATTACAGTAACTGTAAAGGTTGCGCTATCATCTATGCAAGGTTCAACACTAGTCACTAAGTATTCAAAGACATAGTCACCTGGTGTGATTCCACCATCAACTGTGAATATCCCTGTTAACGGATCAAATGCTCCACCTGTTGGTGTTATTTCTGTAAATGTTCCTCCGGGATCGTGTCCTGAAAGGAGTAAGTTTAAATCTACAGTAGATCCAATTTCATTACAAACCGTTGCTATATTATCATCACCTGCTGTTCCTTGGTTATAAACGATTACTTCATATAAAGCGGTATCGTTTTCACAAAGTTCACCACCTAGTGCAATATAATAGAATTCATATACTCCAGCTGGTAAACCTGTAGGGTCAAATTCTGTGGTTATGGCATTGAAACCACCACTTGGTGGACCCACTTCCACAAAATCATCTCCTGCTAACAAGGCCGAGTCTACTATGAACGTGTTCAGCAATATTATTCCACCTGCTTCATTACACACCTCAAATCCTAAGCTATCTAATCCAGCTGTGATTTCTATAAATTCAATTTCTAAAAAGACAATGTGGTAACACCCACCAGGTGCAGGATCTCCCATTAATACCCAGATATCATCTCCAGGATAAATAATGTCTCCAACTAAAATGTCTGTAGGATCATCAATACTATCTGGTGTTTCTGTATAGAAGGTGATGAATGTTCCTGGTATGTCATTTAAATCTGTAATCACCAATTCAGTTACATCAAATGAGCCACATTGTGGACCAATAGGGTCAATAACCATTGATGGTCCTATTCCAACTGCTACTACAACAACTTCTCTTACAATATCTGAAATGAAACAATCTCCAACAGGCTCCCCAGTTACAATATAATGTGTTGTTCCAACTGGTATCACATCAATAATTGGTCCAGTACCTACTTCTTCACCAGTTTCTGCGTTTGTCCATGTCCAGGTGTATACATCAAGCATTGGCCCAGTCATTTCTAGAGTGGTTGAACCCGCACAGGGTGAATACAAAGTATCTACAACAATTGTATCCGTACAAA
>Ga0213869_10002155_pt1 | contig 13920 bp, 13 predicted proteins | sample PICome_10_FD_160083 | JGI IMG/M metagenome (GOLD analysis project Ga0213869, IMG submission 160083) | Coastal seawater microbial communities near Pivers Island, North Carolina, United States - PICO132 | ecosystem: Environmental > Aquatic > Marine > Coastal | place: USA: North Carolina...
ACCTGAACTTGAACCTGAACCTGAACCTGAACCTGAACCTGAACCGGAACCGGAACCTGAACCGGAACCTGAACCGGAACCTGAACCGGAACCTGAACCGGAACCTGAACCGGAACCTGATATATTTACGACTTCATCGTACAACTCTCCTAATCCTTTACCGTGTTTCCGAGAAGGGACATATATATTAACATTGAAAGGCAATGAAGAGATGTATGTCAAAATAGAAAGCTTACAAAATGGAGATCTCATAAAAACTTATTGTAGTGGATATATACCTATTTATTCAATCAAATATCGTGAGATTATTAATCCATCTCATGACAAACGTATAAAAGAAAGATTATATTGTTTAGAAAATGAAAACTACACAGATATATTAGAACCATTGTATATAACGGGGTGTCACAGTATATTAAAAAATAATTTAACTATAAAAGAGAAGGAAGAGATGATTAAAAGTTTAGGAGATATTTTTATTACAGATAAAAAATATCGGTTATGGGCGATGTATGATACAAGAGCATTGCCATATACAAAATTAGAAAAAGTAAAGGTATGGCATTTTTCATTGGAACATGAAGATGATAATATGAATTATGGTATTTATGCAAATGGGTTATTAGTTGAATGTACATGTCGTGTTCAAATGGACAATTGGTAAACGTTTATAGAAAATTATTATAAACAAACAGTATGATAGGTAAATCAGTAAAAATTGATATTTATTTTTATACTTAAATAAATATATTCTTAGTTGTGCGTAACTTAACCTTGAAATATGGATATTCAAATAACACCTGAACAATATGTACCCAAATATGATAGTGAAAAAAATGTTTATTCAGATAAACATTTATTATGTTATAAGAATGGCGTAATTTGTCCATGTACACCAAATAAGACGTATTCAAAACGTGAGTCTTTCAATAATCATTGGAAGAGTCAAAGGCATCAAAATTGGATAAAAGAAATGAACAGTAATTCAAGTAATTATTATAAAGAATGTTTAGATTTAAATAAATTAGTAAAACAACAACAGAAAATATTAAGTGATTTAGAAAATAAACTAAAAGCAAAAGATGGTGTAATTTCATATTTGGAGTTAAAAATAAAGAATCTAGAAAACAAAAATACAACAGAAATAGATTTGTTAACTTTTTGAAAAGAAAATATGACAATAGTTTATGGACTTACATTTAATTCCTCGTCTAGTAGAAGCGAATTGTATTCAAATTGGACAATTTAAATTAAAAAGTGGTGATATATCGAAATATTATTTTGACATGAAAAATTTGGTGGCTCATCCTTTGCTTTTGAAAGAAATAGGAGATGCATTGTATAAAAAGATGGGAGAGTTTGATATAATATGTGGAGTACCTTATGGTGGATTACCAATAGCATCATATATATCAACAACGTATAACAAGCCATTGATATATATGAGAGATAGTGTAAAAAAATATGGAACACAAAAAAGAATAGAAGGAAGTTTCAAATCAAGCGACCGTTGTGTAATAGTAGACGATGTCATTACAAGTGGTGGGTCTTTACAAGAAGTAATAGAGTATTTAGAAGATAAATTAATAATAGAGAAATGTATTGTAGTTATAGATAGACAACAAAGTAAATGTTGTACATATGAAGTAGATTCTATAATAACAAAAACAAATGTAGTGAATTATCGCTTACAAGAAATAAAAAATAAAAAAAACTCAGATTTATGTTTTGCCGCAGATGTATCAGACATAGATAAATTATGGAGAATAATAGATATAATAGGACCTTATATAGTTGTATGTAAAATACATTATGATATTGTACCGTATGATCAACAACCATTGTTTAAAAAACGGATAATTGAATTATCAATTGAACATAATTTTTTAATAATGGAGGATAGAAAATTCAATGATATATCATATATTGTAAAGAAACAATATCAATTATATGAAAATTGGGTGGACTTAGTAACAGTACATGCATTAGTTACTTCATCTGTAATAAAGTGTTTATCAGGAGCGATGATAGTAGCGAATATGTCAAATAATAGTTATGATTTTATTGAAAATGCGGTAGAATTAGCAACAGAAAACGAAAAAAATGTTATAGGTTTTATAACTCAATGTAGAATGGGAGAAAAATTTATATGCATGACACCTGGTATATCGTTAGAAAATAAAAACGTTGATGATCAAAAATATAGAAGTGGAAATATAGATACAGATATAAGAATAATAGGACGTGCAATATATGATTCAAAAAAATTAGACGAGGATATCAAAAGACTTTTGTATTATGAATGAAAATTAATAGTTGAGTGTCATCATAATTAACGGTGAAATATGCTTCATTGTAGTATACTACGTCAACAGACGCACTGAACAGGTGTGTGATATATTTTGGATTTACAAGAAAAGCGGAGATAGTATATAAAAAATAAATATTAATTACATTATTTTTTATAAAAGAAATGAGAAAATGTAGTGAATGCATAACAAATTGGTATGAAAATAAGTAATATCATAATGATGTTTTTATATTATTTAATATAAATTAAGTGTGAAAGAATATCCATAAGTAAACACGATCCCAAAAATATACTTTTTGTTTAATTGCATCTTTAGATAAGAGACGATTAATTGATAATTTCTGTTTCTTAAAACACATAGTAGATTGATAGATTATGTAATAAGTTGATATAATAAAACAAATTCAATTTTTAAAAAGAATGGAACTGAAAAGGTTCGGGAGAGATTAACCCAATACACAATGTATTATCAGTTGTAAATTGGAAACTATTATAATCGACATTTTTCCAAAAATCAAGAACATTATTAGTGTCAGTTTTTAATGAATTTCCCAAAAAGACGATATATCGTGGTGTCTCAAATTGACCAACTAGCTTATCTGTAAAGTAATAAGAAGACTCTTCGTTTTGAATATTACTTTTGAATGGAATAAGTTGATATTCATCATTTAAAACGACTTTATTATTTTCAAAAATACAATTATGTAATACCATTGGTATTTCTGAAATTTCTCGATTAGGTTTCAAAATAGAATATAACCATTGTTGATCATTGAATAAATCAATGATAGAGTGTTCAATTGGTATGTTATATACATGTTTCTTATCTATAATTTCACTAATACCAACACACATATGAGAAGGTATATTATCCTTTTTTGGTTTTAAAAAATAATCAGTAACCGTTAAGTTGTTACCCATTAAATGAGAAATAAAGTAGTCACCCTGTATTCCAACAATAGTTTTGCTGTCATCTATGTCATAAAATCCAGTAATAGAGTTTTGAATAGCGTTCATAAACGTTTCATTTACATCCTCAGGTTTTATATTAAAAATAGGAAAAACGATTTGATTGAATATTTTGTTTTTAAGTTCAGTAATTTTATCAATATTTTGTTCAGTTGTAAATGTAGATAATACATCTGGTTTGTTGTTAATATAAGGTAAAGTATAATAACCGTTGTCATATTTGAGTGTGGTTATAACATAAGGTGATTGATATGTATTATTACAAACGATATAAATGTAAACAAAGAAAATATGTTCTTGGTCAGTATATTGAGTAGAACTGATAAATTGTTGATCATAAAAAATACTGTAATATTGATTGGTATATTTATGTACTATAGTATTATTGGTTGTAGATGTGGTAGTGGTATTAGATTGCGATGGCAATGGATTTACATCGTCGTCACTATCTCCTAAAGATTCTATACCATCTTGTTCAGATTCATATAGATCCGAATTATCATCTTCTGCATATATATTTAAATCAGGTGAGATTAAATCGGAAATATCTTCATTATTATCTAAATCAATAGTATTATCACTATCACTATCACTATCATATTCATCAGATGATATATGAAGGTCATCACTTAAATCCATATAATTTTCAGAATCACTGTGTTCTTCATCATCGTCTTCTTGTTCAGAATATTCTAGGCTTTCATTAATATGTTGTTCAGATGATTGAGGATTATCTTCATCATCGTCTTCTTGTTCAGATGATTGAGGATTGATTAGGCGCACTACCTTATCATGAAATGTTGAAGACATTTCTATATGGAAAGATAACATTTTATATTGTTTATAAAAATAAATATGCAAATAGATATAAAGATACATTTGTTATAATATTATACTCTAATAGCAAACTACTACACCTTTAGTTTTATAAAGAACAAATAAGAAATGGCAGATACCGATGAGGAAAGTTTTTATGAACCATCTTACTATGAACCATCTGAGGCATCAGAAACGAGTTCAACTCGTAGTAAGAAAAAGAAGCGTTCAGAAAAAAGAGGACCTCGTATTTTTACGATCAAGAAATGGGCAACTCGGGAAGTAACTCGTAATGGAAAGACAGAGGAACAACGTTACCGTAAAAAAATTAATGTGTTTGAAACACCACCTGTTGTAAATCACATTATAATTAATGCATCAACCGGTTATGGATTTACAGGTTATTCCGGTAAAGATCTTCGGGTTGGGACTGAAGATGAGGATGATTTATTTAAGGTAAAAATGATAACAGGCGAAGAAGGATGTCCGGCGTGTCAATTATATTATGACTCTCCTGAAAGTTACGAGCGTCATATGATGACTGAATTACGTACAGATATTAAAAATAAATGGACAGAACGCAATGCTATATACAAACAACGTATGTTGAGAAAATACCAATAAATAAAAATACGATATGAAATGACATAAAGTATGTTTTATAAATATATAGGAATGTATGAAGAATATATGAATTATATTATTTATGTGTTAATAGGAATAGTTTTAATAACTATGTATTTACGATTCCGTAGGAAAAAAAATAAAACAGAAGGATTTTCTGATTCACACGAAGACGAAGATGATAATATATTTAGTTATGTAGTAGAATCAAAAGTGATACCTGGTATACAAAAGGCATCAGACGTATATGATTATCCAACTGCTAATTTAGCAAAAAAGGTAGACATTCCAGATGGGATGTATTTTGCAAGTTCCAATTTTGGAGATTGTGTTTGTTTTTGCAAAGATTCTAAATTAGAATGCCATGTAAAAGGTTTAAATGATAATTTATACGGTAAGACAATGAAAGTTAGTGAATTTGAAAGAAAATCAACAGAATTCCACAAAGTATTTATACATCATAAGAATAAAACAAAAACTCAGGTTAACAAAGCATGAATTTTTACCTATGTTTAAAGTGTAAAGTAAAGTAAAATATAAATGTAAAATAAGATAATATTTATGGGAAATATAATAAATATTAACAAGACTTTATGTAAAAAGTGTAACAAAACAATAAAAAACAGGCATATGGAATGCGGTAAATGTAATGCAGTTTTTCATGTAAAATGTTTACAAGCTGAACAAGTATTAAAAGGTAATTGTCCAAATTGTAAAAATGAGAATGTGTTATTTTTAAATAATAGTCTGTAATTATTGATGTTGTTTTAAAGATTCTATAAAATCGTCTAAATCAGTAGTGTGTTCTATTGTAGATATTCCTTTAGGAATATTAGCTGGACGTTCTAAGTCAATAATTAACACGATACGATCAAACTGACTGTTGTTAGAAGCGTAATGCATTCTAGAATCATCAAATACAACAATTTCATTTTCACGTAGTGACCTTTTGTATTTGTCTACAAATATATGACAGTTATTTGGTACTATAATACCATAATGACACCTTAATATATGATTAGAAAGATCAGCCCATCCTTGATGGGGAAGTAGAGTAGTATTCGGTCCTAGTCTTGACAAAAGCGCAGTCTTTAAATTTGGTATTGATTTCAAAATAGATACAATTTTCGGACATCTTTTACAATTTTTAGATATCCAAAATCCAAAACCATAAAAGGGGAAAACTTTCCATTGTTTAGAATATATTTCCTTTTCTGGCCAATCGTTCCATTCTGTCATACTTAAATTTTCAACTTCTGATTTTATATTAAAATGGTTGTTTTTCAATACTTGTAAATGAGGATAATACCTTTTATAAGAATAAAATCCAGAATCAACGGTATAAAAATGATAAACATACATAATTATAAATCCTGTAATGAAAATATATAACATTTTATATATTTTATAGTAGATTGTTCTTTACAATTATTTTTTCTTATTATTTTTATTTTTATTTTTCTTCTTTTTAGGTGTCTTAGTATTTTGTTTTTCATTTTCGCTATCTCCTTCGATTGCACGAACTATTTCATCTATAGGAGCGTCTACCCAATATGACTTTTCTTGTTTTTCAGAATCATTTGGACGGTATACTAAGTTATTATTTTCATCCTTTTGTTCCAAAACAAAATTTTTAGAATTCATTCTACGTTTTTCTAATTTAGCTAATATCCTTTCTCTAGTGTCATTTGATTTAATCATTTGACTCATTTTATTTGTATCCATACGAGTATTTTTACCAAAATTAGGCATCATTCCTTCCATACCAGGAGGCATACCACCCATTTCAGCCATATTCTTAAAAAGTTCTTTCATTGCATTTTTATCTCCATTTTTTCCTCCTCCCATCTTACTAAACACTTCTTTCATCCCATCAAACATTTCATTTCTAGATATTTCACCCGAAGCAAATTTCTTTTCAAATTTATTTTTTATTTTATTTATAATACCCATAAACTTAGCTGGTTCTTTTAATATGTCTTTCAATGCATCATTTGTAGATGATCCATATTTTTTTTCAAATTCTTCTGGGTTAATTCCATATACATCTTTTAATTCTTTTTGTAGTTCATCCATAATATCGTTTGCTAAACTACCTAATTTGTCTCCAAATAATGACTTTAAATGTTCACGTAATTCTTCAGGAGTAGGAGAATTTTTAGTATTATTACCAGATGGATCCGTTTTCTCGTTACTCTGTTGATTATTCTCGTCACTATCTCCATCTCCATCTTTTTTCATTTTTTCTTCCATTTCTTTCATAAATCCAGTCATGTTAGAAAATGTTTGTTCTAATTTGGAATGTAATTCGTTTTCATCGATACCTTCAAAGAAATCCATACTTTTTCCAAATTCTGATTTATCCTTAACACTATTTAATATTGTAAATAAAATGAATTGTAAATGTTCCCAAATACACTTTTTTGTGTTTTCAGTCACACCGTCACAATTATATAATAACTTAAAATCTACATTTGGTAAAAAACAAGTATTGGCTTGGTTTGATTCTTCAAATAGTTCGTTATTCATGTACATAATGTCAAAAAAACGTTCAGGATAAACGGTCAAACAATACTTGTGTAAATCTTCCCACCCAGCATCTGTTGTATCTTCTCCATAAACCCACCATTTTTTAGAATATTCAGGAAATGTTATGTTTAGATCTTTTATAAAATCTAACATAATAGGTTTAAATTGGTCCGTCATTTCAGACATGATATGATATAATATAGTATAGAAATATTTGTATTTATACTATATTAACGAAAATTATTAAATAAATGTTTTAAATTCTAAATGTTTATGATCTCGGTCTACTGTTTTTGGATGCTCTAAAGGCATTGCTAGTGTACTTTGGTCTCGGCAGTAATTTAAATATCCTTTTGCTTCACCATGAACAGAAGGGATGGCATAATCTAATACCATTTTGTTTAAATTTTCTACCTGTGTAGTTACATTTTCTATTGTAGAGTGTTTTGCATATTGTAAATAAATACTGCGCATAATTATTTTCAGGTTATCTACATTTTGTGGTGGAATAACGATTTCCTTATTTGACATATTATATACTCCAGCTCGTAATCCATTTTGTAAAATTTGTACATTTCCTTGTGAAAAATAGACTTTAGCCAAAAGAGAATCTTCTTGTAATCCATGAAGAGCTTCCCGATATTCAGTAGCTTTATTTTTTACTGCCATTTTTTCATGCATTTTAAATCGTATATTAGGGTCTTCTTCTTCCAATATATTCACTCTTCCATTATAATTAGTTTCATTTAATATGGATGATTGTTCTTTTATTGGATTTCCTATTTGTTTGCTAAACATATTCTTATATTGTGATTATAGATATTCTTTTTAGGAACTATAATACATCAAACTTTTTGTATACTACAAGTATACAATGAACTTTCATTTGACTATTATAATTATAGCTCTTATATTTCTTATTATTGGTCTTATCTTTACAGGAATGCTTATGAGACGTACCAATTATAGTGTACCTGATCCGCAAGTATTGAATAAATGTCCTGACCAATGGGTAATGTCATCTGATGGTTGTGTTATTCCAGTAGATGGAAATCGTGGTAATATTATAGAATCAGAATTAAATAATTATAATGACGATAATGACATATTTACATTAAGATATGGAGCAATCAAATTTCATGATCACGTTACTCCCTGCGAAAAAAGTAGATTTTCTAAACATTTTGATATCACATGGGATGGTTATTCTAACTATTCACGTTGTGATCTATGATATCAATGACGGATTTTCCCCTAAATTTTTTTCTTTCTTAGAAAAATGAATATCCTGTATTAATTTAAGGCGATCATCATTAAATATTGAATCCATCTGTAAAATATCATATTTCTCATTTTGTAATACTTTACCTAATGGTGCAACTTTTTCATATTGAATTTTTACTGCATCTTCTATTTTATTTTCTACTAAATATTTTTGTACAAGTTGTATATTTTCGTTTATTTGTTTTTCTATTTCTAGAAGATGATCCTTTTTATTGTTGTCTTCTATAATATTTTCTGTTTCTTCTACTAATTCGTTTAAATATTTAGTAGCAGAATCATATATCTTTTTTTCTGCTTGAAATATTGTTTTAGCATTTTCATTGTCGATGTAATTTAATAATATGTCCATCTTGTTTTGTATGATTTTCTCTTTTGATGTTTCAATATCATTTTTATAGGTATCTATTATTAATTCACGTTGCAAATATTTTCCTCTTTGTATCCGAATACTCCAATCACATGGTGGATTTCCATTACAATATGCTGAATATTTGTTATTCTTAAACGAAAATACCATTCCAACTGGCTTTTTACAACCATAACACACGGGGGATTTATTATTTTTAATGTCATCTTCATATCTTGATTTTATTGAAAAAAAAGTATTAACAGAATCTATAAATTCCTTAGGAGCAATTGTCTCTTTCGTATTATTTAACGTTTCTGGATATTTTGAATCTATTATATTTTCTGGTGTATTTTCAATTACTATGTTTTCGTTTCCATCACAATGAAACATCTTTAAACTTACTAATCCATTTAAATCGAGATATTTTATTTGATTATTACTACACATTAATACTTCTAATGATTTTGGTATGTTTGTTATCGTCTGAACACGATTGTTCATAATATATAATTTCTTCAAGTTAGAGCAATTTGCTAAGTCTATTTTTTCAATAACATTTCCATTAACATATAATTCAGTCAACGTTGATGGTAAATCATTCAATTCTGTAATACGATTATGATTACAAAATAATTGTGTTATATTTTCTGGAATGTTTATTATACGTGTAACAGATCCATGTTCTTTTAAAACAATTTGTCTAATATTTTTATAACCCTTTATAGAAAGCACACTAAAATCCACGGTTCCTTTTAATGCAGTAAAAATGCTCAACTCTTTTTTGTTCTTAGATACAGACTTAAGCATCTGCTCTAATAATTGAGAAGTATACATGTTGTCATTGTTTGCTATCGTTTCATCCAAACAAGTAGTTAAATTTTCATTTTTTAATCCAACAGTCCAGCTTTCTGAATTGTCTTCAACATATTTTTTATTTTCTTCTAAACGTTTACCTTTTTCTATAGCATTTTCAATATCATCACAATTCTTATTATTTTTTAAATTCAATAATTTTGAAACTTCTTTGTGTTTTGCCTTATTTAAGTTGCATTTTGGTACATCGTCAATAGTCTGTATTTCTCGATGAGGGCAATTATTATCTTCCATATATATATTACAAATTATATATATATATGTGTTCAAGAGAACCTTATTATGTGGAAGGTAATTGTGTTAAAAAATCTTCTGTCCACTTTTTTTGTATTTGAATTTCTTTAATTTTGTCTAATATATATTTCTGATCCTTTGCGTATTGCATTCTTTCTTCGTTAATTGTTTTTTTTGTAGTAAAACAATAATATAATATTATAAATGAAATAATACTAAAAAATACAATCACAGCAATGTTTAATATATAAGAATAAGTTTCTACACGTATGTCATGACAACGACGTAAAGAGTCATGAATAAAATTAGAAGTTCTATTATCGATAAGACGTGGTATCATACTTTATATTTTTACTATTTTTTCTAAATATATACTAAAACATATAAAATCGTCAAATAAGAAACCACTGCTAATACAATCGAAACTAGCCATACTGGAAATACTGTTTTGTGTTTAAATCCCACTCCGAACTGACGATATGCACCATCAGGTGTATATGCAAAACTTGGCTTTATATAATGAAATACACCAAATAAAAACATAAACAATAATATAGAAAAATGAATTTTGTAAATTCTCAATAGTTTTTTTGGAATTACTTTCATTTTTGATTACACTATATGATAGTAAAAGATTATAAGAATTGAGAATTATTACATATCTGATACTTTATTTCTAATTTCAAACAAATCATCTTCATCCTCCTCATGTAGGAAATTAATATCATCTTCAACAAAATAAGGATCTTCTTCTGGTTGATGTTCTATTGTTTGTTGGTAGTTGAAATCACGATATTCTGTTTCTTTTATAAATTCTTCAAAAACAAAATATTCCGAATCATCTTCGTTACTATCCATATAATCTTTGAGTATGAAATCTTCTTCTGTATCTACAGTATCAAGCATTTTATTTCGTCGGTTTCCATATTGTTTGATTACCTTAGGATCTGTAAAAAACCTTCCTAAATGATATTTTTCTAAATCTCTTTCTGCTCTTCTTGTTTTGTTGTCTTTTATTTTTGCAAATACTGACATGTGTCTTATTTTTTCTTTTTCTTCGACTCTTTCTACGTTTTTCTCGATATCCTTGTAATTAAAAACAAAATTACTTTTGTTAGTTACGAATTCACCTTCTAAATCTAGTAGTGATTGTATAAAAGAAAGTACTTTTGTTTTAATACTAGACTTGTCGGCAGTTGTTAATTCAATCTCTTGAATAATTCCATCTGTTACAACTAAACTTGAAGTATTATTATCTATTTTTTTTGTTATTATGCGCAATAGATCAGTATGATTTGTCATTGTTATTAAATAGTTAAAGATATTGTAAATCATATAAACTCCAAATCTTCGGTATAATGATTCACGATTTGATGGGAAGAAAGAAACATATTGAGAATAAAAAGAATACATTTTTTTTAATTCGTCTACCGTATTTTCCAAAAATGGTTTTAAGATATCGTCGTCTTTAAATTTGAATAATTTTTTGTATTTATTTTGTAAAGTTTCTTCCATAGCCTCTACATCTTTAGGTAGTAATTGTCTCAACTTTTTTAAGTTTGTTTTTTCTGGCATAGTATGATTGTTTATTAGATACGAGGGCATTAATACGCATAAATAATACATGTAGTTTTTAACAAACTGATTGAAAATCATAGTATTTACATCTTTAAAAGTAAGTATTTTTATAATTTTGGTTTTATCTTCTTTCCTAACACGTAATTCATCCAAAAAGGATATTAATTTATCGCTTAATAATTTTGTCTCTTCATATATTTTATTCTCTAAGTCATCACATTTATTGTCTATATCTTTAGGTTCTTCATCATTCGTTTCGAAAATAGAAGCTAATAGTTGAGAAATATTTTGAGTATCCGGTTGTTTACTATTATTTATCCAATCATTTACATTATCAGAGTTGATTTCATTTTGACTAATTTGAATATAAATTGGTAATTGAATAATATTATTTTGATATATCTTTTTCATAATGCGGGTAAAAATAGTGGTATTTATTCTCTTTTCACGTTCTTTTAAAAAATTTATTTTTTCTTCGAGAGATTGTTTTGGATCATAATCTTCAAATTTACTAGACAAAAAATCTTGTAAAAACAATGGAATAGGTTTTGTTTTAGAATCTAAATTACAAAAAGAAATAATAGACTTATACATTAACTGTTCGCTATAATGACAATAATCGCTAATTGTATCTTTAGTACCCATTGTATTAGTGTTTGTTTTAAGAGTAATTACCTTGGCTTTACTTTGTGATTTTAACTTGAATAAATATCGGTCATAAATACGAATGTCTGATAAATACTTTTGTAATCGGTCATCTTCGTTTTCAAAATATCGTAAAGGAACCATTGGTAGATCTCTTTCATGACAACATGCATTTTCAATCAATTGTCTATTTCCAAATTTTCCTAGTATTTTACCTTTTTCTTCAATAATTTCATTAATAATTTGTAGTGACCCATAAGTAAAACTCATTAACTTTCCATATAACATACCAATAATGGACCATTGATTATGATGACCTTGAGACATAGAAACCTCAAGCTCTTTTATTTTCGATTTATCTAGGTTCCGTAAAGGAGTTTTATTGTTTAACAATTCTATTTTATATATAGGAGGTAAAAATCGTTCCCATCGAGAAGCAACAGATAGATCATCTGGTATATAAGTACTCTCATTTTCCATATATTCACGTTTTATAAGTATCATTTTTTTTACATGATCCTTAGATAATAAATGGTTATCGATTATATACTTGAGTTTTGATTGTATCGTTTCTTTTTTCTTTGATAGTTCACTCCAAGGTAATGTTCTACGGTCACCTCTCATTTTTTGTAAAATACATGCAAAATATAATAATGTTCCATTATTTCCTGAATTTTCACTTAATGGCCATCCAGATACGTCTATAATACAATCTCCAAATGTTTTTCTTGGACGAAAAGATGGGGTCAATGTTTGTAGAGTAACTAATAAACAACTGGTTACAATTTCTAATAATATTAAAGATTCATATTCCTCATATGTTTGTTTAATTGGTTTTGTTTTTTTTGATTCTTGTTCTTTAAATGCTTTAAAAGAAGCTTCAGACATAACTGCCTTTTTATTATTTATTGTTTGATATACGAGTTCCATGACAGTGTTTTCAACCATTGATGTTCTTAAAAATAGGTTTTTACAAATTGCAGAGAAATAATTATAACATTTTTTCATTCTTGTTCCGCTGTATACACGTTTTTCTTCCTTTTCTGTAAACGCATATGTTTCTATATTTTCACTCATTTCTTCAACTACTATATCTTCGCTTACTACTTCTTCGTTCATTTCTAAGTCTAGTTCAGAGAATTCAATATCGTCTAATATCACACTTGTCGTTTTGTCGATAAAAAATCCATCTTTTTTAATAATAATTTTTTGTTCAATTAGTTCATTGAAAGTTTTTAAATAACTATTTGTATTTACATATGATTTTGCCAATTTAAATAAAGACATAGCAAGAAGAGGTAATGAGGTAGATTTACAATATTTCCAGTTTGGATTTTCATGAGGTAATGGATCACGACAATAATGATAGCTAAACATCACAATATCATTTTGTTTAACTTCAAAATCTCTATTTTTCTTAGTTATCTTTTGTAAATTCTCATATTGTGGCGATACAAGTTGTTCTCCCATATAGGCTTCATTACCTAAACGGCGTTGAATGCTATCAAAAAGTACAGTTTCATTTTCGTTTTGTTCTTTAATCCAAAATAGATTATTCTCATATTTATTAATTATTTTTTCTATATTTCGTTTTATAACAATCATCTCTTCACCATATTTGCTTTTTACTAATTTTTCCGTTTCGAAGTCAAGTGACCCTTTGTCTGTTAATTTACATGTAAGGTTAATTGGTTTTTCAAACATATCA
>Ga0213869_10002158_pt1 | contig 13913 bp, 11 predicted proteins | sample PICome_10_FD_160083 | JGI IMG/M metagenome (GOLD analysis project Ga0213869, IMG submission 160083) | Coastal seawater microbial communities near Pivers Island, North Carolina, United States - PICO132 | ecosystem: Environmental > Aquatic > Marine > Coastal | place: USA: North Carolina...
ATAAAAACAACAAAAACAACAACAACAACAACAACAACAACAACAACAACAACAACAACAACAACAACAACAACAACAACAACAATGTATTAAAAAAACCATCTTCTAATATGAATTCAAATACTATCATGAAATCTACATCAAATGTCAATAGTGGATCATCAACTAATACATCTTCATCAGGTAATGTTTCAAGTTTAAAACTGACATCCTCAGAAAATGATGGTTCAAATGTATCAAATATTGTAAGTAAAACTAATAGAGAAAATAAAAGTAACAATAATAATAAAGGTAACAATAATAATAAAGGTAACAATAACAATAACAATAACAAAAATAATAATAAAAATAACAACAATAATACAAATAATAATAATAATAATAATAGATCTAAAAAAAATAATAACATTTTAGAAATGATAAATAACAATCTATTTAATAATAATAAAAATAAAAATAATAAAAATGATAATAAGGGTTTTAATACAGGAAAAGTTATTAATGTTGTTTCAAATAGATTAAGTAATACAGTTAATAATATAGGTGATGATTTAGCAAGTGTTAAAGAAACAGTTGAGGAAAGTTCAATATTAGTATTAATTTTAAAGATTGTATTAGTATTAGTATCTTTATTGGTATTATTCTATGTACTCAGACATTTAATAAAAAAATATCAAAACTATTCATTAAGTTCACCATATTTACTTGATAAAACTAAAAACGGTAAACATGCTTTAGTATTGAGTCAAGATCCTAATAGTGTGAACTATATCCCCATAACAAGGTCTGACGGTAGAGAAGGTGGTATTGAATTTTCATATGATTTCTGGATTTTAGTAGATAATTATGAATATAAAAAAGGTGAATGGAAACATGTATTCCATAAAGGTAACTCAAGTAGTTATCCAAACAGAGCCCCAGGTGTATGGTTACATCCTAACAAGAACAGTATGAGAGTTTACATGAATACTCAAGATAATATTCTTGATTATGTTGATGTTGAAAACTTACCATTAAGGAAATGGATTCATGTAACTTTAGTATTAAAAGGAAAAAGTATTGATGTTTATGTTAATGGTTACGTAAAGAGTAGTAAAGAATTTACAAGTCTCCCAAAGCAAAATGAAGGAGATTTCTGGGTAAATATGTATGGAGGTTTTGAAGGTTACTTATCTAATATTAGATATTATTCATACGCTGTTGACTTTACAGAAATAGATAATAATATTAAGAAAGGCCCTAACAGTGATAAATGTATTGATTCTAATGAAGTACCACCCTATTTAGATGATAACTGGTGGTATTCTTAAATTTATACTTAAAAGTAAAAACTAAAATGTAAAATTTATACAAAATTATAAAAAAATTATAAAAATTAACATTTTATGTTATTTTAATGTTCATTTATAAATGATGAATATTCAGTATTTGATTCTAAAAATGAATTTTTAATAATATCTATATTACTATTTTTTTTAGATAAATAATCTGATTCTGAAATTTCAGGATGTAATTCTTCTATTCTGGTTAATAAAAGTTTATCATTATTTAATAATGATTCTAAATCTTTATTAACTATATCAAATTTATTATCTAATAGTTCACTTAGAGAATTCAAATGTATTTCTAAATTTTCTTTATCATTATTCAATTTATCTATAATTGTATCCTTATTATTAATATCCTCTTCCAAATCTACAATTTTATTTCTTAAATATAATATTTTTTGATTAAATTCTGACATCATAGAAGTAATATGTTGTTTTAAATCAATAATATCATTATTAAACTTGGAATTATCAAATTCTGAATCATAACCAGCATATTTGTGAGCATAATCATTTAGTTTATCATATGATCTTTTTTTAGATAAAAGATTACCCATATATATTAAAATAACAATTTATATTTATAATGATTTATTTATGAATTATTAACTTTATTAAATTATAGTAGATATTAAGATATTAAGATATTAAGATATTAAGATATTAAGATATTAAGATATTAAGATATTAAGATATTAAAAATATTAAAAATTAATCACTATTTTCTCTTAAACTACTTGTAATTTTTTTAATCCTATTACTTACTTTATCGTTACCTAATCTATAAAATGATAATTTATCTTTAAATTTTCTTATTTCATCAAGAGTCATAAATAAGTGATTAGTATTAAAAAATTCTTCAATTTCAAATAGAAAATGTTCGGGTATAATTCTCTCACTTTTAAAATAATTTGCTCTAGTATTTTTGATTCCTAAATTTTCAAATATTATTTCTAGTACAGTAGCAGTTCTTAACCATTGAGACTCTTCTTTTTTAAATCTATCCAATAATCTTACCATTTTAATTAATCCAAGTGGAGTTATTTTACCTTGTTTACTAATTGAACTATATTTTTTACTTTCTAAAATAATATCTTTAAAACTAGAATCTTTTGTTATATAATCTTCAACTTTTAATACTAATCCAGAATCATTCCTATAACCCATTTCTTTAATTTGGTTTTGTGTATAAGTTTTATCTTTATCAACCCAATTACCTAATGATGATAAAGTATTATTCATTGCTGTTTTATCCCTTTTACCAGTAACCATTTTTTTAAATTGATCATAAAACTTTAGAGGGTTTACTCCAACAAAATATGATCCGGCTACAGCATCGGTTTCAGATTTCATTTGTTCAGATAATAATGGCGAAAACATATATTCGTGTACGAATGGATCTCTGTAACTACTTGCCTCAATTTGAGCATTATTTTGCATTTGTTGATAATGTCTAAATTCCTCTTCTGACATTTCAGTTGGTAATTTATTTAATTCTGGTTTAGATTTTGCTGTTAAATTATTAATTTGTTTTTTCATCTCTTTTGTTACTTCTTCACCTCCTCTTTGTACTTTATTTACTGTTTTATGTTGTATATTTTTTTTAATACGTTTACTTACTTTTTGCTTATTACTCTTTAATTGTATATTTTTTTTTTTACAAGTTATTTTTTTTTTCATTTTATTATATGTCTAGATAATTATTTATCATTTTTTCTAACTAAATATAAATGGATACAACCTTTTGGGGACCAGATGGATGGATATTATTACATACTATCACATATTTTTTACCAGAAAAATTAAATATCAAGGAACAAAAATTAGTAAAATCTTTCTACGAAAATGTATCTAAAATACTTCCATGTAAATATTGTAGAATTAGTAATCAAAAATATATGAAATCATTACCAATAGAAAAACATTATAAAACAAGACAAAATATGAATTTATGGATATATTTAATGCATAATAAAGTTAACAATAAATTAAGAAAACAAGGTTATTGTATTTATAAAAATCCAGAGTTTTCAGAAATAGATAGTAGATATAAAAATATGAGATTGCAATATGTTAATGAAAATTCAAAATGTATAGAATTATTAGTTTGTAACAAATTTGTTGGGAGTATAATCTTTAATTTTCCTAATTATTTAAGAAATTGTAATGAAAAAATGAAACATTCAGATTTAATTAAATTATATAATAACTTTTTTAATCAATTAGTAATATTTAGTCAATTAATAGATAAAAATTGTGGTAAATTATTGGAAGAGTATCTAGACTCTCATCCACTCGATAAAGTATTAACTTTTATAAAAGATAATAATAACTATGAAATGGTTTTAGAAGACAAATTAAAATTATATAGTTGGTATTTTGGATTATGTAATCATTTTAATTATCAAAACAAATTAAAATTATCTTCTGAATTAAACATGATTCTTAAACCGAATAAAAGAAAGAAAAAATCAAAAACACAAAAACCATCTATAAAAAATTTAAATTCATTTTGTTCTGAATTTAAAAAATATATTGTAAAATCTTGTAGTGATCCTAATGCTAAAAAAACAAAAAAATCTACTAATACTTGTAGAAAAATGATTTAATATTAGTTATAACTTAATTAAATTCAAAATTCAAAATTCAAAATTCAAAATTCAAAATTCAAAATTCAAAATTCAAAATTCAAAATTCAAAATTCAAAATTCAAAATTCAAAATTCAAAATTCAAAATTCAAATTTATAAAATAATAAAAAAAATCCCAACCAGCGGGCAAACTCCAAAAAGGGAGTTTCAACATTAAATTTTTATATTTGTTTTGTTTTTTGAATTTTTATTATTTTATATAATTTTTTATTATATTCTAAAATAGTCCTCCAATGGATAGAGAAGGTCCCCACCTTAGCTCTTCAGCTAGTTTACGGTCTCGTTCCTTCCTCTGCTTCTTTGAAAGTTTAACTGACTTATTTGTTTCAGTTACTTCGATTTCAGAAGGTTCTGGTTCAACAGTCTCTTCAAAATCTACACCATCTAGAAATAGAGCCGAATACCTATTCATTGAAGTATTTTTAGTTTTAACTTTCGTTTCAATTGCTACCTTTGATGTATCATTAGCAGATTCTACTTCATCTTTAAGAGGTTCTAGATCCTTCAGATTTTCAGTAAGAAAAGCATTAAGTTCATTGTAACCAGCAATAATTGCTTTTCCGTGCTTTTTACAGGATCCAAATTCTAATTTTCGCACCTGAAATGCACTAATTAGAGCATCTGTAACAATTTTTGCCATACTACGATTACCTTTAACAGTAATCTTTGGACCAGATACACTGATTTCTAGACCTGTATCATAAGATTTAATAATCGTAGTTGATGTATCTGCGATATCATGTGTACGTGTTCCAGGACCATGCTTATAAATAATATGATCCCATGTTACTGTTTTTTCACCCTTAAAATCTAGTCCATCAAAATTTGCTACATTTGATAGATTAAAAGGTCTTGAAGTCCTATTAAACTTTTTACGAGTTTCACCAGACTTAGTATAAGTCTTGTCACCATTAGTGCTAACAGCACTACTAAATTTAGTATTACTTGAATAATTATGCATTGTATAAATTCAAAATAGTTATTTAAAATTGTTAAAAATAAAATCAATTTTTTATTTTTAGTTTATTTTTACATAAAAATAGTTAAAAAAAGTATTAAAAAAGTATTAAAAAAGTAGTAAAATAATGATTAAAAAGGTTATTAAATACTAAACTTTATTTAATAATTATTTTTTTACTATTCTTTTCAAAATGACTTTTAATCATGATATTAGGTTTTGTAAAATAATTTCCATGCGATAACTTATTTTGATGTATAAAGCAATAATCTGAATTTTTTGATTTTTTATTTTTACATTGATTACCATAATTTATTGATTTATTATTAATTATAGTATCCCCCCAAACTCTACCTTGACATCTATCTGTATTATCATATTTACTAGTTATTATATTATTACTTTCAGTAATTATATTATTATTTTCAGTAATTATATTAGTCCTTTCAGCAATTAATTTATCATTCTTAATTAATTTACAATTCTCTTTTAATTTAAGCGTAGTTGCATTTTTTTTGTATAAATTAATATTTTTCTTTTTATTAACTAATATTCTACCATTTTTAATACCTTTTTTATTATGAATATTTTTAATATGTTTATTCACTATTGTTTTATTATCTAAAGTAAACAGTTTTATATTTTTAATTATAACTTTTAATTCTTTGATAACATAATTTTTTTTAAATAAGTTAGGATAATGTTGATGAATAGAGTTTAATAGGTCATATATCTTTTCATCTAATAAATAATTTATAAAATCATAATTATTACAATATTCCATTAAAAATACTATTTTTTATGCATAATTTAATTATTTATTAATCAATTTTAATTATTTTATAATTCCATAATTAATTTTATAATTAATTTCATATTTAGTATATTTTTTTATATACATATTATATAAAATGGCATTTAGTAAATCAAAAAAAAATATAAAAAAAAAATCAAAAAGTTCAAGAAGATTACAAAGAGGTGGTGTTGGATTTACATTAGATCATGGATGTAAAGTAGGGGGACTTCCAGCAAGAGTAGCTTTAAGTGATTGCCCAAATGTTGGACCTTTAGATAGTTGTCATATTAAAGCAATGTATGGTCAATCATGTAAAAGACAAATGGGCGGTTCAAGAAAATCTAGAAAATTAAACAGATCTAGAAGATCATCAAGATCCCGAAGATCATCAAGATCATCAAGGTCACCAAGATCATCAAGATCATCAAGGTCATCAAAGTCATCAAGGTCATCAAGATCATCAAGATCATCAAGATCATCAAGATCATCAAGATCATAAATATCATCAAGATCATCAAGATCATAAATATCAAAATAATTAAAGTTATTTAAATAATCTATTTTTAAAATTTTGAATTATTTTTTAAAACTATTTTTAAAATTATTTATAAAATTATTTATAAAATAATTATTGCGTCTTAATTTTATCTTTTAATTCTATTTAATCATCAAGTATGGAGGAAGGAAGCGTTGCTGTTTTAGTAGATGCCAAAGAAGAATATACTAAGCAATTAAATAATATTTTAAAACCTTGTATTTATCAAGGAATTAAAAGTATTTTCTTAGATTCAAAAAATATTTGCGATACTGAAAATACACCAGACAATGTTTTAATGACATTTCAAGATTTATTAAGTAGGATTCCAAAATGGTCACAAGAAATTATTAATAAGGAATATGAAAGAATTGTTGAAGAAAGTAAATGTGACTGGATTGAAGATTTATTAAAAGTAATTTATTTAGCACACATCAAGGTTTTAACAATAGTTCATAGTTCTCAGAACAATAAGAAAATTAGTTTACAAGTACCAACAGGATCTCATTTTATGCACCTTTGTTATATTGAAATTGCAAGAGAATTTTGGAAAAATCCATATTTATTTAGTGATAGAGTTACTAAATTTGAATATCAAAACAATATGAGAACATGTGAAAATATTATTAATGATTGTATCTGCGAAACAATTAGAAAACAATTACCAGTTAGACATATTTTAAAAGAATATTTAGGAGATTTTGAAAATGATGGAGAAACAACCGATGATGAAGATGATATTAAAAAACCAATTAGTACTAAATATATGAAAAGATTAGAAACAATGGTTAAAAAGGAGTTAAAAAATGAAGATAGTGTTAAGAATATAATAGATCAAGATGATATTAGAAGAATTATTAAAGAAGAACTATCAGTTATTAATTCTGTTAAAGAAGGTAATCTAGAAGAAAAAGAAGAAATTGTATCAAATGTAGTGGAAAAATTAAAAGAGGAAGTAGAAAATGAAAAACAACCAATTGATTCAGATACAGGTAATGCTTCACTTAATTCAATTGATTTACTATCAGTTGGAGTTGATTTAACATCAAATACAGTTATATCAAAAGATGACAATAATTTAACTGTTAATAACTTAGTAGAAGAGATACCAGATTTAGAATTAGAGGAACTAGAGATTGATAAACAAACTGAAAATAAAAGTTCTTCTGAAACAACAACAGAAATACCAACAGAACCAGCAACAGAACCAGCAACAGAACCAGCAACAGAACCAGCAACAGAACCAACTACTAGTTCAGATAGTACTGAAGATTTAAATGCAACCCAAGTTACAATAACTGAATCAAAAGTTAATAATAATACAGATAGTGATTCAGATATAAACCCACCAAAATATGGTGAATCATTATCTAATCCAGTTGTAATTCCAGTAACATCTTCAAATGATTCACAAGATGATTCTATTTTAAAAATAGATGAAATTGAGGATATTGATTTAGATTTAAATGAATTAAATAATATTGATGAAGTTAAAAAGGATAATAATATAGAAATTAGTCCATTAGATGATATTTCATCGTTAGATGATATAGGATTAGGATTAGAAGAAGTAAATACTTCTGGGAATAATAATGAACTTACTAAATTAAATAATAATGAATTTTCATTCTTTAATTAAATAAAAATAAATGAAAATAAATGAAAATAAATGAAAATAAATGAAAATAAATGAAAATATTAAAAAAGTAATATAAATTTATGTTAAAAAGTAATTAATATTATTACTTTAATATTAATCCATTATAAAAAAATTTTGTATCGAAATTAACAAAATAATTAACAAAATAATTTATATAATTTTATTTTTTTTTCCATATTTTGAAAAATTATCGTAATATTCATCTAAATAATTAAAACCTGTATCCATTGGGGCTGATGCCATATCAATATTATCTTCTAAAGGTACGTGTTCATTATAACATACATAACATACAAATGTAAAATCTTTAATACACGATGGATTAAGTTTTTTTTTTACAATTAATGAATGTGGGGTAAATTTACCATGAACCCCTTGTTTACCACTACTAAAAGGCTTACAAATAGGATAAATATTACAATTAGGACATTTACTTTTATTAGAACTAAAATTCTCTTTCCAAATTTTTTCAATAATATCATTTTTTATTTTATGCTTTTCTTTGAATTCAAAAATGTTTTTATAAACATAATCACTAGGTTCTAAAGTAGTTAATTTGTTAACATAATTATGACTCATTTTAAAAGTAAATTAAGTTATTTTGATTTAATACTAATCTAATTCTATAGAAATCTATTTTAAAAATTAAATAAATCAATTTTTTTTATTGACTGGTTTAATTATTAAAAATGAACATTGAAAGTTTTCATCAATTTTCATTACTGCCCCATCATTACCACAAGAACCACAATAATTAGGAGCACTAAATAAAGTAATTAGTTTATTATTATTAAAGAATTGGTATCCATTATTAACCAATTGATGTGCTCTACAAACTAATTCAATATTATTATTAGTCATAAATTCATCTAACACTTTTTCATTAAAAGTATATGAAACACCTCTTTGACTATGGGACCAACCATCTGAATTTGAATCAGGATCAGCCCATAATAAGTCACATAATGGCCCAGAATCAGGTATTTTTGAAAATCTATTAATTTTATTAATATCTTGTATATTTCTTAAATTTGGAGATAAACCTCCATGAGTACAAAAAACTTTTTTATCTATTAGTGCAGCAATAGGAATAGCACATAAAGCTTTATTAATACTGTTAAATACTTTTAAACCTAAATTTTGATTTGTTCCTTGACTAAACCTTTGAATACATTCATCATAAAATCCATAACCTTTATTAACATCAGGACATTCATGATTACCTCTTAAAATAAATACTTTATCTGGATATAAGATTTTCATTGCAAATAAAAGAGCTACTACTTCAATACTATTTGGACCTCTATCTACATAATCTCCTAAAAAAAGAAACTTTTGATTTGGTGGTAATCCAGTCATCTTTAAAAATCTTACCATGTCTAAATACTGACCATGGATATCACCGAATAAATTAATAGGTACACTTAATTCTAGCATATTCTTTTCCTGTTTAAAAATATTAATTACTTTTTTAGATAAGTTAATCATCACATCTCCACTGATATTAAATCTAAATGGTTTATTAATAAATTCTGGATTTTTAGAATTTATTAATCCTCTTTGCTTTTCATAAGTTAATAAATGATTTACGAAAGATACAAAATTATCCATTTGTCTCTATTAAAAAAATAAAAATATTTTATTTTTATATATTAAACAATGAAACAACAATTAGATAACAAATTAATAATTATTATATTTTTACTAATAATCATTTTCCTTATTGGAATGTATCTTTTATATTTAAATCAAAAAACTAGTAGTAAATCAGATAAAATATATATTGTTGATAACAATGATGATAATTGGTTAAGAAGAGATTATTGGTTTAGAAGAAAGTATAAAGATACAGATAGAATATTTTATGAAAGAGAATTAGATAGAGTTAGAGATGATACTCAAAAGAAAATCAGAGAATTAGAACAACAAGTTCAAGAATCCAATCAAGAACCAGTTAATACTAATGGTGTAACAGAAACTACTCAACCTGCATCTACTGAACCAGAACCAACTGAACCAGAACCAACTGAACCAGCACCAACTACAGAATCATTCCAAAATAATGATAAACTATATTTATTTTATACTATATCTTGTCCTTATTCTCAAGCAATTTTACCTATATGGTACAGAGTTATAGATGCTTTACCAAAATCTTGTAGTCCAATTGAAAAAGATTGTAGTAAATTAGAAACTCGTCCAACTTGTTCTGCTTTTGGAATTACTGGAGTACCAACAATAATTTTAGAAAAAAGTGTTGATGGAAATTTAAAAAGAGTTCAATATTCAGGTGATAATACCTTTAATAGTATTAGAAACTTTCTTAAAAATCATAATATAATTTTAACTGCCTTTCAAGATGTAGGCAAATCTAGTCATGGTCCCTTAAATCCTGAGGCATATAATAATGTAGAAACATTTCAAAATATAGATGAAATAAAAAGAGAATCACCTAATTTAGAAATAGGGGTTAAAGATACACAATTAGGTAATAGATTAATAAAAAATCAAGCTGATATGTGTCCTGATATAACATATGATAAAAATTTAGATAGAAGTGTTGAAAAATATTATTTTCAAGTATTTAATGAATTAGGTCAACACGGATATAGTACAGGTGGAGTCGGAGAACCATTAGATAAATTTCATGCTGCTTATAATGTTGTTGATACTTATTTATCAAGTCTTCCTGATCCAGAATTAATGGATGTATGTGCTAAAAAAAATAGAAAAATGATTAGAGAATTTGCTCTTTGTGATGAAAAAAAATTAAATAAAATATTAAGTTATCCAGATTTAATTGAATCTGGAAAAACTGATCCTAGAATAGAGGGAATTGATTATGAAAGTAATAAAAAAGTAATAAATAGTATTAAAAAAGCTTGTAGTATTAATTAATGTTTTATACTAGTCTCTTTTATTGAATTAAGAGAAAAACTGTTTTTGTATTTTTGATAATCTTCATCATTTATGTAATTAATTTCTTTCATTTTATTCAATAGTCTTTCTTTATTTTGAATTACGTGATTAAAAATATTTGTTTGAAGCAACCAATGAATAAAATGTAATTCATTGAAACTTGTATGATGAGTAACCTCTGTATCTTGTACATCGTGAGTAATTGGATAATATTTAACCTGTTCTGGATTATGACAAAAGTATTCAGACCCTAGATTATTTTGAATTTGATTATAAGTTTCCTCTGCATCAAGGACCTCATTATTATCTTTAATAGTAGATTTTGTATCAAACAAATAATATTGTACAATTTTTTTAATACCAGATTCTGGATGTAAATAATAAAATACTTCTGTATTATAATGATGTACTACTTGTCTAATAAAAATATTAAGTAGATATTGGTTAACACTATTTGTATCTTTAGATTCTGATTCCTCATTATCTGTAGTATCAGTATTATTTTCTTCTTCAGTTGAGGCTTCTTCATCGGTAACTTCCTCTTCTGATTCTGACTCATCATTAGAACTATATTTATTTTCTATAACGTGCACTTGTAATTGTGGATGATTATGAACATAATTAGATGTATAGAAACAATAGTATCCTAAGATAGAATATGAAATTAAATACATGAATAGAATAATCATGTCATAATTAAATAACTTATCATAAAATTTATTATATGATAAATATGGGTCGCATATAATATCTAAAACTGAATCGTCTACTTGATAATATTTTGAATTATGTTTATAATATAAATGAGAGTTTCCTTGATTATAGTAATCATTAGTCATACAAAGGTTATAAAGAGTAAATCCTGTCATTTTATTAATTTGATTAGTATAATTTAAAATGAATTCTAATATTTGATTATTCTAATTAAAATACGCTTAAATGTAAAAAAAAATAAATAATTAATTTTATCTAACAAAATATTAATATGAAAATAGTAGAAAATTTTGAAGGTATAAGAAAAAAGAATGCTAGATTTATATATGGAATTTTATTAATAATTCTTTTTATTGTTATGATATATTCATAAAAATTACAAAAATTATAAAAAAGTTATAAAAACAACTAAATGTATAATTAAACAGTAGCAACAGGAGTCTCATCTTTACAATTATTAGCAATAACTTCAATAATGTAAACTAAGTTTGTTAATTTAGTTTCTTCATTTATTAATTTTATTAATTTTCTAGTTAATACATAAAAATCTTTATTGTCTTTTTTCATGTCGAATTTTAAAAAATATTTTTTTAGTGATCTTGTATTTATTTTTTTATCACTCCTTCCCATGTCTAAATAGCTATCTAATTTTTCTGTATTTGTTTTTATTTCTCCTCTAATAAATGAAATATATTCTTCAATATTTGATGGAGGTGAACCTGATAATGAAGTACTTTTTATATATGTATTATTTAAATAATATTTTATTCTATCAGCCATTATCATAAGTAATTGTTTCATTTTAAGTTGATAAAATCTAGTTGATACAGCAGTATATTTTTTATCATACTTAATAACTTGAATAGTATTAATTAAATTTGAATTTTTAAATAAATTATTATATTTAGCATCATTAAAATTAATATGTTGATACATAATATTACTTATTACACCTTCAATAATATTTAGATCATTTTTAAGATTATTATTAGATGTAATTTGTTTGATACCATTAACAAAATCTGTACTTCTATGATTTGAAATTTTTTTAATAATTTGGTCTCTAATATAATCTTTAATTGTATCATTAGTACCATTATTTGTAGTAAATAAATCAGTAGCAATATCAAAACTCTTTGGTGTAGATGAATATACAATTGCTTCAAATACAAGTTTATCATTAGGTTTTATTTTATTTTTTAACTCTTTTAATTTATCATCTAATATTTTTTTAACTGTAGGGTTTTCTCTATATTCAGATCTTATTACTTTAGTATTTAATGCTATACTATTATTGTTAGTGCTATACAAACTATCATTATTAACAAATGCTTTATCACTCTGATAAGCTCCTGTTGGTATACCAAAGGCATTTGTTCTACCTCTAATAACAGCATTTCCACCTGTTCCTGTATAGTTTTCTTTAAAATTATCATTGAATATAAATAATACATTTGGATATTTAGATGATAGATTTTCATATTTAGATTCATTATTACTTGAGTCATAACCACTATATGCAAATATTGGAATATTTAAATCATTATTACCTCCTTTTTGAATAATGTTTTTATTTCCACCTCCACTACTATTAAATATATTGTTTGCACTGTTATTATTACTAACATTACCTGTTCTAGATAAAACAGTTGTTATAATATTTTTAATACCATCATCAGTAATTCCAGGATTTGCAATAATAGCAGAAAATACAGAATTAACAGCACGATTTAGTTGAGCATCATCAATTGTAGGATTTGCAATAATAGCAGAAAATACAGAATTAACAGCACGATTTAGTTGAGCATCATCAATTCCAGGATTTGTATTAATAAACTCTTTTAAGATTCTATTTAATTTATCTTTAGTATCATTACTAATTGTATTATAACCAAATATATCATTATATATTCTGTGATAATTTATCAATGGATCTTTAAGAATATCATTATCTCCAACATTTTTATCTTCATTCTTTTCAAAATTTGTTAACATTGTAAGTAAATCTTTTTCTGGAATCATTAATAATCTTTTAATGAATTTACTAACCAATTTATCATTAATTAAACTATCAGGTAAATTTAAAGTTGTAATATCAAATACAGATAATCCACTCAATACATCTCTGTCTATTTCAGTAATAATATTCCCTAATGGTAATGAAATATGTTGTGTGAGATTAGAACTATCTTCTAATTTATATGCACTTTTTGTTATTGACTCACCTCTTCTACGATTATTTTCTTCTTGTATATTTCTTACTTCCAATAATCTACCAGCAAATAAAGGTAAATCATTAATAAAATACGACTCAATTAATTTATCTCCTAAATAACGAAAACAATTATCTCCT
>Ga0213869_10002161_pt1 | contig 13901 bp, 7 predicted proteins | sample PICome_10_FD_160083 | JGI IMG/M metagenome (GOLD analysis project Ga0213869, IMG submission 160083) | Coastal seawater microbial communities near Pivers Island, North Carolina, United States - PICO132 | ecosystem: Environmental > Aquatic > Marine > Coastal | place: USA: North Carolina...
GTTGTAGACCGTAATACCTTTCGATCGGGGGCATCGGCAACGTACGGGTCGGCAACAGCGAGTAGATCTTTGGTCACAAGGTGTGCATTGGCCTCGAGGTGGGCTCGCTCATCACCAGCTAATCGACCTGTTTCCCACTGTGGCTCGACTGCTCGTGCCATGTCGGGCAACATGGCGTGCACATGGCGTTCGAGGAACCCTGGGCGCAGGCGGTTGAAGGTTTCACATCCAAGTTGTGCCACACACCTCCGAACCCAGGGCGCGACCGAACTGCCGCTTCGGTTTGGGCTACTGCATCGGCAGCGGTGAGGCTGCGCTGAGAACCGTGCCCTAACGCTTTCACCAATGACATTGCCGACTCAGAGATTGTCGTGGTATTCGGTGGAAGGATTCTGGGCCTTCCAACCAGCAGCAGGATCCTGTGGGGACTCAAATCCACCAATCACGTTGATGGCCTGGGTGTAACCCATGCTGACGAGCAGCTCAGCTGCAGCGTTGGAGCGAACGCCTGAACGGCACAACAAGAGAATTGGAGTGTCAGGGCCAAGACCATCGGTTGTGCGGTCGGCGAAGTACGGATTCGCGGTTCCGTGCTCGTCGGTCCATGACACGAACCGGGCTGCCCGGCCGGTCTGGCTCGTGTCAGGAATCCCGACGGTGCGCCATTCAGTCTCGGTCCGAACATCGACCAGAATTGTTTCTTCATTATCCAGCAACATTTGCCACGCGGTTTCGCAAGTGATTTGCTCGATTTCAGCCATTGGGGGGTCCTTCGTTACAGGGTTTTTTGTGGGGGTTGGTTGTTAAAGGGGGGTTGGTTCGGTTAGCTTATTCCTTCTGCCCGGATGTGTGTTGTGCACATCGAAGGTAGCGCACGGTGCCCCTCCTGTCGCAGTCGAGTTTGTTCTTGGTTGCTGGTGGTGAAGCCCCGGCGATTCGGCTGTGCCGATCGATGTTCTTTGAAAACAGAAGACAGGAAACGAAAAGCCAGTGCGGCATTTCATCGGACGCTCTTTGTTCGTTGGTTTGCCGTTCAATTATTAAAAGTCCTGCCCGCCACTTCAGCCCCCGCGTTGATTGGTGTAGTAGGCAATGAACAGGTCAGGAAGTTTCGGTGACGACGGTGTTTCTAACGTTGCATTGTTTATCTGGAATTAACTAAACCTCCATTTCGCAGTACTGCCATTAAGAGCATTTCTATTTGTTTAGGGGTGTGGTGGTAAGCAACTGATTTCAACCAATGTTTTCATTGGAAGATTTTGACGGAGAGTTTGATCCTGGCTCAGGACGAACGCTGGCGGCGCGCCTAATACATGCAAGTCGAACGAGTACGCACTTCGGTGCAATGTACGAGTGGCGAACGGGTGAGTAACACGTGAGAAACCTGCCTCGGAGACCGGGACAACCATTGGAAACGATGGCTAATACCGGATGTCCTTACTTGGTCGCATGATCGGGTAAGGAAATGATCCGTCGCTCCGGGAGGGTCTCGCGGCCTATCAGCTAGTTGGTGAGGTAATGGCTCACCAAGGCATCGACGGGTAGCTGGTCTGAGAGGACGATCAGCCACACTGGGACTGAGACACGGCCCAGACTCCTACGGGAGGCAGCAGTAGGGAATCTTGCACAATGGGCGAAAGCCTGATGCAGCGACGCCGCGTGGGGGATGAAGGCCTTCGGGTTGTAAACCCCTTTCAGTAGGGACGAAAATGACGGTACCTACAGAAGAAGCTCCGGCCAACTACGTGCCAGCAGCCGCGGTAACACGTAGGGAGCAAGCGTTGTCCGGATTTATTGGGCGTAAAGAGCTCGTAGGTGGTTCGGTAAGTCGGATGTGAAAACTCAAGGCTCAACCTTGAGACGCCATCCGATACTGCTGTGACTTGAGTTCGGTAGAGGAGTGTGGAATTCCTGGTGTAGCGGTGAAATGCGCAGATATCAGGAGGAACACCGACAGCGAAGGCAGCACTCTGGGCCGATACTGACACTGAGGAGCGAAAGCATGGGGAGCAAACAGGATTAGATACCCTGGTAGTCCATGCCGTAAACGTTGGGCACTAGGTGTGGGGATTTATCAACGATCTCCGCGCCGTCGCTAACGCATTAAGTGCCCCGCCTGGGGAGTACGGCCGCAAGGCTAAAACTCAAAGGAATTGACGGGGGCCCGCACAAGCGGCGGAGCATGTTGCTTAATTCGAGGCAACGCGAAGAACCTTACCTGGGTTTGACATTTAGGGAAAAGCCATAGAGATATGGTGTCCTTCGGGGCCCTAAACAGGTGGTGCATGGCTGTCGTCAGCTCGTGTCGTGAGATGTTTGGTTAAGTCCAGCAACGAGCGCAACCCCTGTCCTATGTTGCCAGCACGTAAAGGTGGGGACTCATGGGAGACTGCCGGCGTCAAGTCGGAGGAAGGTGGGGACGACGTCAAGTCATCATGCCCCTTATGTCCAGGGCTGCAAACATGCTACAATGGCTGGTACAACGGGCAGCGACACCGCGAGGTGAAGCGAATCCCTTAAAGCCAGTCTCAGTTCGGATTGAAGTCTGCAACTCGACTTCATGAAGCTGGAGTCGCTAGTAATCCCGGATCAGCAACGCCGGGGTGAATACGTTCCCGGGCCTTGTACACACCGCCCGTCACACCACGAAAGTCGGTAACACCCGAAGTCAGTGGCCCAACTCGCAAGAGGGGGAGCTGCCGAAGGTGGGATCGGTGATTGGGGTGAAGTCGTAACAAGGTAGCCGTACCGGAAGGTGCGGCTGGATCACCTCCTTTCTAAGGAGCACTGTTTACTTCCATTCTTCAACTCATTGCTTTGGTGATGTTGTTGTTGGGTGGGCTTTGACTGTTCACAACTCTGTGTTCAGTGGTAACAGGCATCTAGTTGGTCGCTGGTTTTTCAACGGTTCCCTCCTCGACAACAATTGATTGTTGGGTGTACAGCTTGTTGGATTGTTCAAACTTTGATTTGTTCCGGTTTCTGTCTTCTGTTTTGAGAGGGCGTCGACTCCCAATGCGCGTTAGACCTCGTGTCTATGCGTACTTCGGGACACCGTTGATTGCCTGTGTAGCTCTGCTGTTGTGCCTCCTCCTTTGGGACCAGGGATAATACGCAACTACATGAACCAGATATCTCGCCCAGCGGCTAGTCCGCAGAGCAGCCTAAGGACGTAGTCCGGCGCTGTGAGTGCGAGGTTGTTTGTGTTCCTGGTCCTTGAGAACTGAATAGCGAGCACGAGCATCTTTGACATCCTGCTTACTCAAATGAGTGGGGTGTCTAGATAAATTTGCAGCATCACGTCCATGTGGTGCTGCGCAAACTTTTAGTTTAAAATGAGTAATTAACATGATTTCTTATAAATACATAGAGTTCTCTGTACGTCGTTGAATGTCCTTTGGATGTTCGCGGTTGTATGGGGTTCTGACGATTTAAGGATTTCGGATTTCAAGCTACAAAGAGCCAACGGTGAATGCCTTGGCACGTACTACCGAAGAAGGACGCGATCGGCTGCGATAAGCCACGGCGAGCTGCCTAATAAGCTATGACCCGTGGATGTCCGAATGGGGAAACCCAGCACCCGTCATGGGGTGTTACTCCCGCCTGAATATATAGGGCGGGTAGAGGGAACTCGGTGAACTGAAACATCTCAGTAACCGGAGGAAAGAAAAACAACCGTGACCCCCCTAGTAGCGGCGAGCGAACGGGGGTGAGCCTAAACCGACATAGTGGAAAGCCTAGCGGCGTTGCTATGTCGGGGTCGTGGGACCTAAGGGCAGGTGCGCTAGAACCTGCAAAGAGTTACAAATCTTGTTGTTAGTAGAACCGTACTGGAAAGACGGGCCGTAGAGGGTAATAGCCCCGTAAACGAAAGCTTCAAGACTCTTATTAGTGTTCCCGAGTAGCACCATTGACGTGGAATTTGGTGTGAATCCGCGAGGCCCACCTCGTAAGGCTAAGTATACGTACGTGACCGATAGTGAACTAGTACCGTGAGGGAAAGGTGAAAAGTACCCCGGGAGGGGAGTGAAATAGTACCTGAAACCGTTGGTTTACAAGCAGTCAAAGAGTCGTTTAGGACTTGTCCTAAGCCTCGATGGCGTGCCTTTTGAAGAATGAGCCTACGAGTTATGGTGTGTGGCAAGGTTAACCCGTGAGGGGAAGCCGGAGCGAAAGCGAGTCTGAATAGGGCGCATAGTCGCATGCTGTAGACCCGAAGCCGTGTGATCTATCCATGGGCAGTGTGAAGCGAGGGTAAGACCTCGTGGAGGCGCGAACCGACCTAGGTTGAAAACTGGGCGGATGACCTGTGGATAGGGGTGAAAGGCCAATCAAACACGGTGATAGCTGGTTCTCTGCGAAATGCATTTAGGTGCAGCGTTGCGTGTTCAGTACTGGAGGTAGAGCACTGGATGGATTAGGGGGCCCACAAGCTTACCGACTTCAGCCAAACTCCGAATGCCAGTACTCCAGAGCGCAGCAGTGAGACCCCGGGGGATGAGCTTCGGGGTCGAGAGGGAAACAGCCCAGATCGCCGGCTAAGGTCCCAAAGTGTGTGTTAAGTGGTAAACGATGTGGGTTCGCATAGACAGCCAGGAGGTTGGCTTAGAAGCAGCCACCCTTGAAAGAGTGCGTAACAGCTCACTGGTCGAGTGAACCTGCGCGGACAATGTAACGGGGCTAAAACACACCACCGAAGCCGCGGATGCCGCATTGCCTACGGGTAATGGGGTGTGGTAGCAGAGCGTCGATCTTGCTGTGAAGCAGCTGCGGAAGCAGTTGTGGAGCGTGGTCGAGTGCGAATGTAGGCATGAGTAGCGAGAGAGGGGTGAGAAACCCTTCCACCGAAAGCCCAAGGGTTCCTGGGGAAGGCTATTCCTCCCAGGGTGAGTCGGGACCTAAGGCGAGGCCGAAAGGCGTAGTCGATGGATAACTGGTTGATATTCCAGTACCGCTGAGAGCGCGTCCAGGCTTAACCGAAGTTGCTAACTGGATGTCCGGATCCTTAGGGAGCCGGAAGGAAAGGACCCACTTTGGAGCGGCCAGCAATGCAGGGACGAAGAATGGTAGGTGAACCCAGGCGATGGTTGTCCTGGGGTAAGTGCTTAGGCCGGGGCATAGGTAAATCCGTTCCCCGTTAAGGCTGAAACACGATGCCGAGTCGAATACGACGAAGTCATTGATCCACTACTTCCAAGAAAATCTGCTAGCGAGCTCTCTTAGCGCCCGTACCCCAAACCAACACAGGTGGGCAGGTAGAGAATACTAAGGTGTATGAGATAACCATGGTTAAGGAACTCGGCAAATTGCATCCGTAACTTCGGGATAAGGATGACCTCATGGGTTTATAGCCTAATGAGGTGGCACAAACTAGGGGGGAGCGACTGTTTACTAAAAACACAGCAGGGTGCTAAGTCGTAAGACGATGTATACCCTGTGACGCCTGCCCGGTGCTGGAAGGTTACGGGGACCGGTTAGCTGTAAAGCGAAGCTGTGAACCTAAGCCCCAGTAAACGGCGGCCGTAACTATAACGGTCCTAAGGTAGCGAAATTCCTTGTCGGGTAAGTTCCGACCTGCACGAATGGCGTAACGACTCCCCTACTGTCTCAACCATGGACTCAGCGAAATTGAAGTACGAGTAAAGATGCTCGTTAGCTACAGAAGGACGGAAAGACCCCGTGGACCTTTACTATAGCTTGATATTGGTGTTTGATTTGCGTTGTGTAGGATAGGTGGGAGACTAGGAAGTCGGAGCGCTAGCTTCGGTGGAGTCAACCTTGAAATACCACCCTGCGTACGTTGACCATCTAACCTTGGACCGTGATCCGGTTCGGGGACAGTGTCAGGTGGGTAGTTTGACTGGGGCGGTCGCCTCCTAAAGAGTAACGGAGGCGTTCAAAGGTTCCCTCAGACTGGTTGGCAATCAGTCTTCGAGTGCAATGGCATAAGGGAGCTTGACTGCGAGACCTACAAGTCGAGCAGGTACGAAAGTAGGACATAGTGATCCGGCGGTTGCGTGTGGAAGCGCCGTCGCTCAACGGATAAAAGGTACCCCGGGGATAACAGGCTAATCTTTCCCAAGAGTCCATATCGACGGAAAGGTTTGGCACCTCGATGTCGGCTCATCGCATCCTGGGGCTGAAGCAGGTCCCAAGGGTTGGGCTGTTCGCCCATTAAAGCGGTACGCGAGCTGGGTTTAGAACGTCGTGAGACAGTTCGGTCCCTATCCTCTGTAGCCGGAAGAGATTTGAGGAAAGCTGCCCCTAGTACGAGAGGACCGGGGTGGACGAAGCTCTCGTGTGCCAGTTGTCCTGCCAAGGGCATGGCTGGTTGGCGACCTTCGGACGGGATAACCGCTGAAAGCATCTAAGTGGGAAGCCCATTCCAAGATGAGATCTCTCACTGGGTTAACCAGGTAAGGCCCGTGGAAGAACACCACGTTGATAGGCCGGAAGTGTACGCACGGTAACGTGTTTAGCTGACCGGTACTAATCGGCCGAGGGCTTGATTAATCCGCAATCCTTGAGTTGTCAGGCTGTATGGCTCTGTGACAAACAGTTCGGCTGTGTTACGGGGTTGATGTCTGAGAAACCAAGTAAATTACACGTCTAAGTTCGTGCTCGCTATTCAGTTCTTTAGGGATCATCTCAATAGTTTCGGTGGTGCTAGCGAGAGGGCCACACCCGTTCCCTTTCCGAACACGGAAGTTAAGCCTCTCAGCGCCGATGGTACTTGGATCGAGAGACCCTGGGAGAGTAGGTCGCCGCCGGATTTCGCTTCACAAACAGGTGTTTGTGGAAACGCTGGATCGCCCCCTTTTTTTCACCTTTGGTTCATGGGTGTCAAGGTTGCGAGCAGATCCGCACAATCAAAATGAGAAAGGCCCTGGGGGAAACCCCAGGGCCTTTCCCCGTTTTACACCCAACCACACCCACAAAACTGCTGGGGCACACCTTCGAGTTGGGTGGAGAGCCGCGACTAGCTGTCATGGCGGTAGTGTTGCTTGGCTCGATGGCGGTCGGGTATTGAAAACTGAAGAGATGAAGAGCGAGCTACACATGGCTGAGCAAGAACGACCCCGCCGAGGGTCGAACACCAGCAACCGAAACCCGGGTCAATCCCGGGGTAAAGGCGCGTCCTCCCGCAGCGGGCGACCCCCCCGTGATGGTGATAGTCGTGGCGGTGGGTCTCGTGATGATCGTCCCCGCCGTGATGGTGATAGTCGTGGTCGTGGGTCTCGTGATGATCGTCCCCGCCGTGATGGTGATAGTCGTGGTCGTGGGTCTCGTGATGACCGACATCAGGGGTCCGAAGATGGTGAACGTCGCAGTGGTGCTCGTGGTCTACGGGGCGATGGCCGAACCCCTCCGCCAGAAGCGGGTCCCAAGAGTTGGGGCGGGCTTGCCCGAAGAGGTGCGGCGCGGATTAGCGAGGATCAAAGCGAGCACGAAGCGGAACTTGAGGCTGACTATCAGCCGCCGAGTGAACAAGACGACCCCGAAGGTTTCGCGAAACACGAGGCGCGAGAGGCCAAACGGGCGGCGGGCTTGGCGAATCGCGATCGGCTACGAGACGAGGCGAAGGCAGCCATTGCTCGCTCGGGTACCAAGCCAGCGCCACGGGAACCTCGAAAGAAGCGAGTACCGGCAGCGCAAGAGCGTCGCCCGCTTGTGCCACACAAACTGCCCGACCCGAAACGGCAGCTCAAAGAAGTGCTGGGAGACAGCGGAGGCGGACGAGCGTGGCGAGATCTCAATCAGGCAGCAGAACATCTCGACGCTGGCAGAACCGGCCAGGCTCGAGTCATCGCTGAACAGGTATACAAGCGTGCCCCAGAGGTCTTGGAAGTCGCAGAAATGTACGGCTTGGCGCTGTACGGCCAAGGCCGATGGCGCCAGGCAATAGAGGTGTTAGAGCAAGTGCGAGACGCTTCCGGGTTGCCAGATCAGAATCCAGTCTTGGCTGATGCACATCGAGCGGTTGGCAACTATGCCGACGTCGAAGCCCTGTGGTCGGAGCTACGCGAGGCTTCACCAGCGTCCGAGCTCGTAATTGAAGGCCGAATCGTCGCTGCTGGAGCACTCGCAGATCAGGGTCGGCTCGAGGAAGCGGTGCGGCTGCTTAGCCAGGGATGGAAACGCCCGAAACGTCCAATGGAACATCATCTTCGGCGGGCATACGCGCTTGCTGATCTGTATGAGCGGGCAGGGGAGCGCCCCCAGGCCAAAGAACTCTTTGGGTGGATTGCGCACCATGAGCCCCGTTACATCGACGCCAAACAACGGGCGAACTGACCGGGCGTGCGTAAATAAACCTGTTGGTCCGCTGAAGCGGCAACAAGCCCGGGCCGGCTCGGTAAGACTGCCGAGGATGCAGTGAGTCGGCGTAGGGCAGGTCCTGATTGATCGTGTCGACGAGTGTGCTCGCGCACTGCGCTGCGATGGAAGATGCGCGGTAAGGATCGTTGCGGCTGTTGCCTGCTCTTAAGTGGGGCTGCCCCTGGCTGGGACTGTCACACCGCCCGCGTACTGTTACGTGCAGCTTCCCCTGCATGACAACACAAGGACCATTTCCATGGGAAGCAAACCATCCACCGGGACGACATCAATTGCGGCAGAAGCACTTCCCGCGAGATCAGTAGAGCCGAGCCCGTCGGCCGTCGCCGACACGAACATGGCACTGGTGATTGGACGACTCGTCGCAGAACCAGAGTCACGGACCCTCCCATCGGGATCAATCGCAGTGTCGTTCTCGTTGACCGTGCGGTCGAGAGGAGAGAAGACCACGTCGGTGCCAGCGGTTTGGTACGACCCTCCGAAGCGGGTTCTGAAATGGGTTGCTGGTGAACGGGTGGTTGCGCACGGTTCAGTGGTGCGTCGATTCTTTCGGGGAGCGGGCGGGCTTGGGTCAGCGACCGAGGTTGTCGTGCACCAGGCAGAACTCGAGCGGCACAGCGCCAAAGCCGTTCGTTTGGTGACACGAGTGAACGCCAAGATCACGGAACGCAGCCTTACCAGTTGAGTCTTGGCTCCTTGCCAACACATCCTCTGCGTGCACAGAGACATCCAGGCGGAGGCACACAGACTGAGGCACACAGGTAGCGGGGTGTCGGTGGTGTGGGTTCGGTGTAACAACCGGCGGCACTGCGGCACTGCGGCGGTTGCATCGGATTGCAGAGCTGGGGTTACCGGCCGCCAGTGATGTTGACATTTGTTCCGGTGACATAACTCGCCCCGTCACTGGCAAGGTAGAGAATGAGCGACGCGACCTCATCTGCAGTGCCGCCCCGCCGCATTGGGACATTAGCTTTGAGCCGATCAACCCGATCGGGCATACCAGCGTCGGCATGGATCTCGGTGTCGATAAGGCCAGGTCGAACACCATTGACCCGAATCCCTCGATCAGCGACTTCCTTGGCCAGCCCAATCGTCATGGTGTCCAGCGCTCCCTTCGATGCTGCATAGTCGACGAACTCGTTGGGGCTACCAAGGTATGCGGCTGCCGACGAGACGTTGACGATTGAACCACCCTTGCCGCCTCGGTCCGTGGCCATCCGGCGAACCGCTTCGCGCGCGCATAAGAACGTCCCAATCACGTTTACTTCCATGACTCTTCGGACCCGATCGACCTTCATGTCCTCGAGGCGCGACATCTCAAAGAGAACACCTGCGTTGTTTACGACGCAGTCCGGTACGCCGAGTTCTCGTTCACACCGCTCGAACAAGGAGAGCACCGATGTTTCGTCGGCGACCTCGCACTGTTGAGCGAAAGAGCGCACACCAGCTTCGCGGCACGACAGCGCAACGGCATCGGCCGCTTCGCTTCGCGAGTGGTAACTGATCGCTACATCCCATCCGGTTTGCGCGGCCATTCGGGCGGTCGCTGCACCGATGCCACGACTGGCTCCGGTGATCAACATGACACCATTTGTATTCGACATAACCGCAGTCTTACACCCGTTCTGCCACCACCGGCGGCCCTTCGAAAGTGAGACGACGAGTCAGTTGTGTCAGAGAAGTGGCGACCGTGTTGTATCTAGGCTGGTCCGAGCGAGTAACTTCGAACTGGGTGCTGTGGCAGAGGTCACAAGCCCATGCTTCCGGTCTTCTGATTCTCGAAGGGACAAATGTGACCGACACAGCTTCGGCACCGAGCGACACATCATCGCTCGACCACATCATTATTCGTTTTGCTGGTGACTCTGGCGACGGCATGCAACTCACTGGTGACAGGTTCACCAATGCGAGTGCAATGTTCGGCAACGATCTGGCGACGATGCCGGATTTCCCTGCCGAGATTCGTGCTCCTGCCGGCACCTTGGCTGGCGTATCGGCGTTCCAGGTCCAGATCAGCGACCATGACATCACGACGCCGGGCGATTCGCCAAGCATTCTGATCGCCATGAACCCTGCTGCGCTTGCCAGCGAACTACACCGACTCGACCTGGGCGGCACCATCATTGCCAATGAGGACACCTTCGATGAGAGGAACCTGGCCAAAGCCGGGTATCCCATCAACGTAAATCCTCTCGAAGACGGATCACTTGACAACTACACCCTGATCAAGGTTCCGATGACCTCGATCACCAAGGAAGCATGTGCTCCGCTTGGGGTGAAACCTCGAGATGCAGATCGCTCGAAGAATTTCTTTGCGCTGGGCCTTGTCTCATGGATGTACAGCCGTCCGACCGATACCACCCTGGACTGGATCAAGGCCAAGTTCGCGAAAAACGAACAAGTCGTGGCCGCAAACACCGCAGCGTTCAAAGCCGGTCATGCGTTTGGCGAAACCGCTGAGCTGAGCGGCCACAAGGTCGAAATCAAGCCTGCAGCGCTCGAACCTGGTAATTACACCAACATCGACGGCAACACGGCACTCTCGTGGGGCTTGGTCGCAGCCACGAAACTATCGGGTATCCCGATGTTCCTAGGGTCCTATCCGATCACCCCAGCGTCAGACATCCTGCACGAGCTGTCGTCGAAGAAACACTTCGGCATTCGCACCTTGCAGGCCGAAGATGAGATTGCAGCGGTCGCCTCGGCGGTTGGTGCAGCATTCGGCGGCCACATCGGTGTCACAACGACGAGTGGCCCCGGCATTGCACTCAAGGGCGAGGCTATGGGCCTGGCGCTGAGTCTCGAACTGCCGTTGGTTGTGATCAACATCCAGCGTGGCGGTCCTTCGACGGGTCTACCGACGAAGACCGAAGCCTCGGACCTCATGATGGCGATGTATGGCCGTCATGGCGAGTCTCCGATGCCGATTGTGGCTTCGTACAGCCCAGCACAGTGTTTTGACGCTGCCATCGAAGCAGTACGGATCGCACTGAAATACCGCACACCGGTCATGTTGCTGAGCGACGGTTATCTGGCGAACGGCACCGAGCCGTGGAAGTTGCCCGACCCAGCGTCGTTGCCACCCATCGATGTCGAGTTCGCAACTGCACCGAACGCGAAGAACGATGAAGGCGAAGATGTCTTCTGGCCGTACCTTCGTGATCCTGAAACGTTGGCTCGCCCATGGGCTATTCCCGGAACGCCTGGACTTGAACACCGCGTTGGTGGCATCGAGAAACAGGACGGCACCGGCAATATCTCCTATGACCCGGATAACCATGCACACATGGTGCAGATCCGCGACGACAAGGTATCGGTGATCGCCGACGACATTCCGCTCACGATGGTCGATGGCCCCGACGATGCTGACTTGCTCGTTCTGGGTTGGGGATCTACGTGGGGCGCAATAACAAGCGGGCGGCGTCGTGCCGAGATGGCGGGTTACAAGGTGGCGCATGCACATCTGACCCACCTCAACCCGTTCCCCAAGGATCTTGGCGATGTGCTTCGGCGTTATCCCAAGGTCGTCGTACCTGAGATGAACCTGGGCCAGCTTTCGAAGCTCGTTCGGGCCGAATACCTGGTCGACGCCCAAGCGGTGTCCAAGGTCAAGGGCCAACCGTTTACTGCCGGCGAAATCTACGACGTCATCGTGGGAGCACTCCAATGAGCGACACACAGGTACCCGAAACCACCAAGGCCGACTGGACCAGCGACCAAGAACCGCGTTGGTGCCCAGGTTGCGGCGACTACGGCATCTTGACCGCTGTTCAGATGCTCATGCCCACGTTGGGTGTGCGGCGCGAGAACACGGTTTTCATCTCTGGTATTGGTTGCGCAGCCCGCTTCCCGTACTACATGGACACCTACGGCATGCACAGCATCCATGGTCGGGCCCCAGCGGTATCGACCGGCCTGGCTGTTGCCCGCCCTGACCTTGATGTCTGGGTTATTGGTGGCGATGGCGACATGTTGTCGATTGGTGGTAATCACCTGATCCATGCGCTGCGACGTAATGTGAACTTGAACATTTTGTTGTTTAACAACCAGATCTACGGCTTGACCAAGGGCCAGTACTCGCCAACCAGCGAGCCGGGAAAGGTCACGAAGTCCACTCCTGTGGGCAGTATCGACGAGCCGTTTAATCCCATCAGCCTTGCGCTTGGTGCCGAAGCATCCTTTGTTGCTCGGACCCATGACATGGACCGCAAACACATGCAGGCCATGTTCGCCCGAGCGCATGCTCACAAAGGCACCTCGCTGGTGGAGATCTACCAGAACTGCAACGTGTTCAACGACGGCGCATTCGCCCAGATCACCAAACGCGATAAGCGCGATGCCATGCTGATCAACCTGGTGCATGGCGAGCCGATCCGTTTTGGGGTCGACAATGAACGCGGTGTCGCCATGGATAGCAGCGGTCGTATAGAACTGGTTGATGTCGCCGATGTCGGTGTTGAAAATCTGCTGGTGCACGATGAAACCGCCGATGATCCTTCGGTGGCGTTTGCGATCAGCAGACTTGCCACTGCGCCAACAATGCCGACTCCGGTTGGTGTATTCCGTGCCGTCGAACGCACAGAGTACGCGGCAGCGGTTAGCGATCAGGTAGACGCTGTCACCGCATCACAGGGTGCTGGCACACTCGAGGGGCTGTTTGCTTCTCGTCCAACCTGGACTGTTTCCTAGACGAAGTCACAGTTCCGCCTAGCGAGCTGTGTCCAGATCTATTGTGAGTCGTAGACCGCGCTACAGCGCGGTCTACGACTCACAGGTCGTTTTGAGGTGTGTCAGAGTCAAACCCTGATCTGATTGCTACCAGCTCTACGCCCGGGCTGTCCACGCCAGGAGCAACAGCAGCACCGGTAGCGATGGAGCGATGGAGGGTGCGGTTAGTCGCCCTGTTTGGGCAAACGCAGCGCAGCAACGAGACCGGTCGCTGCCAACGCAGCCGACAGCAGGAAGACAGTCGTGAATGACCCGGTCAGGTCGGCGAGCACGCCGCCGATCTGGGGCGAGATCATCTGGGCGACTCCGAAGGCCAGAGTCGCTGCGGCAAACGATGGGCCGTAGTCCTCGACGGTTGTATTCTCGACCACATACAGAGTGATCAACGATGGGACACCGGCGAACAGCAGCCCGATGACAACGGCCGCCGGCAGGGTGACAGCGAACCAGCCGGGCAAGATAAGCAGCACGACAGCGATCCAGCCTGAGAAGGCCAAGGTCAGACCAAGCCGCGAGCCGATTCGTGAAGCGATCGTAATGAACACCGGGCCACCGAACATCATGGCGATACCCACCAGGGTGAACGCCAGTGAGGCTCGTGAACTGGTCCAGCCGTTGTCATCTTCAAGTTTGGTTGAAAGGAATGCGAGGATCAGCAGATACATGAAACCGAACGAGGTATAGGCCGACGTGAGCGGCAGCCAGCCCCGCATGCGTTTGAGGGAGCTGAACCCACCGAAGCCGCCTCCGGTGTTCCGGGGCTGCTCTTGGTCATGACCGATCAAGAAGAACGTGGCTACGAGTACACATGCGGCGACGACAGACAGCACGACGTA
>Ga0213869_10002164_pt1 | contig 13882 bp, 17 predicted proteins | sample PICome_10_FD_160083 | JGI IMG/M metagenome (GOLD analysis project Ga0213869, IMG submission 160083) | Coastal seawater microbial communities near Pivers Island, North Carolina, United States - PICO132 | ecosystem: Environmental > Aquatic > Marine > Coastal | place: USA: North Carolina...
TATTAAATAATTATTATGATTACACAAAAGATTTTCAAAAACATCATTTTAACTCAATTAGCTTTAATCTTTACTTTATTTGCTATTGTAATTGCTGATGAATCAGTAAACCCAGATGATGAAGATTTAAGTTTTTCATTGATAGAAATTGTTTCTCTTATTATTGGATTTATTTATTTTATTTCTCTGTTTATGCTGTTCAAACTTAAGCCGATTGGGAAGAAGTTGTTTGTATCAACACTTGTTTTGGGTATTGTTATTATTCTATTTGAAGCAGTAGATTACTCTTATTACACTCCTGTAATTTCAGCCTTAGAAAATTTACTATGTGTTGTTGATGGCGTAATTTTAGCAACACTATATTTTACAAGTATTAAGGAGAAGTTTGATTAATTAAATCATAGTTTATGAAAAAACTAATTCTACTATTACTGTTTATTCTACTTTAAACTTGACCAAGAACCTCCGTTAGCAGACTTAATTCCATTTTTTTTTAAGATGCTATTTGCTTTTCCACTTCTTGCACCACTTGCACATACTACAATAATATCTTTTTTGAATGATTTAATTTTTTCAATATTATTTTCAATTATGTTTAAAGGAATGTTAACTGAACCATTAAAATGTCCTAAGTTAAATTCTTTAGATGTTCTTACGTCAATTACTTTGGCTCCATTTTCTATCATTTTAATTGCTTTTTTTGACTTTGAATAATTATTGTAAAAAAAATAAATTAGAACAAAAACAACAATTATGTAAAAGAACTTATTTTCCATAGTTTATTTTATAGATACTGAAATGACAGTGTTTCCCCAGCCCATTTTTAGTGTCATGTCTTTTTCAAACATTATAGAAAAAGCTTCAATATTTTCTTCTACTTTAGAGGTTTTACCAGAAACTCTAATAACATCCTGATCCTGCTTATAATAATATGATCCCCAAATATTTCTTGCTCTGTTGATAATTACTGTCCAATCTCCCTCTAAAGAAGGTATTGTGAATAGAGAATAAGTCCCTGCTTTTAATGCTTTTCCTCCGAAAATAACATCTTTATAAAAAGTAATTTCAGCAGCTTCATTTGCTCCTGTTCTCCAAACTTTTTCAGGTGGTGCTAATTTTACTAAATCTCTTCCATTTAATTGTGGACGACTATATATTACCTTTACAATTTTATCTGAGATTTTATAACTATTTGGAAAAGCAGTCGCATCCATTGGGCTTTTATCTAAGCTTTTGAATTTTTGCGCTGTTAATTCTGTTGAGCTAATTAATGTTATTATTAAAATAGCTATGGATAAAATTGAATTTTTCATATGTATATATTTCAGATAAATATATTAAATAAAAGAGATAATTAGTTCATTAATGATATATAAATGTCTAGAGACATTGCAACCATAAGCCAAATGAAATAGGGTAGACCTAACCATGCAATTTTCCAACCATATATTTTACGATTTAAATCAATTATTTTATATATGTAATAAGATAATAACAACAAAACAACTGAACCTGTCCAAACCCATTGTAATCCAAAGAACACAGGATTCCATATAATATTTAATAATAGCGAGGGGATGAATAGTTTTAATGATTTTATATTATTATTTAAATAAGACGAAGTCATTAATAAAGAAAAAGTGATTGCAATTGATGTCCAAGCCAGTCCAAATACCCATCCTGGTGGAGTCCAAGGGGCCTGATTTAGTGATGTATACCATTCTGATGTTACACCATCACCTGTCCAAACTTGGCCAATGGCTAAACCACCAAAGTTAATTATTAGAAAGCCTATCAAGGTTATAATATACTTTTTCATTAAATATTGGTATTTTTAATCTTCTTTTTTGACAACAGTAGCATTGTCCATAATATAAACGCCACTACTTACATCTTCTCTTTTTAATCTTAGAGTTCCTGTAACAATAACAAGTTCGTCCATTAAGAAATCATCATAGCCTGGTTTCAATCTCAATTCTATAGCTGATTCAGGCCCTCCAAAACCACAGAAAAAACAATCAGCATAAGGGTTCTCAGAAAGAACAAACACACCTTCGTCAGGTGATAGAGTAAGCATATAACCAGTAATTACAACCTCTTTATTGTCTAAAGGTTCAACTGCTTCTCCAAAATATGGAATTTGAACATAACCATAAACATCTTCAGCATATTCAGATTTATAATAAACATCTCTTAGTTTAAGCCAGTCAATTTCTACTTGAGAATACAAACTGCTTGAAATAAATAAAATAATTATGAAAGTTAGTTTATGCATCTGCTAATATTTTTGAAATGTTCATTTTATAAACTTGAATAGCTGGAATTAAAGACGATACAACACCAATGAGAACAGATAATCCTAAAAGCCAATATTCTTCATTCAAAATTTTCAATGAATTTAAGTTGTAATTTATACTTTCTTCCATTAGTGAAGATACGAACATCACTCCAAATCTGCTAAACAGTAATCCTAATATAAATCCTGAAATTGTTAGAACTAGGCTTTCAAAAATAATCATTGTTGATAATTGAAATCTTGAAGCTCCCAATGTCCTAATAAGTGCCATTTCATATTTTCTTTCACGCATTGAATTAAATAAGTTAATAAATAAACTGAACCCGGAAACAATTATAATTAAATACGCTAAATAACTTAAAGTTTCAATTCCAAATCCAAAAAGTTTAAATAATCTTGAAATTTCATAAGATGGAACTGCTGCTTGAAGATTAGTATTTTCATTTATTTGCCTAGGAAATTGAATAATATTCATTGGGCTTTTGAATTTTATTAGCATTGCAGTTATTTCTCTATTATCATGTTCATGTTCATGTTCATGTTCATTTTCATGTTCATTTTCATTTTCATGTTCATCGTGATCATGAGTTTCGTGGATATCCCAAACACTTTGAGGAGATGTAATAATTAATTGATCAATTACAGAATTTGAAGGTTTTAATAATCCTACAACCTTAAAAGTTCCTTCATCGTGGGATTGACCTGTTTCTCTTAGTCCATGAGAGCTAATTAGCTCATCACCTAAATTGATTTTTAATTTTTCATATACTTTAGAACCGACTAAAACTTCATACGGGTTATCCCAATCTTTTCCTTCTTTAATCACGCCTTTGTATAGTTCAATAAATTTTTTTTCAGCACCAACAATTCTAAAACCTTTATAATTGTCTCCATAAAGAATTTTAATACTTGAACCTACCATTCTGTTATTACTTATTGTCTCAGCTTCAGCAAGAGAAATATTTCCAGTTGGAGAGTCAATATGATAAACAGATGACAGAATTAGTTGAAGAGGACTTCCTTTTGCTCCGACAACCATATCAATTCCTCTCAAATTATTATCCATTTGATCTTTTATCAATGTATTTAGCTGAAGTAAAAGAGATATTATTCCAACACCAAGAACTAATAGCGCTAAACTTATAGATGAGCTTAGTGGTTTATTAAAAATATTTTTTATGCTTAATTTAAATATATTCACAGTTCAATCGATTTTTTAAAATGTTTTTTCAATCTACTGTCATGAGTTATAACTATTAATTGTGCTCCAAAATCTGTAGCTTGTTTTTTTAGAAGTTTAATAACCTTAGAACAATTATTATCATCTAAACTAGAGGTAGGTTCGTCTGCTAAAATTAACTTAGGAGAATTGACAATTGCCAAAGCAATTGAAACTCTTTGTTTTTCACCTTGACTTAATTGATTTGTTTTTTTGTTAGACTTCTCAAAAATATTTAAGTTTTTGAGTATGCTTTCAATTCTATTATTATCATTTTTATTAGCTATATATTGGGCAAGTTGAAGATTTTCTTTTACAGTAAGAGAGTTAACAAAATGTGGTCTTTGAAATACTATTCCGATATTATTTTTTCTAAAACTATCTAGTTGATAAGACGACATCTGATTAAGTTCTTTATCAAACAATTTAATTGATCCTGAATTTGATTTTAAAAGTCCTGCAAGAAGATGCATTAGTGTAGTTTTTCCAACACCTGATTCACCAATAATTAATAAGTTTTCATTACTATTTAAATCAATGTTCTGAAACTTGAAAAACATTTGATTATCATAATTAAACTCAACCTCTTTGGTTTTTAACATGTTTTAAAGATATGACAATTAAAACATTTGAGAAAAACCAAATCTTATTTTTTCCAAGTGCCTCCATATCTGTAAAACTTATTATCTTTTTTTACAATGCTAAGACAATTTTTACAAGAAAAAACCCATTCTTTAGTTGGTTGAAATTGAATTCTATACATTGTAGAATAATCTATTTTACAGATTTCACAATATTTAGTTCTAAAACTATTCTTGTTCAAAATAGAATAATTTTTCAATTTTAATATTAAGTTTTTCAGCTAATTTCATAGCCAGCTCTAGAGTAGGTTTATATCTGTATCTTTCAATCGAAATAATTGTTTGTCTACTGACTCCAACATTTGCTCCTAGTTCTTCTTGAGTTAAACCCTTGTTTTGTCTAACTTCTTTCAAGTTGTTTTTTAATATCATTTTAAACGGTTCTATATAAGTAAAATTGATATATTGATTTTATAACTGATATAAATGCAAGTAGAACAAGAACAATAAAGATAATTCCAGCATCTGTTAATTGAAAACTACTATATAATTCAATGTTTCCAGTTAAATTTAATAATTCTTTATTTTGAAATTTAGAACATACATATCCAATAAAAATGAATAAGGAAAATTCATATAGTAAATAACCTAATTTATACGATTTTGAATTTATCATATCATCTCTTTCATCTCTAGTTTCCTTTTTTTTAAAAGCAACCTCTAATACAGAATAGGCAATAGCAAAATAGATTACTGTACATATTATAATTTGAATTATTTTTTCAACTAAACCATCCATTAATATTAGATTTTTCTCTTGATTTTCATAAAAATATGGAAGAAATATTAATGCAAATACAATTGAATATACAATCTCAATTAAAATTGATATTTCTTTTTTTGATAATAACATAATTTTATTTTTGAACAATTCGAAGTATAAGTATTGAAAATTTAGAAACGGAATAAGTAAATAGTCCAAATAGAGTTGATAGCAAGGCAACTTTTAAGCCTCCAGCTATTACTGAAGGATTCGCTTCTCCAGTTGCTTCAAGAACATCAAAAGCAGTTATAAGTCCTATAAATGAACCCATAACACCTAAAGCTAGTCCAAGTGAGCCACTATCCTTTATATGCTTAAGCATTTTTCTAGAAATTTCAATATTTGATTTTATATTAAAAATAGATTTTACAGTGAAGTAAAATGATATTATTAAACAAATAAGAACAAAAGACATAAAAAGTGCTCCTCCTTCCATAAATCTATTAAATAAAGTTGTTCCAATTAATCCTGTTATTATTGCCATAATTCTTAGTATTTTAAGTTTCATTTTATATTTATTTGTTAAGTTAACTTTACAAATATATAAAAATAATGTTAAGCTAGCTTAACATGTATATTTTTTTTCATTTTTGTATATTGTTATGATGACATTATTAAGATCATTTTTTGTTTTAACTACCTTTTTATTTCTTTCTTGTAATTCCTCAAATGAAATTAGTAAGCCTAACATAGTTTTGTTTATGGTAGATGATTTAGGATGGCAGGATACTTCCGTTTCATTTTGGAAGAACGAAACTAAATTCAATAGGCTTTACAATACACCTAATATGGAAATATTAGCTAATATGGGCGTGAAATTCACTAATGCTTATGCAACTCCAGTTTGTTCACCATCAAGAATAAGTTTGATGACAGGAATGAATGCTGCAAAGCATAGAGTTACTAATTGGACTCTCAATCCTAATAAAAAAAAACCAGCAGAAATTAATCACAAAATTTTTGAGTTTCCTGATTGGAATTATAATGGACTGTCAACTTTAGATTCGATTTCAAATACAATTTATGCTACTCCACTTCCACAAATTTTAAAAGACAATGGATATTATACTATTCATGCAGGAAAGGCTCATCTTGGTGCAATTGGATATCCATCTTCAAATCCATTAAATATTGGTTTTGACATTAATATAGCAGGTCACGCTGCTGGTGCTCCTCAAAGTTATTTGGGTGTAGATAATTTTGGAAATAATAATTCGAAAAATAAAATATGGGCAGTTCCAGGACTTGAAAAATATCATGGAAAAGACATTTTTCTAACTCAAGCTTTAAGTGAAGAAGTTTTAGAAAAATTACAAAAACCCATTAATTCAAAATCTCCTTTTTTTCTTTATTTTTCTTTATATAATGTTCATGCACCATTAATGGAGGATAATCGTTTTGTTGAAAAATATAAAAATATTGGTTTAAAAAACTCAGAAATTAAATATGCTTCAATGGTAGAAAGTATGGACCATGCATTAGGTGTTGTTTTAAAAGAGCTTGAAAATAAGGATGTTCTAAAAAATACAATTGTTGTATTTATGTCTGATAACGGAGGCTTGAGTGCTGTTGCTAGAGAGGGAGAAAAGCATAATCATAATTATCCTTTAAAAAGTGGAAAAGGATCAATATATGAGGGAGGTATAAGAGTTCCTATGATTGTTTATTCACCATTTCATAAAACTAATATTAGAGAAATTAATCACCCAGTTATAATTGACGATTTCTTTCCATCAATTTTAGAATTTACAAAATGTGAAGAAAGTAGTTTTGTGCAAAATATTGATGGTCAAAGTTTTGTTCCTCTGTTAAACAACGAAACTGTTGAAAAAAAGCCATTGTTTTGGCATTATCCTAATTGGTGGGGACCAATTGGACCTGGAATAGGTAGTTACAGTGCGGTCAGACAGGGTAAATGGAAATTTATTTATTTTCATGATACTCAAATCATTGAACTGTATAATTTGGAGAAGGATATTTCTGAAAATAATAATTTAATTTCTGTAAACACTTCAAAATCTCAGTTACTAGCTAATGTTTTAACAAAATATTTAAAATCAGTTAATGCACAAATGCCTTACAACAAAATAACTAATTCAATAGTCCCATGGCCAGATGAACATTCTTTGTTTAATTAATGAAAAAATATAATCTTCCTCAAAAAACTTGTCCTATTTGTAATTTTCCATTTTCATGGAGAAAAAAATGGGAAAAAAACTGGGATAATGTTATTTATTGTAGTCAGAAATGTAGAATGTCAAGTAAGAAAAAAACATGATTAGAAAGTGGTGGAAGGAACAAGTTGTGTATCAGATTTATCCAAGATCTTTTTATGATTCTAATAACGACGGAATAGGGGACATTAAAGGAATAATTTTAAAGTTAGATTATTTAAAATTATTAGGGATTGATATAATATGGATTAGCCCTCATTTTGATTCTCCTAACGAAGATAATGGATACGATATAAGAAATTACAAGAAAGTAATGGAAGAATTCGGAACCATGGAGGATTTTGATCTGTTACTAAATGAAATACATATTAGAAAAATGAAATTAATCATAGATTTAGTTGTAAATCATTCCAGTGATGAGCATAATTGGTTTATTGAAAGTAAATCTTCAAAAGACAATAAGTATAGAGATTATTACATTTGGAAAGCTGGTGATAAAAACTCTCCTCCAAATAACTGGACTTCTTTTTTTGGAGGTTCTGCTTGGGAAAAAGATCCAATTTCTAATGATTATTATCTGCATTATTTTTCAAAAAAACAACCTGATTTAAATTGGGAAAATAATAAAGTTAGAGAAGAGGTTTATGATGTTATGAAGTTTTGGTTAGATAAAGGAATTGATGGTTTTAGAATGGATGTTATCCCTTTTATTTCCAAAGATCAAGATTTTAATAACTTATCAAAAAAAGAACTTTTAAATCCAGAGAAAGTATATTCTTCAGGACCAAGGCTACATGAATTTTTGAAAGAAATGAATTCAAAGGTTCTTTCTAAATATGATATTCTTTCAATTGGTGAAGCATTTGGTATTAGTGAGGATACAATGATCCAATTATCTGATGAAAGAGAAGAGGAACTAGATTTAGTTTTTTTATTTGATATTATTAGAATTGGTCGTGAAAATTGGATTCAAAACAAATGGAATTTAGCTCAATTAAAAAAATTATTTAACACTCAGTCTAGTGTAGATGAGTTTCACTGGCCTACAGTTTTTTTAAATAATCATGACAATCCAAGAAGTGTAAGTAAATATGGAAATGATAAGGACTATAGAATTAAATCTGCAAAATTGCTAGCTATGCTAACTTTAACTCAAAGAGGAACACCTATTCTATACCAAGGTGAAGAAATAGGTATGACAAACTATAATTTTTCCGAGCTAAATCAGTTTGATGATTTAGAAGTTCTAGGAAATCTAAGTAAAGCAATAAGTTCAGGAATAAGTAAAAAAGAATATATATTGCATTTAAATAAAACATCAAGAGATCATTCCAGAACAACAATGCAGTGGAGCAGCGGCACGAAGGGAGGTTTTAGTAATGGAAATAATAATTGGTTTTTATCTAATCCAAATCATGATAGAATCAACGTTGAAAATGACTTGAATAATGAGGATTCGATTTTTCATTTTTACAGAAAACTTTTACAGATTAGAAAACAGTCAAAAGATCTTATTTACGGACATTATTTTGATTTAGACCCTAATCATCAAAACATATTTATTTATCAAAGAGTTGGACTTAAAACAACATATTTAATTATTTTAAACATGTCTGATAGTTTAATAAATTATAATTTTAATAATTTAACAGAATACAGTTTAGAGTTTTCTAATCTAAATACGAAACCAAGAATTTCATCTAATCAAATTGAATTACTTGCTTGGGATGCTTTAATGTTTAAAAAAATAAAATATTATGATAAATGATGTGGAAATTTCTTGGTTTGCTCCCATATGTGATGGAGATGATGACGTTTTAGGATCAAGAAATCCAAAGTATAAAAGCACATGGGAAAATACATCAAGAATTATTAAAACAGCAGATAAGTTAGGTTATACTAATGTATTATGTCCTTCATCTTATCAAGTAGGTCAAGATACTCTGACATATGTTTCTGCAATGGCCACCTTAACTAAACAAATAAATTTTCTTGCAGCAATAAGGTGTGGTGAGGTTCACCCTCCAATGTTAGCCAGAGCTATAGCAACGTTAGACCATATTTTAAAAGGAAGACTTACAATAAATATAATATCCTCTAATTTACCAGGAAGTAATCTTGAATCTTCAAAGCGATACGCAAGATCAAGAGAAGTTATAGAAATATTAAAACAAGCTTGGACAAAGGACGAAATTAACTTTACGGGAGATTTTTATAATATTAATTTACCATCGGCACCAGTTAAGCCTTTTCAAGAAAATGGTGGTCCTTTACTATATTTTGGTGGTTATTCACCAGATGGAGTTGATTTGTGTGCTGAGCATTGTGATGTATATTTAATGTGGCCAGATACCGAGGATAAATTAAAAATTCTGATATCCAATATGAAAACTAAGGCACTTGTTTATAATAGAACAGTTGAGTTTGGACTTAGAGTTCACGTTATTGTAAGAGAGACAGAGAAAGAAGCTAAAGAATATGCTAATAAATTAATCTCAAATTTAGATTTTGAAAAAGGTGAGGATATTAAAAACAGAGCTCAGGATGCAAAATCACTAGGAGTTTCAATGCAATCTTCACTAAGAACAAGGTCTGATAAAGATTATTATGTAGAATCTAACCTTTGGACTGGAATAGGATTAGCTAGATCTGGATGTGGAGCTGCAATTGTTGGAGATCCAGATCAGGTTTACAATAAATTAAAGAGATATGTAGATATGGGTATAAAATCATTTATTCTGTCTGGATATCCCCATCAAGATGAATGTGAATTATTTGCTAAATATGTTTTACCAAAATTCAATAATATTCATTTTTCAAAAAAATTTAACAGAGTACCTAAATCGAATCCAGATAGTCCTTTAGGAAACGGATTAAGAAAATAAATATTTATGATAGATTTTACTATAGTTATATTCTATTTTATTTTAATTTTTTTGGTGGCAATTAAAGGAAAGGTTAATAAAAAAAGTACAGCTGACGAGTATTTTCTTAGCAATAGAAACCTTAAATGGTATTCAGTTGCGTTGTCCACAATTGCTACAAACATTCAAGGTTATCAATTTCTTGGTATGATGGGATCTGCATATTTATATGGACTAGCTCAGGCGAATCTTGAAATTAATGCTGTTCAGGGTATTTTAATTGCCACATTTATTTTTGTTCCCCTTTTTTTAAAAGAAAGAATTACAACAATAACACAATTTATAAAAATAAAGTTAGGAGATAAAATTGCCCTTTTCTATTCATTAAGCAATATTGCGTTATTTTCTACTATTACACTTGGAGCTGCTCTTTTTTGGGGAGCATATGCTGCGGAAATGGTCTTTGGAGAACAGCTTTCTTTTCTACATGAAAATAGAATTTTAAGAATAGCAATACTTATTTGTATTTTAGGGATATTCTCAGCGATTTATACATATTTAGGAGGACTGAATGCTGTTGTTAAAACTGATATAATTCAATTTTCTATATTACTTATTGGCGGGATTGTAGTGTGTTTTATTGCTGTTAATCAATTAGGTGGGTGGGAACAATTATATGTTAAAACACCTGAAAAAATGCATCTTCATCTACCAGCTAGTCATTCTACTCTACCATGGACTCATTTGCTTGGATTATTTTTTTTAAATATTAATTATTGGTGTGCTAATCAGACTGTAATGCAAAGAGCCCTTGCGGCAAAAAGTGTTTCTCATGCTCAATCTGGATTAATGATAGGAGGATTAATTAAATATTTAATGGCTGTAATAATAGTAATTCCTGGAATTGCTTTGTATGGAATTTTGGGAGACAGTTTAGCTGAACCAGACTTAGCATTTCCATATTTAGTTAAAACTTATTTGCCAATAGGTTTAAAAGGGGTAGTTTTATGTGGTTTGTTTGCTTCACTTATGAGTACTGTTGATTCGACATTTAATTCATTAGCTACTTTGTGGTCAGTTGACATATATTCAAAATATATTAATAAAAAGGCTAATGATTTTCAAAAGATAAGATCTGGCAGAAGAGCGATTGTTTTTAGTTTATTTACAGCTCTTCTGATGGCAATGATATTACTTTATTTAAAATTTGATGATCCTGATTCTGCTTTTACACATACTCTAAATAATCTTAGATATTATATTAATTGTGGTGTTGTAGTTTTAATATGTAGTGCTGTTATGCTTTTAAAACCCTCTAAAAAATCAATTTTAATTGCATTTCTTTTAACTCTGCCTTTAAATATAGTTCTTCAATTTTTGTTCCCTGATATGAATTATTTCCTTAGAGCTTTTTGGGTTATTTTTTCTGGACTCTTTGTTGCCATTATTTTTAATCTCAATCGAATTAAAAATGTATTTAAACTGATTCATGTTTCATCGGAAAAAAATAAAATTTTGGGATGGTGTCTTTTAATTAGTTTGATATTAATTCATATTATTTTTCATTAATTTTAATCGAAATGCAAAAAAAAATAACATTCAATACTTTACTTTTTCTAGGAATATTCACTGAATTATTGATTTTTTTATTTTCCTACTTATACAAAGAAAATTTTGGTGACGTTTTTAGATATTCTGCAAGATATTCTGGCAGATTATCATTAATTATTTATTTGTATTGTTTTTATGTTTTTTATATTTCATTAATTAGGAATAAAAATTTTAATAAACTAAAGGAAATAGTGTTGATTTTTGGAATTTTACACGTGATTCATTTTGGTTATTTAGCTATGTCAGTTTATTTAAATGAGTTGCCAATTATCCCTGTAAAAATTACAGGTGGTGCAATAGCTTATATGATGATTATTATTTATCCTTTTATAATTAACAAAATTAATAGAATTAATTACCATTTAGTATATTTCTATTATGTTGGCATAGTTTTTTTAGTGACTTATTTGGCAAGGATCAGAGGAGATTTTGAAGGTGCAGATCAGGAAAAATTTCATGTAATTGCCTTTATAATTTTAATTATTGTTTTTTTAAAATTTGGATTTGATTTTTTTAAAAACAGAAATAAATTTAATTCTTTATGAAAAATTTTAATATCTATTTTCTTTTTCTAATATTTTTTATTTTTTCTTCTTTCAATTCATTTGATAATTCTATTGTTTGGGGAAGTATTGGACATAAGGTTGTTGGAGAAATTGCTGAAAGAAAACTTAACTCTAATGTTAAGCTTATAGTAAATGATTTGTTAGATGGTGAATCTTTGGCTAGTGCTAGTACTTGGGCTGATGAAATAAAATCAGATCCTTTATATAAGAAATACAGTCCATGGCATTATGTCAATATGCCTTTAGATAAAGAATATTCGGATATTCAAAAAAATCCAAAAGGTGATATAGTAACGACTTTAAAAGAGTGTATTAGAGTTTTAAAAAATCCTGAATCAAGTAAAGAGTCTAAATCTTTTTATTTAAAATTTTTAATTCACTTAGTCGGAGATATTCATCAACCTTTGCATACAGGAAAATTTGAGGATAGAGGTGGAAATGATATAAAGCTAACTTTTTTAGGAAAACCAACTAACTTTCATATTATATGGGATGTTCATATGATTGAATATTTGAATATGGATTACAAACAATTATCTGATGAATTAATGCAAATGAAAGAAGAAAATTATTCATTAAATCCTGACGATTGGGTTTATGAAACACATCAAGATGTAAAAAGATTGTATGCTGAAATTCAAAATAAAAATGAAATAAAAATTGATTATATAAATAATAAAATCCCTTTTATTAAACACAAGCTTTTTAAAGCTGGGTCTACTTTAGCAATGGTCTTAAATGAAATATTTAAATAAAAAAAAACACCCATTTAGGGTGTTTTTTTTATTAACAGTTTCTTCTTAAAACTATTCTTCTTTGTCAGTTTCTGGTGGTACAATCTTAAAACTAATTTCTCTGCCTTGCATTTTTAACTTCATAGTACCCTCTTCAAATGTAACCTCAATTCCTGCAATTTCTTGTTTGAATGTATTTTTTGATGTTGCCTCAAGAACTAATTCTTGATCCATTCCAATTGGATTCATGGCTAATTTTGCTGATTTAGTGTAAACCTCAAATTTTAAAGGCATCAGTTCAGAAGCATAAACACCGTGAAATTTTTTAAGATCATCTCTTGAAATTTCAAATGCAACTTTTTCTGGTTTTGGATCAACAACCAATCTTTTTTCTCTATTAGCAATATTCCATGCAGTATAAAAAATAAGTCTTGATCTCATTTCAAGTAAGTCGTATTCTATTTTATCAGGTGTATCTGTGACTTTATGATAATCAGCATGGGTTCCGGTAAAATAAAAAATGATTGGAATTCCATTTTTTGCAAAATTATAGTGGTCACTTCTATAATAAAACCTGTTAGGATCGTTTTTGTCATTAAATCTATAGTCTAATGTCATATTTACGGACTCTGCATTGGTTTGTTCGGATAAATTATGAAGATCAACACTGTCGTGATCTGATCCAATTAAATAAATATAATCTCTGTTCTTTTCTCTTCTGCTAGGGTCAATTCTGCCTATCATATCCACATTTAAATTTACTACTGTATTTTCCAGTGGATAAATCGGGTTATCTGCATAATAAGCAGAACCAAGCAAGCCTTTTTCTTCACCAGTCACATGAAGAAAAACAATTGATCGTTTTGGTCCTTTACCTTTATCGGCAGCTTTCTTAAAAGCTTCAGCTATTTCTAATAATGCAACAGTTCCAGATCCATCGTCATCAGCACCATTATATATGCCCTTATCATCAACTCCGACATGATCAAGATGTGCAGTAATTACGACATATTC
>Ga0213869_10002165_pt1 | contig 13874 bp, 14 predicted proteins | sample PICome_10_FD_160083 | JGI IMG/M metagenome (GOLD analysis project Ga0213869, IMG submission 160083) | Coastal seawater microbial communities near Pivers Island, North Carolina, United States - PICO132 | ecosystem: Environmental > Aquatic > Marine > Coastal | place: USA: North Carolina...
TTTGTCGTAAAAAATAGGAAGAACGATATTACCATCATGGAATCTTTGAGAACCGTCTTGAGTTCCGAAATAAATCTGCCCACCCGTATCAGTACTATTTGTACTTGTTCTACTGCCTTTCAATACACCATTGAGATACACATTCCAATTACCCGAACCATCTTTAGTAATTGTTAACAACGACCAAGTGTTTGCGCTGACTGCAAAATCAATAGTAGCTGAAAAGGTGTTTAAAAATAGCCTTAAATTTGAGCCATCCATAAGTGCGCTCACCATAGTTGATGAACTTCCATTGTTGCTGAAAATACTTCTCAACCCACTTAGAACATCTACCTTAAACCATATCGAATAGCTACGTGCAGACGTTCCAAACTCTAAAGATGCGTTGTAAGGAACATAAACATATTCATCCGTTCCGTTGAATTTTGTTGAGTTTGTTATACTTAATGAGCTAATTGTTATCTCAACAGATTCTGCCGCGTGGTCTGGTGTAGCATCATTAGCTACTACATAAACTAACTTAACGCCCACCAAATTAACCGCCCAATTAAATACATTGGATGACTGTTCTGCAATGAAACTAATTGTATCTGTTGGTTCATCATATGCAAAAAATAGGTAATTAGTAGGTGTTATTCCCGTAGGTGTTGCTGTGATTGTTATAGTATCTCCCACGTTTGGAGTACTGTTTGAAACAGTTACAGCTAAAGACGAACCGCCCGAACCTCCGCCTCTCGGACTTCCGCATCCAACGCCTATCATTGGTTATAAATTATAACGCTGCCACTTGTCAAAGTGATTGCCGTTATTGCTTCGCCACTTGGAACAACGATGTAAGCCCCCGCTTTGAGCGGAGTACTCAGTCCGTAAGCGGCTAACGAGTCAGTCGTTCCCACCGTGAAAACGGTTACAACAGTATCTTCTTGCGCGATAAAAGCGTAGCCCGTTAGTGATGTGTGTGCGGCAACTCCGAGAACTTTACATCCTCTGCCTCCGAGTAATTTTTGTGAATCAGTCATTTTTTAAATTGGTATTTGGCACTTGTTATAATCGTATGGTTGGGTAATAGAAAGTACACAAGCGTGTCCGCTAACCTTGTCATCAAAGCGTTCGGTGAAAGGTTCAAGTGTAACGCTCGGTTGTATGCTTAAATCGGTTGTGTGCAACTGTCGAAAGTATGCTACAAAGTCAAGCAAAACTTGAATAGTGTCGCTCATTACTTCTTGCTCGTTCTCCTCGCCCGGTAAGACTCTGTCCATTGCTAAGAGTCGAATGTTATAAGTTAAAGTTCGCTCAGAAAGAACAACGCTCTCCTCAATCGCCCAAAGAACAAGGTAGTCAAGTTCCTTCGGATTTATTTCCCAAACGTCCCCGTGTCCGTACTGTTGCACCTGAAGGTGAGCAGTCGCCTCGTTTTCGATTAGAGTTAGTATTTCGTTGAGCGTGTACATATTTCTTTAGCTTCTCTAAATTCTTACGATTTACGTTTACGCTCATATTTATCTTCTAAACTTATATTTCGTCTTCTGTTTCCCAAGAACATACCAGTCGTGTAAGTTCTAGTATCGGGTTGGATTGTGTCAAGTCCGCTATTCGGGTTGGCGTAAGCTGGATAGTTCGTACTGTTCTCAAGTAGGAAGTTAACCAGTCTTTCCGTGTACCATTCGGCTTTATCTCGATACTTATGCTGAATGAAGTTAATCTCATCAAGCGAAGCGTTAGAACTGTTCTCAGAACTTTGTTGGTGCAGCCCTTTGTTTAGGAACTTGTAACTAATAGCCGTAGGTGCTTCAGCTTGAACCCAGTAAAGTAAAGACGGTTGAATGTAATCTTCTAATAAAGTCTCGTTTGCCGTTGTTAAACTTGAAGCGGTTATCTGTGCTTTGAGTTCATCGTATAAAGTAGTTCCAATCTTGTGTTGAATGTGAATGTCTTGGCACATCAATACAACGGGACGTAAGTATTTAAAGTCAATATTCTCGTGAAGGAGAGTATTGTCCTTGAGGAAAGTTTCGGATATAAATAATACGTTAGCCATCTTACTTTTTTATACGCATTAGTTTCTGTTTCCAGTAGTGGCGGCAATGGTAACTACTACCCCAAAAGCCACCTCCTCGCATCCAAACATTACGGTTATTGCTTACTCCGATGTCTTGTATTTCGTCAAGTTGCCAAGACTTATTTTCTTCCTCCACTAATTTAACGAGTTTCCTACAAAAGTCGCGAGTCGTTGGAATAATAGAAGCACCACTTGCTTCGGGTCTTTTTTCGTAAGTGTAACGAATAACAAACTCCTCTTCGACTGGTGGAATTTCTTCTAGTAATCGTTCGCCTTCTTTGGTAATGTTAACGACTCGTTGGCTTGAATCTAGCACTTCGCCAATCTCCAACACAATAGCGTTTGACTCATTTAATACCTGAAGCCCAGCCATAACCCTTTCAATAGATAGTTGTAACTGTTCTGCGATTGCTAAGAAAGGAGTAGCTGGATTCTCTTTTAAGATGTTTAAGATAGCCGTGTCAATTGGGTTCACTTCAGCGAACCAATACTTTCGATTAAGTTCTTCGTGTAGACTTGCGGAGGTCTCGCTTTCAAAGTTCAAAGCCTTACCGTTTCCGACTGGCTCGTAATCCGTAGAACCGCAATTCTTGAAGTGTTCAATAAGTATATTGTCATCGTCCGCTTTCTCAAACACCGAACGCATTTCTGCGGCTACGTTCTCCGGGATAACATCGCCCGTTACCGTTGCCCTTGCAATCTCATCGGTGAAGCCATACAATTCAACAAGAACCGCAATGGCTGAAGTCTCAGCGATAAGACCTTCTTTAACATTCTGAAGAAGTGTGATAATTCCGCTAACACCACCGACAGAGCCTTTAAGAGCCGCCTGAGCATCCTTAGTTTTACTATCTACGGTTGTCTCCTCTTCTGTCTCAACTACGCTTAGACCGACTTTCTCACGTATCTCTGCCTCTGTCATCACCGAAGTAACGGTAGCCTCTGAGAACTGAACGCTTATCGGTTCTGTGTCTTGGATATATAAACGGTTAGAAAGACCTTGCAGAGAAGCCAGTTCGTTAAACACCCTTTCGATAAACTGTTGGCGGTTGTTTATATAGGTATTCTGAAACAACTCAAAAGAATCAACTAATTGATTTCTGCTCGTGAAGATTCCGTCCTCTTTAATACCGAATAGTGCTGGGTCGGTAACTTGATGTCCAGCGTAGATTTCTCTTTGTACCGTCTTGTTTAAGATGTCGAAACGCTTATCGAAGTCGTTTCCGTTTAGTTGCTGAATCTCAACTCCTCTATCCCTTGAATCTGCAAAGTTTAACACTATCGAATTAGCGTTATCAGTTCCCGTAAATTTGCTAACTATCTGATTTTCAATCTGTTCTTGCTCCTCAAGCGTAGGTTCGCCATTATGAAAAGATAAAATCGTACCGCCAACAAAATTATTGCGCACCGCAGAAAGATGAAATTGGGCAATTTCAGTATCGAGTTCAATGTAAGAAGTAGAACCCAAATAGGTCGGTAGTGGGTAGTATTTGCAGTCAGGTGAGTAACCTTTAACGTAAAGTAGTTGTTTTCCGCTTGGCTCTTTCCAGTTAAACGCTTCAATCTTCTCGACAACGGGGTTATGTTTGCTCCAGTCCTCCGAGTAGTAATAGCAAGAGCCGTCCTCATTGCTTCTGTAACGTGCGAAGTCAGCGTGATATACTGCCGCTATCTTGTCGTTTAGTTGATTGTAAACTATCTCTAAAGCAAAGCCGTTATATAGTTCGTAATCAAGCGCGACCTTCTCTAAGATGTCGTTTAAAGACTCGTATTGGTTTGGATGGTTGATAAACTCTTGCAACTTGGCAAGTCCCATAGTGTCCAATCCTTCAGCGTTAACCGCCCAGCCTTGCCCGACTACATAATCCTTTTTTGAGTTGATTATAGCGTGGTTCTTTGCGCTCCTTCTGTAAAGGTCAAGAAGGTATTCCGGGTAACGGTTCTTGTATTCGCCTTCGTCTCCGAATAGAATCCAATCTTTGCCCCTTGCCTCTTTAAAGGTCGGGACTTTCTGCGTACCAAAGTTTAAAACTTTAAGAGCCATACACTACATAATTAGAGTTGCCGCCTGAGTAGCTGGTAACTGGTGTTGTTGTTCCCGTAACTTTCACGATTCCGCTTTCTAATTCAACTAATCCCGTAGGGTCTAAGTTAGAACTTGAGACGTTAGCGTAAACAAAATATCGCCATTGTCCTTCGGTTGGCATTTCCACTTGAGCGTTAAGATTATCGGGGCTTGTTTGTTCTGTTATCGTGAACCTATTGTATCTATTCGGAAAAGAACTCGAATCCGTTGCAATGCAATACTCTACCGCTTCGGTGTTATCGCTTTGGAACTTGAACAAGTAATAGGTAGCCGTCCCCCTTTCCTTTAGGGTTAAGGCTATCTCGTTCGGGCTATTTCTTTCGATGTTTATCAAACTGCAAAGACAACAAATTCAACGTCTACGTCTGCCGTGTCAGCTTGTGCGCTAATGTCGTCAATGTCAACGAAAGCACTAAACGCACTTGCGGTTGCATCAACGTCCATTGAACCAGTAGAAAGCATAAAGGTAGCCCCAGCATCAACTTTAACGTCTGCCGTTTCTGCTCCGCTCTTCTTGAACCTTACCCGGATAAAGTTAGTATCGTCAAGGTTTGTTATTCTAATATAACGAATAGCCGAACGTACAAACTTCCCTCTTCCGTTAGCTGAGTTCAACTCTATTAAGTCAATCTCTCCTGAATGAGCTATGGTCATAACCCTACGGTCTGCCTCTGCCACGTTGGTAATTGTGCGAGTGTGTGAGCCGCCTCTATCTACGTTTCCGAGCGTTAGAGATTCTACGATTTGAACAGTTGCCGTTGCGGCAGTTACGGTTGAAGCCATTGTGTTTTTATATAGATAGCAAAATGTTGTTTTTGTGCCATCTGTAAAAAAAGAAACCCTCACCGAATGGCAAGGGCTTCAAACAGAACTAAGAAAAGAACTCCCGAAAGAGAGTGTAAAGATAGTATTTAAAAAGTTACGTTAGCAACATCAGCTGGAGTTATAGAAACCATTGGTTCTCTTTCAAGTCCCGAAAGCGTTAAACTGTAACCCGAAAGGTCGCCAAATGCAGTCCCCGTTGCTGAAGTTCCAGCGTTTAACTCAAGACCGTTTTCGTAACCAACTAACCAATAAGAACCGTCATTGCCTTCAACGATAGCCACAAGCCTTTGATAAGCAAGAACTTTTATCTCGTTTCGTTTTGTAACGTCAAGTTTTGATAGAACAACCACAACCTCAGGAGTAAAATAAACGCTTCCATTTTGTGAAGAACCGTTAATCGTTTCCGTTAGTGAAGATGTTTCTTTTAGTTGCTCGTACTTGTAGAAAGTTGCGGTTGCTGGAATTACAGTAACTGCTCCACCAGCGATTGTTGCGCTTAACGCTTCGTATTCTTGAAGACCAGCTAATCTAACACTCTTCACCCCACCTACTGCATCACGACAATCTAGGTCATAGGACAAGCTGAGTGCACAAGAAGTATATGCCATTTTGTTTTTGTTTTAGAGTGAAGGGGCGACCGAAGCCGCCCCGTTAAATTATGCTACAATTACTTTACCAACTTGGTCAGGGTAGGCAACTTGAACACCCATAGTGAACTCCATTGCAACACGGTACTTTCTGTCATCTTGAGAGTACCAAGTTTCTAGTCGGCTAGAATCTTCTGACAAATTAACGCCTAAGAATGCGTTTGCCATTGAGAATCCGTAAATGTCGTTTGTGCCTTCAAGTCCACCAACTCCAACAATCTCGATGTTAGTTCCCGGAAAGATAAGTCTCAACGGGTCGAAGTCTGAAGTGTAGTTATTAAGTTGACCACCAGCAGAAGAAAGACCGTTTCCGTTCATCAATGCCGCAGCAAGAACTCTGAATTTATCAGTTCCTAAGAAGATTTTAAAGTCTCCTTTGGCAACTGCCGCACTTGGAGTTTCAACATAGATTCTTTCGATTGCCTCAAGCACGTTAGAAATAGTAACTGCTCCAGTTAATGGAGTAGCAAAAGAACCAGTTGCTAGGTTGCAATCGGTGTATAATGCTCTCGGCATTACAAGACCGTCAAACATAGCTAAGTTACCAGCCGCTGGAGTAACTGCATCCCCGTTCCAAATTATCTTTTCTATCTCGTCTTGAACTTTCTCAACAAGGTAGTTTGAAAACTGCTCCTCGAAAGGCAAAGCCTCTTGATGCGTTCCAGCTGGCATTTGTGTTCTCCAATAGTAACTTTGAAGTTCTTTAGGGCAAAATTCCAAGTTGATTTTAACTTGCTTTGCATCAATTTCACGTTGAGTCAAGTCAACATCACCCGAAGCATTCCAAGCACAACCTGAGCCGTCTTGCATCACCACGTCAACGTCCATTAAGTTAATCTTGGTCTTTCCAGCAACTCCCAATTGAGGAGTAAGCATAGAAGCCGTACGCCCTCCGATGAGAGCCTTTGTAACCATCGGAAAGTTTTGCTCGTCAATATAGGCGGTTAGCCCAGTTAAATCTAAAGCCATTTTTTAAGGTTTTATAAGTTTATAAGTTTATTTGTTTTGTTCTTTCATTACTGCGCTAATCTTAGAAGCCAGTTCGGTGTAGTCCGTTCCTTTTCCGAATGGATTAGCAACCTTCTTAGAAGGTGCTTCCTTTGGAGTAGCCGCCATCTTCTCAACTATATCAGTCATAAGACTAACCGCTTTCTCAATGTCGCTTACTTTGTCATTCTTTGCGAACTTCTCAACTTCAGATTGAATAAGAGTAGCTACCGAGTTCATAATGTCCAACTTGAAAGCATCAGCATCAAACGCTGGAACTTCTGCGCTCATTTCCTCTTCTTTTTCTTCGTCCTTTGCTTCCTCCTCAGCTTCAGGCTCAAGGATTTCAACGATAACGCCCTCTTCGGTTCTTACAACTTCACCGCTTTCGAGTTCGTGTTGCCCGTCAGGTGCTGCTACAATCTCGCCATCTTCGCCAACTACTGACAAAGCCGCTCCAATTTCTAAAGACTCGTAACGAATAATAGTACCGTCAACAAGTTTAGCATCAACGAAAGCCTCTTCGGTTGTCTCGCTGAACAATAGTTTTTTGATTTCGGGAAGTTTTGCCCCGACAATTTCTGAAATGTTCATAGGTTGCTTTTATTGTAAATAGCAATTCTTTTGAATTGTGCCACTTAGATTCGTATCTTGTAATTATGGTAGAAATAATTATAAGCGAAGAGCAAAGAAAAAGAGCGCAAGAACTTTATGAGTTTAAGGTCTTGAACAACTCAATAGAAAAAGGAAAAGGAAACATTTACGGAGCAATCGGTGAAGTAATAACTGCCGACTATTTTAGAGGAAGAAAGTCTTCCGTTGATACTAAAGCAACTTATGATTACGACCTAATTGTTGACGGTCATAAAATAGACGTAAAGACTACAAGGTTAAGCGTTGATGTAACGCCCTTGCCTTACTACGCGGCTAAAGTTTGCAACTTCAATACCGGGCAGAAATGCGACTTCTATTTGTTTGTCGATGCGTTAGACGACCTTTCTAAGTGTTGGCTTTGCGGTTATATCAGTAAAGAGAAATATTACCAAATCGCAGACTTCAGGAAGAAAGGAGAGAAAGATAGAAGTTTTACCTATCGAGCCACTTGTTACACGACCCGAATAGATAACTTGAACCCTTTATTTTAGAGCCTTCTCAATCTCTTCAATAATCATTTTGTCAACGTCCATTTGTCGGGACTCTGAAAACACGCCCTCAACGCTGAAGCCGTTAAACGTGCCGTCCTTTACTTGCGCCCAAACATCATCGTTATCAACTTTGTAACTAACGAACCAAGAGCCGTTCGGTGCTTTGTCGAAACCTTTAGGAGTTGGCTTTGTATCGTCAATTAAAAAAGACTCAAACATAAACACGCCATCGACCTCAGTCTCGTGGTCTAAGTTGGTCGCTGAAGTCTTGCCCTCTTTCATAAACTTGTAAGCTATCTTCCGAATTGAGTCAGCATCAAAGACTACATAGTACTCTCGTTCGTCCTCGTCCTTTCGGTAAATTGGATAGTCGGCTGTCATACAAATTCCGCTAACAATTCTCTTCTCTTCGTTGAGTGCAAACTTTTGTTTTTTAGCGAAAGCCATCCAATTACGCTCTATTGCTGGACGGTCAACAAGTGAGATAAAATCTAGACCCGTGTCGTGCTCGTCATCAATTGTTAAATATATTACTGGTAGTTTTTCCATTATCCGAAATTTGCTTGTGATTCTATTTGGTTTACGTTATTCTGATTTCCAGTTACTTCTGTCTCCACGACAAACGCCTGAATTGGTGCTAGGTTCGCTTGGTCAACTCCTCCGAGTTCTGTCGTTCCTGAGGTAGCTTGTTGTATAGCTGGTGCGCTTACGGTTTGTGGTGATGGTGGTGGTGGTGCGGTTGCCCCTCCAACGTCCGCACTATTTAAGGTGGTTACTGCCGAAGCAATACCCGCTACAACTGCCGCAACTCCCACCGCGATTGCGGCAATGTTACCCGGAAACGGTACGCTTTGCGCTTGAGCAATCGCCCCGACAATAGCCTTTGCCGTATCAATGGCAATCTGAGCAACCGCAAGAGTTTTCTGAAGTGCAACCGCTTGTTTAGAGTTGTTACCACTTGCCGTTATAAGTTGGTCAAGTGCGCCTAAAACTCCCCCAGCCGCACTAAGATAATCTTGCTGAAGTTTTATCTTGTCGTCTCTAAGTTTTTGGTCAGCTTTCAAGTCCTCATCTCGGAACTTCTTACGGAGTTTTGCAAGTGCATCTTGCTTCGCTCCTTCGATGTCGGTGGTGTTATCTCCAGCTAGTCGGGCTTGTTCTTCAAGAGCCGCGTAATATTGTTCAAGTTCAAGGAGTTCAAGTTCTCTGTTTTCTTTGCCGACCTTTGCGAGTTCTGTTTGTAAGTCAAAGAGTTCTTTTTCTAGTGCTTTTTGATTTGTTAGTTGTTCCGACTTTTGCCCTCCGATTCTTTCCTCAATGTCGAAGAGTTCTGTCTTTGCATCTTTTAGCGCAATCTGTAAGTCTACGTTTTTCTCGTCAAGAGCAAGTTCTAGTCTCGCCTTCTCAATTTTCTTTTCAGCTATGGCTGTTTCTTCAGCTAATTGCTTCGCTTGTATTTCTCCAAGTTTCTCGTTTGCTGCTATTCTGTCGGCAAGTGTTCTACTTATATCGTCTCTAATTTGCCTTTGTTCTTCCGCTTCCTTTTGTCTTACTAAAATCAAAGCCCGTTGGTCGGCTTCCAATAGCTTAACCTCGTTGCGAAGTTTCACAAGTGCATCGGCTTGGTTAACTGCCGCTTTAGTTGCTTTTATTGTTTCTTTTGCAAACTCAGTAACAGACTCAACAAGACTCGCCCTCTCGGCTTTGGTTGTTGCCGTGTAGGTTTGAACAACCGCCTCCCCGAACTTCTCTGCTCCTTTAGCTACTCCGTCCCAGTCTAAATCGAAAGCCGCCTTAATGATGTCGCCCAAAGCAATAAACTGATTAGCGAAACCTCCAATAATTACAACCAGCCTTTGCTTTATGAACGAGCCTATTGCTTTAAGGGACTCAAGAGGATTTTCAAAAGCCTCTTTCATTGGTGTAACCAAGCCCGAAACCGTATCGAACAACTTCTTTACAATTATCTCAAACGCAATAGTTGCCGTGTTAAAAGCATCCATCACCGTTTGGTTCTTCATTAACAACTCCTTGATAAATAGAAACACCTCTGCCGCAATAGCAATAAGCCCCAAAGACTTGAGGACTCCACCTATTGAAGTCCCGAAACCTTTCATTCCTTGACTCGCCCCCTTCGCTCCTTTCTCTGCCGCTTCAAAACCAGCTTTGAACTGGTCGCCCATTTCCTTTTGGGTCTCTTTTACTTTCTCAAGTTCTTCCCTTAACGCTATTATGTCGTCACTAGCTTCACCCGTTTTAACGTCTACTTCTATCGCAACTTTTGTAGCCATCTTATAACGTTATAATTCGGTAAGTAACGTAAACTGTAATGTCGCTATCTCCAGCCGTTGGGTCGCCACTAGCCACGGTTACGTTGAGTGCTGCGTTTTCCACTAACTGAGTTGCCGTTGCAGAAGCTAAAGTAGTGGCATCCGCAAAACGTCTTATTGTTGATGCTGAGTTTTTTATAACCGTTGATGCTTGTGAGTTGGTTGCTCCAGCAGTTAGCAACTCAAGGCTTGTATTGGTCGCGTAAGTAGCCGAATTGTAAACCATCTTCATTGATGCGCTTATTACCTCGATGGCATAACCAGCTCCCGGAGCAGCAACTATCTCAATCGGTGTAGTGTTCAGGTGTAGAACGTCAGCCGTTGCAATGGTGAGTTTTGCAGTACCTTGAATGCACTCTATTCCTGAGTCTCCTCGTGTCCACAGAACCCCGTCCGCTTGGTTGTAAAAGAGTTCGCCTTTATAAATGTCCGTAGCTATCCAAGTGCCGTCCGTATGGTCGTTTGAACTTGGTACGGTTGGAACGGTAGAATTTACCGTTGACCGCTTTAATTTTATTCGTGAGTCTTGTGTTGCCATTAATCTATTCCGCCTTCTATAATGTAAATAGCACTATCGCTAAATTGTGTCTGAACTATGTCCTCTCCACCGTCAACCGTGAAGATGTTTGTACCTCCGTTTAACGCTCTTACCGTGTCCTTACTGCCATCCAAAACGTCTCGGTTCTCTTGCTCCTTGCCGTTGACAAAGGTTACGTTAGAGTCAGTTATTCGTAAGCCGTTAGAATTAATTAACTGAACGTTGTGAAGTCCTCCAGCTACTTCGTTATTGTCTCCGAAGATTGTAATGTTCTTAGAACCTTCTGCAATGGTGTTATTACTTCCGACTATTTTAAAAGCCGTTACGCTATGTCCTACGCTATTCTCTCGTCCGCTTACCTTGCCTTGAAATGCTGGGTATTTGTTGCCGTTGGTCTTTATCTCAGTTGATGGGTTAGGCATTCTTTCCTTGCCTAAGAATCCACCTGAGTTCAAGTCTTTGCTTTTATGATTAAATGTTACAACGTCTTTAACCTTAATTAACTCAACCTTTGTCAGTCCCTCTTTGAACGGGTTGTAATTCATAACCTTGTTAAGCCTCCAGTAAGCGTTATCAATAACTATTTGGTCGCGGAAGTCAAGCGTGTTAATATCGGTCGGCTCAAGGTAAAAGAGCGCAGTCATTACCTTACTATCTTTGTCCGTTACCTCGTTGATGTAATTACGGTGGTAAACGTTAAAGAGTCCAGCATTCGTTACCTGAAGCGTTCCCGTGAATCCGTTTGGTTGGTAATAGAGTTCATAAGGTAGCCCGAAGTTTATATCGAGTGAAGGAGTTAGAGGATTATCCCAATGCCCAGCGTAAGGGTAAACCGATATTGTTGTAGTTATAAGACCGTTGAGTTGATTAAACGGTGGTGGTGCAAGGTGCACTAAGTCCCAAGAAGGATTACTCGGTAAAAGACCACCGTAGTAAAGTACCCGAATGTTTGCCTCAGTTGGTTTATAACCTTCTTCCGTGTCGGCATCGTAAATCTGCGGAATTATTCTATTGCTTGGGTTGTCATTTGCTAGAGGAGTTGCGGAGAATACAACCTCAACCTCTTTTGAACTCTGAACAAAATCGTTATCTACCTCAACCCTTGCCCTTCCGTAAACGTGTCCTCTATTGTTTTGATATCTCTCGTTAAGATAGTCGCCATCTTCCGAGTAGGTGTAGATGTATTCCCTATCAGTCAGAACGCCTAAAGGCTCTAGTGATATGTCTCTATCTCTTGCAAGTTTATAAGTCCAATCCTTTGTTCCTCCAGCCGCGTAAAAGTCATCTCTTGTTTCAATTAATAGATTGTTCTCGTTGTCCGGGTCTACCTCAACATATAAGTTAAACATCTTAAAGACAGAAGTTAGTAAATCGCTCATTCCAACGGTTGGAATGATTGAATTGAAATCTAATTCCATCTGCTCCAAAACCGCGTTATTTTCAACGTCTATTTTAAAGAAGCCTGAAGAAGTTATTGAATACTCATCAAGTATATTTTCAAACAAAACTGCATTCCAACCTTGTATTATGTTTGGTGACAATTCTCTAGGTATAACTAACTCGGTAAATAAGTAATCTGAGTTGTAAACTTGAACGCTTTCTACGCTTGAAGTTGACGACTGGTTAACACTTTGACCGAGCGGCATATTTGGATACAACACAAAGTCAAATTCTGACAAAGTTTCGTATCCGTTTTGGTCGCTGAACATCCGAATGTTATGATTGAATGTAGGTGCTTGAACAGTTCCATAAAGCAAATCGAAGCCCATAAATCTATTGATTAAATCATCTCTAGTAGATTCGTTTGTAGTTGTTGCCGTTATTAAGATTTCAAGTGTTGCCGATTGTATGTCAGAGTCACCGTTACCCGTTAGATATGGCAATTCTTGATTTGTTGATACGTTTGTTTGTATTGGTGCGCTTACGCCTCGTTGATAAACGTCACAATTTCCATTTGCTAAAATTTCATACCTATAAATTTCTCCAGTACTTGCAACACTATAAAAAGTTCTTTTAGTTCTTGTAACAACATAATTTACAACGCTTGAGGCTGTTGCAATTGTTTGGTAGTTACTTATATAAATTTCATCTGCTGGTACGAAGTTGTTTCCAGCATCATAAACGATTGAGCCATAATCAAACCGATGTGTCCAACCACCACTTCCAAGCGTAGACTCTGAAGCTGAAAGCAAATCGTAAGAACCGCCTATATTGACCATTGCTTTTCTAAGGTCAACCTGAGCATCCGATAAGGTGCTTTCTTTTATGTCGCCCGTAATTAACCGACTAAACACCGAACCGCTCAAGAAGCTACTTGTGTAAGTAAACCCAGCGAATGCAAAGATTCTGTCGATTATATTCTTTAGTTTAAAGAAAGGTCTGAAGTCCTCTACTCGGTAAACTCTTCCACCATCTGAGAAGTACTCAAAGTTTGTAGCCGTGTCAACCATCGGATAAACGTAGTCCTCGTTGAAGTTCCAAGAGTCTACAATATTCTGATAATTGTATTCGTGGTTCAGGTCGCTGAAGTCTATTAACGGAAGTGCATTATCGTCTACATCGTTTAGCTTCTTGTCCCCAAGCACCGAGAAGATGTTGAGCAACTTACCGATAAAGACAACCTCGTAAGTGTAGGCGTGTCCTTTTTGGATTATCTTACGAAGCTGAACAACTCCAGCCATAACCTCCACCCCGTCCGCTATTACTCTCGCCTCCGATTTCTTATTAGGGTTAAAATTGACATCAATGTTAGAAGTGTTAGCATCGTAGTTGTTGCTTATGTTAACGTCATAGATGTGTCCGAAGAGCGCATCGTTAGACTTTGTCGCTGGGCACTTTATCGTTTTGGAATATTCCGTGCTTCGCTTCTCCGGGTTGCGAATGTCAGCAACCCCGTAATTGAATGAGAAGTCGAACCCCTCAAATACGTCTAACCTCCTACCCTCAATTCTTACCTCAACCACGTTGTCTCCTATTTTTAATTGAATAGCTTAACTCGAAAGTATATTGCATTAGCTTATCGTTTAGAGAAGTCTTTTTAACGATGTTTCGCTGGTTTAAATTAACCGCTATCAGTTCGTTGTTCTCCTCAATATAAAGACTTGGAGATGTTATTAAATCTTCCATCCATTCGCTTTCAGCTTCGCTTAAATAGTCCGTGTTAACCGTTAGCTTCTTGCTTAGAGCAACATTGTAGTCTGTTGTGCCTCTGCTACTTTTGGAATACTTGTAAGCGAATCCAGTCCAGTCGTGGTGCA
>Ga0213869_10002176_pt1 | contig 13822 bp, 12 predicted proteins | sample PICome_10_FD_160083 | JGI IMG/M metagenome (GOLD analysis project Ga0213869, IMG submission 160083) | Coastal seawater microbial communities near Pivers Island, North Carolina, United States - PICO132 | ecosystem: Environmental > Aquatic > Marine > Coastal | place: USA: North Carolina...
ATAAGTCAGTCGTCAATAGCCTCAGGTGTAAGACGGGTAGAAGCTTTGAGAGCCGATCAACTCGAAGAATATGAAAAAAATCAAAAAGAATCAAAGTCCACTCAGGAAAATTTACTAATTGAGGAAATTAAAAATGTAAAAAATGCATTAGAGAATTTAAAAATTAAACCAATTTATAAAAGTGATTTAAGTAGCTCTGAAAACTTAAAAGATTTAAAGGAACAATTAGACCAAGCAAATATTAAAAATATCATTAAAGATAAAAGTAAAAACATTATTAAAGATAATAAAGTAAGTGATTTTATATTTCGATATCAAACGATAAAAAACTTGCCTTCAAAAGAGTTAAGAACAATTGTTGACGCAGGGAAAAAAGATATAAAAAAAGGAGTTTTGATTGTTTTTTCTATCCTTGCAGGAAAAGTAGGTGTTTCAGTTGGTGTAACAAAAGATTTGATTGAAAAATTTGATGCTGTAGAGTTAGTTAAAGTTGCTTCTTCTATATTAGGCGGAAAAGGTGGCGGAGGTAGAAAAGATTTTGCTCAAGCAGGTGGTGATAATGAAAATAAAATTGAAGAGGCCTCTCAAGCTGTATTAAAAAAGATTAGTTAAGTTCTTTTTTAAGATTGCTATCTATTGCTTCTAAAAAATCATTTGTAGTTAAATATTTTGCTGATTTATCAATTAATATTGAAAGATCTTTTGTCATAGATCCACTTTCTACAGTTTTGACACAAACTTTTTCTAAAGTTGAAGCAAATTTAATTAATTCATCATTGTTATCTAGTTTTCCTCTGTGAGCAAGTCCCCTTGTCCAAGCAAAAATCGAAGCGATAGGGTTCGTCGAAGTTTCCTTACCTTGTTGGTGCATTCTAAAGTGTCTTGTAACAGTTCCGTGAGCAGCTTCTGACTCAACTGTTTTACCATCTGGAGTCATTAATACACTTGTCATTAACCCTAAAGAACCAAACCCTTGAGCTACTGTATCTGATTGAACATCTCCATCATAATTTTTACAAGCCCAAACATAACCACCGTTCCATTTCATCGCGCAAGCAACCATATCATCAATTAACCTATGCTCGTATGTAATCGAATTTTTGATGAATTTATCCTTGAATTCCTTTTCAAAAACTTCTTGGAATAAATCTTTAAATCTTCCATCGTAGGCTTTTAAAATTGTATTTTTTGTTGATAAGTAAACAGGCCACTTTCTTTCTAAGCCATAATTCATACAAGCTCTTGCAAAATTTTTAATAGAGTCATCTAAATTATACATAGAAAGAGCTATTCCAGGTCCAGTAAAATTAAATACTTCAAATTCCTTTTTATCTTTACCATCTTTTGAGGTCCATTTAACTTCCATCTTTCCTTCTCCTGGAATCAAAAAATCAGTTGCGCGATACTGGTCACCGAACGCGTGTCTACCGATTACAATTGGTTGAGTCCAACCCGGTACTAGCTTTGGTACATTTTTACAAATAATCGGTTCTCTAAAAACTGTTCCACCTAATATATTTCGAATAGTTCCATTAGGTGATCTCCACATTTTTTTTAAGTTAAATTCTTTTACCCTTGCTTCATCTGGAGTGATTGTTGCGCATTTAACACCCACACCATGTTGTTTAATAGCATTTGCAGCATCAATAGTTATTTTATCATTTGTTTTATCTCTGCTGGCCATGCCTAAGTCATAATACCTAAGATCTACCTCGAGATATGGCTTAATAAGCTTGTCTTTAATAAATGACCATATAATTCTAGTCATTTCATCACCATCTAACTCAACAACTGGGTTTTTAACTTTAATTTTTGCCATAAAATATAGATTGATTAACTGAGATTTTTATACATATTAAGAAAAAATTATCAAACTATTAATTATGTTTAACACAATTTTTCCAAAGATACACAAAGAAGGCTACAAATTTCTAGCTATCTCAATTTTAGCTACATTTGTAGTTTTATTATTCTCTAAATTTTTAGGATTAGTGTTGATACTAATAACTGTATGGGTCTATTATTTTTTTAGAGACCCAGAGAGATATTCAATTAATGACGATAACTATCTAGTGAGCCCAGCCGATGGTTTAGTAACAGATATTTCAGAAAAATCAGGACCAGAGGAATTAAGATTAGAGAACATTTCTTACACACGTATAAGCGTTTTTATGAACGTATTTAATTGCCATGTAAATAGAGTTCCAACATCCGGCAAAGTTGAAGAAATCTATTATAAACCAGGAAAATTTTTGAATGCGTCATTAGATAAAGCCAGCGAAGAAAATGAAAGAAATTATTTTAAAATCAGATTAAGCAATGGAGAGGAAATCGTAATAGTTCAAATTGCAGGATTAATAGCAAGGAGAATTGTTTGTGAAGTAGAACAAGATCAAGATTTAAAACAAGGTGAAAGAATAGGAATGATACGTTTTGGTAGTAGAGTTGATATATATTTTAAAAACAAAAAAGTATTAGCTAAACTTGGGCAAAATGTAGTGGCAGGTGAAAGTTTATTAGCCTCTAATTAATGGAAGAAAATAAAAAATTTAAATTAGTTGCATCAAAAAAAACAAGATATTTACTTCCAAATATTCTAACCTTAGGGGGAGTATGCTTAGGTATAAGTTCAATAAAATTTTCTATAGATGGCAATTATAGTTTAGCTGTAACTTTAATTTTGTTCGCTGCTATTTTAGATGCACTAGATGGAAGAATTGCAAGATTAATTAAAGGTACTTCAGAGTTTGGAAAAGAACTAGACTCATTAACTGATTTTGTTAGTTTTGGGATAGCGCCAGTGTTTATTTTATATTTTTGGGAATTGTACAAATATGGAAAATTAGGTTGGGCCATTACACTCCTTTATTCAGTGTGTTGTGTTTTAAGGTTAGCAAGATTTAATTTAACTAAAACAGAAGAAAACCAAGAATGGAAAAATAATTTTTTCGAAGGGGTCCCTTCCCCTGCCGGTGGTTTACTAATTTTAATGCCATTAATATATGATCTAACAAATTTAAACTTAGGAATTGATATTAAAAATAGCACTCCATATTTTACTGTAATGATAGCTGTGCTTCTAGTAAGTAAAATTCCAACTTTGGCATTAAAAAAAATTTCAATTTCACCAAAAATAACAGTTTTTTTATTATTGATTATTGGAATAATTTTTATTGCTTTATTGTTTTACACTTTAGAAACTCTTTTAGTTTTTGGAGTAGTTTACGTATCATCAATACCAGTAGGTATTTTTATATACAATAATCAAAGTAAAAAAAATTTGAAAAAAATATCAAATGATGATCATGAAGATATTTTATAATGAAAAAATCAAAAAGAATTAAAAAAAGTAATTCTTGGAAAATCAAGCAACATAGAGATCAATTTTTTAAAAAATCTAAAATATTAGGATATCGATCTAGAGCATCATTTAAATTAATTGAATTAAATCAAAAATTTAAATTTATTAAAAAGAATAGCAATTTATTAGATATAGGATCTTATCCCGGGGGATGGTCACAAGTTGCTAGCAATATTATTTTAAATGGTAAAATATTAGCTGTTGACATTAAAAATATGGATCCGATCAAAAATGTAAAATACATTAAGGGCGATATTTTAAATAAGGATACTAAAAAAAAAGTTATTAAGAGTTTGAATAGTAAGTTAGATGTAATTATTTCAGATATGGCAGCCAATACAACAGGTAACAAGGCATTAGATTCTATTAGAACTAATCAATTGTGTGCTGATACAATTAATTTTTCAAAAAATACACTTAAACCAAAAGGTGTATTAATTTCTAAATTGTTTATGGGGGAGGATTTTATTGAAGTAAAAAACCTTGCAAAATCAATATTTAAAAATGTAAATTTCTATAAACCAAAGTCCAGCAGGAGAGAGTCTAAAGAAACTTATTTACACTGTGAGATTCTAAAGTCTTTATAAATAATAATAATTGTATATAAGTTTATATGGATACAATTAAAGAAGCTTTAACATTTGACGATATTTTAATGCTTCCAAGGTATTCAAATATTCTTCCAGTAAATACAAATATTGCTATTAGTTTAACAAATGAGATAAACTTAAAAGTTCCTTTTTTATCATCAGCTATGGATACCGTAACGGAGTCAAATATGGCACTGGCTATCGCAAAAGCAGGTGGCATTGGAGTAATTCATAGAAATTTAAAAATTAAAAAACAATCAGTGGAAGTAAAAAAAGTCAAGAGAAAAAATTACTTAGTAGGTGCTGCGATAGGAACTAATAAAGAAGATTTAGATAGAGCAAGGTCTTTGTTAGATAATGGAGTTGACATGATAGTAATCGACACAGCACATGGTCATAGCGCTAAAGTCTTATCGGTCTTATCAAGACTTAAAAAAATTAATAATAAAATTACAATTTGCGTTGGAAACATAGCAACAGGAGAAGCAGCTAAAACATTATATAATTCTGGAGCTGATATAATAAAGGTTGGAATTGGACCAGGCTCAATTTGCACGACACGAATGGTGGCAGGAATTGGAGTTCCTCAAATAACTGCAATCATGGAAGTTAGAAAGGCATTAAATAAAAAAAAAATTAAAATAATTTCAGATGGTGGAATTAAGTTTTCGGGTGATATAGCAAAAGCATTAGCAGCGGGAGCGGATGCAATAATGATGGGATCTATATTTGCAGGAACAGATGAGAGTCCTGGAAAAAAATTTAAGGTAAAAGGTAAAATTTATAAACAATACAGAGGAATGGGTTCAATAGGAGCAATGTCATCAGGATCAGCAAATAGATATTTTCAAAAAAATTATAAAGATAAATCTAAATTTGTGCCAGAAGGTGTAGAGGGGAGAGTGGAATATAAAGGAAGTGTGTCAAAAATTATTTACCAACTACAGGGAGGCTTAAGATCTTCAATGGGTTATATAGGAGCAAAAAATCTAGCTGAAATAAAAAAGAAAGCAAAGTTTATTAAAATTACCAAAGCGGGATTTTATGAAAGTATGGTACATAGTGTCGAGATGACGCAAAAGACAATAAATTATAAATTATGATGACAAAAATTACAAAAATAATATTTCTAATATTTTTTATTACAAATCCATTATTTGCAAAAAATCAACATTTGCAAGAAGGAATAGATCTTTTTAAAAATAAAAAATTTAAAGAGGCAAAATTCAAATTTGAAAAAAATATAGTCTACAATCCAAAAAGTGAGTTGTCATATTTATATCTCTCAAAAATATTTAAAAATTTCGACAATAAAAAATTGCAGGAGCAAAATTTAAATACCGTTATTTTACTTAACCCAAAAAATGAAGAAGCAATTTTTAACCTAGCAAAATTAAAATTAGAGTCTTCTGATTATAAAAAAAGCAGAGAATTAAATGAAAAATTAAATTCCTTTTGTAAAAATTTTTGTAATAAAAGCAAAAGACTCAAATCTGAAATTGAAAATTTATTAAAAAAATAAATGCAATTTCATGAAGATAAAGACAGAATAATAATAATTGATTTCGGATCTCAAGTAACGAAATTAATCGCAAGAAGAATAAGAGAATTAGGAGTTTTTTCAGAAATAATCACACCTAAGAATTTAATAAAATTAAAAAAATATAAAAACATTAAAGGAATAATCCTATCTGGAGGACCATCGACTGTAACAAAAGACAAATTTCAGACTGTTCCAAAAGAAATTTTTAATAAAAAAATACCAATTTTAGGTATTTGCTATGGATTACAATTAATTGCTAAGTTACTTGGAGGAAAAATAAAAGCCTCTAAAAAAAAAAGAGAGTTTGGAAGGGCTTTTTTAATAAAAAAAAAATCGTCGTTATTAACTAAAAACTTTTACGACTCTTCAAGCCCAGTATGGATGAGCCATGAAGATGCTGTTATTAAACTACCTAAAAATTTTAAAATAATTGCTTCTACAAATGAGTCGAAAATGACAATAATAGAAAACTCAAAAGATAAAATATATGGAGTCCAATTTCATCCAGAAGTAACCCATACAATTAACGGAAAAAAAATTTTTATAAATTTTTTATTCAAAATTTGCAAAATTAAAAAAATGTGGAATGTCTTATCTCAAAAAGTAAGATTGATAAAAGAAATAAAGGAAATTGTTAAAAAAGATAGGGTGATATGTGCTTTATCAGGTGGTGTAGATAGTAGTGTAGTAGCTTTATTGATAAATCAAGCTATAAAAAAAAATCTTATTTGCATTATGGTTGATACTGGGTTGATGCGAAAAAATGAATTCAAATACACGTACAAAATTTTTAAAGAAAAATATAAACTTAATGTTAAATTAATAAATTCTTCAAAAATATTTTTAAATAAATTAAGAAACATTTCTAATCCTGAAAAAAAAAGAAAAATAATTGGTAATTTATTTATAAAAATATTCGAAAAAGAATCAAAAAAATATAATAATATAAAATATTTAGCTCAAGGAACACTTTACCCTGATATTATTGAAAGCAAATCTTCTACTGGAAGCAAAACATCTCAAATTAAATCACATCATAATGTAGGAGGTCTTCCAAAAAAAATGAAATTAAAATTAATCGAGCCTCTAAAAGATTTTTTCAAAGATGAAGTAAGAGTTCTTGGAAAATCTTTAGGATTAGTCAATGAGATTAATTTTAAACACCCTTTTCCAGGACCAGGTCTGGCAATAAGAATAATTGGAAATATAACTTCAGAAAAAATAAGAATTCTTCAGGAAGCTGATTATATATATATTAATGAGTTAATTAAAAATAATCTTTATAAAAAAATATGGCAAGCTTATGCAGCTCTTTTACCGATTAAAACTGTAGGAGTTATGGGTGACTCAAGGACTTATGAATATGTATGTTTATTGAGAGCTGTAACATCTGAAGATGGCATGACAGCAGATTATTTTAACTTTCCTGAAAATTTTTTAGATAATATTTCTAATAAAATTGTAAACAATGTTAAAGGTATTAATAGAATTGTTTATGATATAACTTCTAAACCTCCAAGTACGATTGAATTAGAGTAATGAATAAAAAAATAAAAAAGATATTAGATAAAAAAAATAAATCTAAAATTGTAAGTTTGACTGCATACTCAAAAAGTATAGCAACTATTTTAGATAATTATTGTGATTTTATTTTAGTAGGAGACTCAATGGCAAATGTATTATATGGTTTTACAAATACACATAAAATTACATTAGAAAATATTATTCAACATACTTTAAGTGTTAAAAAGGGTATAAAAAAATCTTTATTAGTTGTTGATATGCCTAAAAATTCTTATAGCAGTATTAATAAAGCTGAAAAGAATGCTAAACTAATTATTAAAAAAACTGGTTGTGATGCCGTTAAATTAGAGAGTAACAATAAAAATTTTAATATTATTGAAAAATTAGTAAAAAAAAAAATACCTGTTATGGGACATATCGGTTTTACACCACAGTTTAAAAAAAATTTTAAAATAGAGGGTGATACTCCAAATAAAGCAAATAAATTACTTAAAGAAGCTTTATCTATACAAAAAGCAGGGGCTTTTTCTATAGTACTTGAATGTATATCTCCAAAAACTTCAAAATTAATTACAAGAAATTTAAAAATACCAACCATTGGCATAGGCTCTTCCTCATATTGCGATGGTCAAATTCTAGTTACCGATGATATGTTGGGAATAAGTGGTTTTTATCCTAAATTTGTAAAAAAATACGTAAATTTAAATAGAATAATTGAAAAAGCTGTAAAAAAATATACTAGAGAAGTTAAACTAAATAAATTTCCTTCAATAAATAATTTTTTAAATGGAACAAAACATAAATAATAAAACTGAATTAAAAGATAAATTAGAGTCTTTTTATAATACCAATAAATATAAAATTTTTATAATTACATGTCTTTTAATAATAATTTTTATTTCAATTTTCTTTTTAAAAATTAATAATGAAAAAAATAATTCCTTAGTCGCAGAAAAATATATTAAAGCTGGATTATATCTATCAGAAAATAAGAGAGATCAATCAAAAAATCTTTACGAAGAAATTATTTTAACTAAAAATAAATTTTATTCAGTTTTAGCATTAAATAATATTTTAGAAAAAAATTTGATATCTGACAAAAATAAAATTTTAGACTATTTTTTATTAGTAGAAAAAATAAATAAATCAGAAGAAAGAAGTGATTTGTTAACTTTTAAAAAAGCACTATATTTTATCAAAATTGGAAATATTAAAGAAGGAAATAATTTGTTAAAAAGTTTAATAAATAAAGAGTCTACATTAAAGAACTTAGCTCAAGAAATAATAACTGAATAATAAACATAAAATGAAATTATTTTATGCATTAATAATTTTAATTATTTTAAACAACTGTTCTTTTGACAATAAGACAGGAATCTGGAAGAATGAAAATATAACATCTGATGTATCAAACGATGTTTTTAGTAAATTTGAGGAACTTTCAACCTCGAACTCTTCATTTGATAAAATAATTGTAAAACCTGAAGATTTTTTGTTTAAAATATCAACTCCACTCAACAATTATGAATGGAATGATATTTTTTATGATAAATCAAACAATTTTAAAAATTTTAGTTACAAAGGCATTAACAAGCTTTCTTATAAAAGTAAAAAAATAACTAAATATAAAATAGATAAATATTTGTTATATGAAGATGATAATATCATTACAACAGATATTAAAGGAAATATTATTATATTTTCACTCAAGAACAAAAAATTATTGACTAAATTTAATTTTTATAAAAATCAATATAAAAAAATAAACAAAAAATTAAACATAATAGTTAATAATAATATTATTTATGTAACAGATAATATTGGTTACATATATTCTTTCGACTATAAAAAAAAAAAAATTTTGTGGGCGAAAAATGTTAAAATACCATTAAGGTCAAACTTAAAGATCTTTAACAAAAAACTTATTGTAGCTGATCAAAATAACCAGCTTTATTTCATAAATACTAAAAATGGAGATACTTTAAAATTAATTCCTACAGAAGAGACTTTACTTAAAAATAAATTTATCAATAATCTGTCTTTAGACAACGAGACCTCTTATTTCCTTAATACTTATGGATCTTTGTACTCCATTGATAATAGGGCCATGAGGATTAATTGGGTTTTTAATTTAAATAAATCTTTAGATTTAGATCTCAGTAACTTATTTATAGGTAGTCAGGTAATAAATAATAATAATAGAATTATAGTATCAACTAATAATATGACATATATTATAGATGCTATAACAGGTAGAATTATTTATAAAAAAAATTTCACATCAACTCTAAAACCAATTTTAGTCAATAACTATCTTTTAACTGTTACAAAAAAAAATTTACTTATAATGATGGATGTTACTAGCGGAAAAATTATTTACTCATATAATATTAATCAAAAAATTGCTGACTTATTAAACACCAAAAAAAAAAAGGTTTCATTTAAAGATATTGTTTTAGTTAATAATAAGATATTTATTTTTTTAGATAATTCGTATTTATTAAAATTTAATATATATGGAGACTTAAATAAAGTGATCAAATTACCTGTTAAATTAAACTCACAACCGATATTTATTAACGAAACAATAATTTACACTAGCTTCAAAAATAAAATATCTATTGTAGATTAACTATTTGATTTACCACTTAGTAATGATAATTGTTTTATTTTAAGACCTTGTAAATTGTCAGAAGGCTTAATTGGATAATCTCCTGTAAAATAATGATCGCTAAATTGTGGAGAATTAGGATTTCTTTTTTCTCCAACAAGCGCTTTGTATAAGCCATTTAGACTTAAAAATTTAAGAGTTTTAGCATTTATGTATTCACAAATTTCTTGATTATTTTTTTCATTAGCAAGAAGCTCTTTTTTACTTGGCATATCAACACCATAAAAATCTGGATATTTAATTTCAGGGCATGCTATTCTTACATGAACTTCTTTTGCACCACTTTCGTAAAGCATTTTTACAATTTTATGGCAAGTGGTTCCTCTAACTAATGAGTCGTCAATTAATATAATAGATTTATTTTGAACTATTGTTTTTGTTGAACTTAATTTCAACTTAACACCTAAACTTCTTATATTTTGCGTTGGTTCTATAAAAGTTCTTCCAACATAATGATTTCTAATTAATCCAAGTTCAAATTTTTTATTTGATCTCTCAGCATATCCTAATGCTGCAGGAACCCCTGAGTCGGGTACAGGTACAACTAAGTCAGCATTTACATCAGTTTCTTTTGCTAGTTCAGATCCTAAATTTTTTCTATATTCGTATGCACATTTATTATTAATCAAACTATCTGGTCTTGCAAAATATATATACTCAAAAACACACGGTCTCGCTTTTTGTTTTGGAAAAGGTTTTATAGAAATTAATTTTTTATTTTCTATAATAACTATTTCACCATTTTCTACTTCTCGTAGGAAAGTTGCTCCAACAATATCAAGAGCACATGTTTCTGATGTAATAATATAAGAATCTTTTAACTTACCAATTACTAAAGGTCTTATACCAAAAGGATCTCTAGCCCCAACTAATTTTTTATTTGTCATTAAAACAAGAGAATAGCCACCTTGTATCTGAAAAAGAGTATCAATTAATTTATCTACAAATTTCTCTCTTTTTGATTTTGCTATAAGTTGAACAATAGTTTCTGTATCGCTAGTTGTTCTAAAAATTGCACCATCTTTTACCAAAGACTCTCTAAGCAATAACGCATTTGTCAAATTACCATTATGTGCAACGCTTAACCCTCCCATATGTAAATCAGCAAAAAAAGGCTGTATATTTCTTAAAGAAGTTTCACCTGTTGTTGAGTACCTGTTGTGACCTAGGGCAAAATCACCAGGTAGTTTTTTTAAAGTTTCTGGATCAGTAAAATGATCTCCCACTAAACCTTGTCTTTTTTCTGAGTGATAATTTTTTCCATCAAAGGATACTACGCCACAACCTTCTTGACCTCTGTGTTGTAATGCATGTAAACCCAATGCAACTAAAGCAGATGCATCTGTATGGTTAGATATTCCAAAAATACCACATTCTTCTTTTAATTTGTCTGAATTAAATTTTTTCAATTTTTTCTTTAGTATCAATGAAATCTTCGCTAGAAGGAAATTCTTCTATTAATATTTTACTACCTTTATTTATTACATTAAATAAATTTGCATCTTCTACTGATATACCCCAATTTTGATAAGGATAAAACCAATTAAAAATTGTGAACAAACAAATAGAAACTATATAACCTTTAAAAAAACCAAACATAAATCCAAATATTTTGTCTATCGATCCTACACCTGTCCAAGTAACTGTTTTATTTACTGATTTTCCAACAAGTATTGTTATAAAAAGCGTTAACATAAAAATTGCAATACCTAATCCAACATTATTGACAAATTCTGACTCTATATACTCACTTACTATTGGTTGTAATTTAGGTACTAAGATTATTGTAACGATAGTAGAAAAAATCCATTTCGTAAATGAAATTAAACTAAGAGAAAAACCTTTCAAAAAACAATGAATAATATTGTATAAAAATATAGTTAAAAAAAATAAATCAAATACATTGAAGAAATTAAAGATATTCTCGAAAAAATCACTTATCATATTACGTGGCTTGTCTCTTTACCAAAAGGCTTAAGTATTAGTATTAATTTTGGAAGTAAAGTTAATACAGAGATCATTGCAAGCAACATTGCTATGCCAGTGAATACCCCAAAGTAAATAGTAGGAATAAAATTGGATAGAACTAAAATAGAAAAACCAAATACAATAGTTATAGAAGTATTTAAAATTGCAACACCAACAGTGCTGTGACATCTATCCAGAGTTTTGTTATAGTTATTTATTTTTTTAAATTCTTCTTTAAATCTATAGATATAATGAATACTATTATCTACTGCTATTCCAATTGTGATAGCGGCGATAGTTATGGTCATCATATCCAAGGGAATTCCTAAAGATCCTATGATTCCAAGAATAAAAAAAGCTGCAATAAAATTAGGGACAACACCTATAAAAGATATTATCAAATTACGAAATAAAATAAAAAACATTAAAAAAATACCAAGCATCACTGTACCTAAAGTTAATATTTGAGATTTAAACAAACTTTGAAGTAAATTATTGAATAGAATTAACACTCCAGCTAATTTATATTCATCTTTTTCTAAACTCAATTTTGTATTTAATTCAGAATTTATTTTTTTTATTAAATCATTTCTTCTTAAATTTTCTAATGAATCTTTTATTCTTACACTTATTCTTGCCTCGTCTTTATCAACTGATATGTACGGTGAAACTATTTCTTTTTTTATAGCTTCGGGTATTTTACTATACAAGACCGCAATTTCTAAACTTTGTAATTCTTTGTTATTTAAATCTTCTGCAACGCGCAAAATAGATCCAAAAGAGAGAACTTTTCCTATCTCAGGTAAAGCATCTAAATAATCATGAACCTTAATAATTTTATCCATCTTGTCTCTTGTAAACCAGTATTTTGCTTTATCTTCACCTGCCGCTTCATTTTCTTCTTCCCATTCAGAAAACTCATCGTCCTCAACAACCTCTTTCTTTTTTACTGGAAACTTCAAAATAATATTTAAAGGTGTGGTGCCACCTAAATCATCATCAATTTTTTTCATTCCTTTATAAATTTCAGTTTCTTTATCAAAATAATTAATAAAGCTATTTTCAACTTCAAGCTTTGATATACCAACCACACTGAATAGTATTATAAAGAGTGTAACTCCAAATATTGAAATTTTATTTTTTTTGGTAAAAGAACCAAATGCAGATGTTACAAAAGATCTTTCTGTATCTTTAATATTTATTTCATTGTTTGTTGAAAAGACATTTAGCAAAGATGGCAATAACAAAAACGTTACAAATAAAGAAACTATTAACCCTAAGGTCATCATCCATCCAAAGTCAATTATTGGTTTAATACCACTAAAAACTAAAGATAGAAAGGCACATATAGTAGTTAAAACAGTATAAAGAATTGGAAGCATCATTTTTTTGCTAGCCTCTAAGACTGCTTCATTTTTTGTCAATTTGGGAAATTCTTTTTTTAATTGTAAAAATCTTACCGTTACATGAATATTCATTGCCATATTAAGTATGAGCATTAGAGCAATGAAGTTTGATGAAATTACAGTTACTTTCCAACCAATTAAGCCTAGTAGACCAATCATTACAATTACTGAGGTTGCACAACCCATTAAAGGAATTATAACCCATTTAATGTTTCTAAAAATTAACCATAAAGTAAAAACTATAAATAAGAATACTCCAATTCCAAAAACAACTATGTCACTTTTAATATAGCTCATCATATCGTCTGCAATCATAGGAATACCCCCTAAATGAATTTTAGCATTTTCCCCATATTTATTTATTATATCTCTGATTTCAGTAATATTTTGATGATTTCTAATATTGTATAAATTTTTATATTCTTCGTATTCTTTTAGGTGTTTTTTATAATTAACTTTCTCTTTTTTTGACAGACCCGATTCAATTGATTGATTAAAATATTTATCTTTAACTTTAATATATTCAGCAAGTCTCTCATCTTTTTTTAAGTAAACAACTATTCCTGATGTTTTTCCATCTTCGCTAATAACGTAATTTTTATAAATAGGGCTATTGATGATTTCATCGAATCCTCTTTTTCTATCAATTTCAGGATAAGCTAAAGTTTTATAATTTTTTAGTCTTTCCATTAAGCCTTCATCTGAGCTTTTTAAAAGAGGTACATCAATAATAGTTATTACACTATCCACCCATGTTAG
>Ga0213869_10002180_pt1 | contig 13812 bp, 17 predicted proteins | sample PICome_10_FD_160083 | JGI IMG/M metagenome (GOLD analysis project Ga0213869, IMG submission 160083) | Coastal seawater microbial communities near Pivers Island, North Carolina, United States - PICO132 | ecosystem: Environmental > Aquatic > Marine > Coastal | place: USA: North Carolina...
TCCCGCAGGTCCTGTGAAAGCGTTCGTGCCATCCATGCTGGCCTCCTGTCACCAGCAGACAGCGTGAATCACATCAGCGCAGCGAAGGGAACCCCTGCCGATTCAGTTCGTGTGGAAACCGCTCTAACTCCCTTGTTGATGCGCCGGCGCGAGCGCGGCATCTCCCCGGCATTCACATTGCAGCCCACTAAAACAACGAGTGTGCTAGGTTCGCCTATTGGGACAGAAGGAGCCGCTTGGCGGCACGGCGCGTTTTACCGGCTATCTGGCGTTGGGAGACCAGGATATTCCTGCAACCTCCAAAGCGCCGCAAAAAGCTGCTGGTTCCGCTCTTGTGGCCAAAAGTGGTGATCAATCCAAATCGAAGTTGCGCGGGCGCTTTGAAGCAAATTGAAGATTCGATGACCGAAAAGCAACTCGAAGAATTTGCGAGCAGCGACCGCAACAGGCTGCCCGAAAGGAAAGGCTGACATTGGCCAGTGACAACAGCCAGGCACAAATCATAGCTTGCCCGACGTGCGCAACGCTTAATCCCGTGCCACTGTCAAAATTGGGTGCTGGAGGGAAGTGCGGCAGGTGCGGCTGTGAGTTATTTGCGGCCACGCCTGTCGAACTCAGCACTGAGAATTTCGATGCGTACGCCCTGCGATCCGATATCCCGTTGCTGGTCGATTTCTGGGCAGATTGGTGTAGCCCTTGTCGGCAGATGGCGCCTGCCTTTGCTGCGGCTCGGCAAACTCGATACGCAAGCCGACCAGGCGATTGCGGCGCGCTATGCTATTCGGACTATCCCCACTATGCTGATCTTTAAAAAGGGCAAGGAGATTGCCCGCCAATCAGGCGTAATGCCGGTACAGGCGATCGTCCAGTGCGCGCGGCAGGCGTTGCGATCCTGAGGGAAATGCTGATGCGACGGGCGCTCTTGCGCGCGTCAAAAGGACCCCGCCAGACCTGCTGGCGGGGTCCTCTAAGAAGGCTACGCAATACACGACACGTCGCCGTGGCGTTTCCTCAGTCATAGACAGGATATATGCGCCGCATGCAGGGCGGTGTTCCGTCAGTCCTTGTCGAGCGACCTGGCCTTGGACAAATGCTTTTCAACGATCGGCGCGATCTCGCCCGCTGCCTGCCTGAGGGATGCGACCGTCCCGTCCGCCGCATATTTGCGCATCAGCTCGAGGGCATCTTCATGCGCATCGGCCTGGCCATCCATATATTCCTTGTCGAACTCGGCACCCTTGAGCGTCTTAAGCTCCGCCAGATCGTCCGCCTGATCTTTAGTCAATGTCGCATTCGGCGCAATCGCAGGACTGGCGGCCTTGGCCGCGGCCTTGATCTTCGCGGTCGATTCCGTGTGGGCGGCGACCATCATCTTGGCGAATTCCTTCACCGCAGGAGACTGGGCATTAGTCGCCGCCAGCTTAGCGGCTTCAATCTCGAAAGCGTCGCTCTTGGCGGCCGCGTCAGCAAACTCCTGGCCGGTTGGCGTCGTCGTGAGAGCCTGCTGGGCATTGTCGATCACGTTGCCGGTGGAATTGAGAACGCCAGAAACGGCTGCGCCGGTATCGTTCAACGCATTGTCCGCCTTTTGTTCGGCTTTCGGGCTGCAGGCGCCAAGTGCAAGGGTCGTTATCGGTACGACACTCATCCACAAATGAATTCTCATGACATCCTCCTCTTTGGGTGGTGCTCGAACGCCTGATGACCAACGGCTGTTCCTCCAACCGAGATGACGGAAAAAGGTCCTGGACAACCACCGAAAATCGATCGGTTCGCCACTTTACCTAAGAAGGCAGGATCGAAAATGGTAAGGCGACCCCGCCATCCGCAACGACCAAAAGACAAAAGTCCGCCCGGCATGTGCCGGGCGGGCAGGAAAAGGCCAAAAGCCTCAGGTCGCCCTGAGCGGATACGGGATTGCAGACGAGTCGCCTTGTACGAGTTGGACAAGGAAGCTCGATTTCCATAAGGGAAACGCGATTTTTCGTTCGTCCGCGCGGCGGCTGCGGCAGGCAGCTTGTCTGGAGCAGTCATCAGGAACTAGCCGGTCCCAGGAACGATTGATGGAGCGATAGAGGAAATGGCTGAGGCATCCGGCTCATGAAGATTTTTACCATTGGTTATGAAGGGGCGACCCAGGGCCAATTGATCGAAGCGCTTAGCACAGTTGGCGTTGAAGTCCTGGCGGATGTCAGAGCCGTTCCTCTGTCGCGCCGCCCAGGTTTCTCAAAGAATATCCTTGCAGCCGGACTGGGGGAGGCGGGCATCGACTATGTTGGATTCAAGGCGCTTGGCACCCCGCCGGCAGGACGCGAAGCGGCCCGCAAGGGGCAGCATGCACGCCTGGCAGAAATCTATGCAGGCCAGCTCGACCTTCCCGAGGCGATCGTCCAGGCAGCGCAACTGATAGAGCTGGCTGCTGCGCGTCCCACTGCCTTGCTCTGCTTCGAGCGCGATCCAGCAGGCTGCCACCGGACCTTGCTGCTTGATGCCATCCTGCCAGACGCTCAGCGTGTCGATCTCTTTCCCGGCTGATGGCGTCAGGGAGTAGAAACACCCGCGGCAGCGGTACATTCGGGAGCGCAGCACCTCGGCACCACGCTCCCGATTTATCCAAAATCAGTAATCCATCGCCGGCATCGGCGCGGACTTTTCATCCTTTGGCAGCTCGGCGACGAGCGCTTCGGTAGTGATGAGCAGCGAGGCCACCGACGCGGCGTCCTGCAGCGCCGTACGCACCACCTTTGCCGGATCGATCACGCCCGCCTGGACCAGGTCCTGATACTCGGCGGTCGCGGCATTGAAGCCCCAGTTATATTCGGAGCTCTCCAGCAGCTTTCCCACGATAAAGGCGCCATCCTCACCGGCATTTTCGGCAATCTGCCGCGATGGTGCGCGTAGCGCCCGGCGGATGATGTCGATCCCGGACTGCTGGTCGTCATTGGCGGCCTTCAATCCATCCAGCGCCTTGATCGCGCGGAGCAGTGCGATGCCGCCGCCCGGCAAGATGCCCTCCTCGACTGCGGCTCGCGTGGCATGGAGCGCGTCGTCAACGCGATCCTTCTTCTCCTTGACCTCGACCTCGGTCGCGCCGCCCACCCGGATCACCGCTACGCCGCCGGCGAGTTTCGCCACGCGCTCCTGCAGCTTTTCTCGGTCATAGTCGCTGGTAACAGTCTCGACCTGCTGGCGGAGCTGCGATACGCGGCTCTCGATATCGGCCTTGTGCCCGACGCCATCGATAACGGTCGTGTTATCCTTGTCGATCACGACCTTCTTGGCCCGGCCGAGCATGTCGATCGTGACATTCTCGAGCTTGATGCCGAGATCCTCGGAAACGACGTTACCGCCAGTGAGAATGGCAATGTCTTCCAGCATCGCCTTGCGGCGATCGCCGAACCCCGGCGCCTTGACCGCGGCGATCTTGAGCCCGCCGCGCAGCTTGTTGACGACGAGCGTCGCGAGCGCCTCGCCCTCGACATCCTCGGCGATGATCAGCAACGGCCGCCCGGACTGCACGATCTTCTCGAGCAGCGGCACGAGCGCCTGCAGGTTCGAGAGCTTTTTCTCGTGAATGAGGATGTAGGGATCGTCGAGTTCGACCTTCAGCTTCTCGGCATTGGTAATGAAGTAGGGCGAGAGATAGCCGCGATCAAACTGCATGCCCTCAACCGTCTCGAGTTCGGTCTCCAGGCTCCTGGCTTCCTCGACCGTGATCACGCCCTCATTGCCAACTTTTTCCATCGCTTCAGAGAGGATACCGCCGACTTCATGGTCACCATTAGCCGAGATGGTGGCGACCTGCGCGATCTCGCTATTATCCGAGACCTTGCGCGCGTGGCTCTCAAGGTCCTTGACCACGGCGGTCACGGCAAGATCGATGCCGCGCTTGACGTCCATCGGGTTCATGCCGGCCGCAACGGCCTTTGAGCCTTCGCGTACGATCGCCTGCGCGAGCACGGTCGCGGTGGTCGTGCCGTCGCCTGCCTTATCGTTCTGCTTGTTGGCCACTTCGCGCAGCATCTGGGCGCCCATATTCTCGAACTTGTCGGCAAGTTCGATCTCCTTGGCGACGGTGACGCCGTCCTTCGTGATACGCGGTGCGCCGAAGCTCTTGTCGATCACGACGTTGCGGCCCTTGGGGCCCAATGTCACCTTCACGGCATTAGCCAGCGTATCGACGCCGCGCAGCATACGGTCGCGCGCGTCCGACGCAAATTTCACTTCCTTGGCAGCCATCGCTGCTACTCCTTTCTATATCCTTCCTGAATGTTCGAGTGATAAGGGTGGTCGATCAGGCCGCCTGCTTGAGTGGCTTGGCTTTGTCGATCACGCCAAGGATGTCGCTCTCCTTCATGATGAGCAGATCCTCGCCGTCGATTTTGACCTCGGTGCCCGACCATTTGCCGAACAGGATGCGGTCGCCCGCCTCCACGGAGAGCTCGACAAGCGTTCCGCTCTCGTTGCGCACGCCCTGGCCTACGGCCACGACTTCGCCTTCCTGCGGCTTTTCCTTGGCGGTGTCGGGAATGATTATGCCGCCCGAGGTCTTCTCCTCGGCTGCGATGCGGCGGACGACCACGCGGTCGTGCAAGGGGCGGAAATGCATGGCAAAACCTCCAGATGCAAAACAGATTGTGATGTCCCTCCCGTTCATCTGAACGACAGGTGCGGGTGAACTAGGAGAAGAAATTTTCGGGTTCAAGAGAGTGAGTGAAAATTTTTGGCACTCGCCCTGGCAGAGTGCCAAACAGGTATGTTCGGGGCTTTGCGATTACATCATCCCTCTTGACGCGACTCACTCATGCACCAAAATCTTAAGCGGCATGTGGCACCGCATGCATGAAAGGAGCGACACAAGGAAAGGAGCACGACCATGTCGCAGCCATTTTCCCGTTACTTGCACCCCTTCGACGTTGTGCACCATCCAAGCCTAGAGCCGGAGGTCAAACGCGCGATCCTCGCATCCTGGGCGTCTGATCGCTCTGCGGTAAAGGACCAGCCGGCGATGCGTAAGCCGCCCGGCGCCAAGCGGGCCGTTCCGATCGACGAGGTCTTCGCCGCCATGCGATCGCTCGATGAATCGCGGACTAACTTCCGACAGTTGCAATGAGGGATCGCGGCTTCGTCGCGCAACTGGAGAGCTACGGTCTCACCACGGCCGAGATCCATTACTATCGGCCCGATGCGCCGTCGTTTCTCCAGCTGTTTATATGGCAGGATTATGATCTTGCACCCGATTTCCCGGTGCTGTTCAATTTCCTCGACCATTGGCGGCGCGAGATCGAGGCCGCGCTTCATTCGGTGCGGATCGCCCCCGGCCGGCTGAATGGCCCCACCGAATGGCGCGCGGTCGATGGCATCATTCCGCTCCCATGACACGCGATTTTGACGATCGCGAGGGCCCCACGAGGCGGACGAGCAATCCGCCTGGGCCTTGTCTTCGACAACATCATGGAATTCGCGACTATACTGCTGCCAGTGCCGCTCGATGAGCGTGAAAGCCGGGGCTGGGCCCGCTGGCCGCAAGCGGCTCTTCGATCTTTTCCTGCGACCCGGAAAGGCAGAGCAGCGCATCCCGAGCAATGGGCCAGGGCAAAGCCTGATTACCCTACGTCTGCTGTGACGGGATCTCGCGCGACTTCAGCGCTTGGCCCGCCGCGAACTTGCTGAGGCCGCCTCCAATGCCGCAATGCTCGATTGGGTTGTCCGGGTGCTCGAAGAGGCTGCATAGCGACTGGTCCAGTCTGCCGGGAACGGCGCGGCCGCGGAACCGTTGAAAAGCGAATTGTACAGCCAGCCCGGCAAGAAGCGCGCCGGTGATGCGGCCCACGACGTCGGCACCGGGGCTCCCCAGCAGCAAAACAAGGTGGTCGGCTGCGAGCATCGCGGACTAGGTCGAAACCATGCACACGCCGACCATCCCGAGCACGCCTCCGCCCTCGATCCAGTTATCGATGCGGCCCATGACGAGCACGGCGGCCGCAAGGCTTTCGGGGACCCGCGATCAAGGGGAAGGCCAGCGGAAAGACCGCGACGTTGCCATGCCTGTCGGCTTCACGGCGTGCGCCCTCGCTGTCCGAAAAGAGGCCGGGACAGGAGAATGTGAGCGTCAAGGCCTGGAGCAACAGCAGAGCACCGCCACGCGGAACGCGGCCAGCGGAATACGCAGGAGGGAAAGGACTACGTCGCCCGCTACAGCGAATAGAAGTAACATGACTGGAGCGATCGAGACAGAGCGGGGACGAGGCTGATCCGCTCATTGCGGTGCATTCCTGCCGTCAGATCGGCGAAGACCACCGCTGTCTCGATCGCACCGATCGTGACGAGAAGGGCGATGAAGCTCGAAAATCGGGCCACCATGCGCTCGCAGCCGATTTGCGCGGGATCTGGTATAATCCGGGAGTGGGCCCGGGACCAAAGTCCCGGGCCTGCCTGTCACGCCGCCTTTCCATTGACAGGGATGCGGCGTATGTTTTCGTTCGCCGCCTCCGTCTTGGGCAGTATCACGGTAAGCACGCCGTTCTTGAAGCGAGCGTTCGCCCTGTCGCGCTCGATGCCTCTTGGCAGGGCGATCCGCCTCTCGAAACGTCCGTAGCTACGCTCGCTATAGCCACGATCATTCTCCTGGACCTCGGACTTCTTCTCGCCGCGGATCGTCAGCGCGCCTTCTTCGACGGTGATCTCCACATCTTCCTCGTCGAGGCCGGGAAGCTCTGCTGTAACCGCGATTTCCTTGTCCGTCTCTGCGAGCTCGAGGTTCGGCCAGGACAGACCTCGCTCGAGACTACCGGGTGATGGAACGCCGGATCCGCGGAAGACATCATCGAACAGCCGGTTCACCTCACGGTGGAGCGAGAGCAGCGGGTCGAAATTTTCGTGGCGAGCGCGCTCAGCGCTAATCGGAATGGGGAGCCGGTTCTCCTGCCGGCTCCAGGGTATCAGATCACGGATAGCCATGATGCTTGTCTCCTTTGTCTGGCTAGAGTTGGGCATGGCCCGCCGGCCGCCGCTTCTGGGGCGGCGCCGGCGAGCCGGTGCTCGATCAGATCAGGCCGCCTTGGCGTCCCTAGGCGCCTCGAGGCGATCGTTGGCGGCGCTGCCACCACTAATCTCGATCCTGCGCGGCTTCATCGCTTCGGGAACGACCCGCTTGAGCTGGATGCTAAGCAGGCCATGCTCGAACCTCGCCTCGCCGGCTTCGATGAAGTCGGCGAGCTGGAAGCGCCGTTCGAACGATCGGGTCGCGATGCCGCGATGCAGATATTCGCTCCTGTCGCCGTCTTCGGCACGCTTGCCGGTGACGGTGAGCTGATTCTGCTGCGCGACCACCTCGATCTCGTCAGGGCGGAAGCCGGCGACGGCGAGAGTGATGCGGTAACTGTCCTCGCCGTCCTTGACGATGTCGAAGGGCGGAAAGCCGTCGTCCTCGCGCTGACCCGCTTCGAGCATGTTGAACAGGCGATCGAAGCCGACCGTGGAGCGCCGATAAGGCGCGAAGTCAAAAGCAGTTCTCATTTCCAAATCCTCCGTTTGAGCAATTTGGGCATGAGACGCACCGGAGAGAGCCGGCGCTCTCAATGTCCAGCCGGACCCGGTTCGGCGTCCGGCGGAAAAAAAGTAGGATGACTTGCGTGCGGTTCAAGAGGAAATTTTCCGGCGCGTCGTCGCGCCAGACTTTGAGGAAGGCAAGAAGCCAAAAATACTGTTTTGCGAACCTTGAAATCGGCGTGACCGAAGCAAGATCGAGGTCTGGGGCCCGGCCTTCTGACGGCGGCTTTCTCAACCTTCAGGATGTCCGACCGCATCGATTACGCTTGGTGCAGGGATCGCACGCTTCATCCCGGAGACAGCGGGTGCCTTAGAGGCTGTCAGAACGCTATCGTAACGGTGGACGGCCGAGCTTCGATATGATTCCGAGGGGTTGCGACACCAACCTTGGAAGCCATCATGTGGAACCCGACCGCCCGCGCGCATCATAGCCGCGCGCAGCTTCGCTATGGAAGCGATCTTACCGACGCGGAATGGCATTTGATCGAACCGTATTTGCCCGCGCTATGCGAATGCGGGCGGCGACGGCGTTGGCCGATGCGGGAGATCATCGAGGCCATTTTCTATTTGCTGCGGGCAGGATGCCCCTAGCGGCTTTTACCTGACAGCTTTCCGCCATGGCGGACGGTCTACCGCTGGTTCTGCACTATGCGTGACAATGGAATATTCGAAAGTCTCAACCATCATCTCGTCCAGATGGACCGCGCGGCTATGACGCAGGGAAGAAGATCATGGGCCGCAAGCGCCACGCCATGGTCGATACCGATGGCCGTGCGCTCGAACTGCTGGTCCATGGCGCTGATGTGCAGGACCGAGACGGCGCAGTGCCTTTGCTTATGCAGTCACGCCAGCGGCACCCCTTGGACGAGCATGCCTATGCCGACAGCGCCTACAACAGCGATCGCGTCCGGGACGCCACCTCCATCACAATAGAGATCGTCCGAAAGTTCGCCGACCAGACCGGGTTCGTCGTCCATCCCAGACGATGGGTGGTTGAACGAACCTTCGCATGGCTCAATCGAAATCGCCGTCTCGCCAAGGACTTCGAGAGAACCATCAAATCCTCAACGGCCTTACTCTATGCCGCCGCCGCCATCGTCCTCATCAGACGCATCGCTCGTTACGCATGAGATTCAAGACAGGCTCTTAGCAACCTGGAAAACTGGATCAAGGCATGAACAGATCGATCGGCCCCATGACGTATCCACGCCTACCGTCCTTACTGGAGACGAGCGTAGTCGGCGGCGAGGAGCATATCCGTAGGAAAAAGCTCGGTGTCTATCCTAATCTGGCGCTGGGCCTAGGCGTCATGATGCTCATTGTGTTTATAACGCTCATGTTGATGGTGAGCAATGCGCTGGCGACCTTCAAACTATGCATCGTAATTTAATTTTTATAAGGATGCTAATTTCGGTTCGGAAATGAAAATAAAATGGCGAATTGACATTTTTCAATTATGATATATTTGTGGTGATGCTTAACGTCGCCTGCGACGGAGCTTGCCCCTCATTGGGTGTCGCTTCCTTTCTTGCGCTATCAGCTTCGCCTGCAATTTCGCGGGTGGATTCTCTGTTTTCGTGAAAGGAAACACTCATGCCTATCGGCACCGTAAAATTCTTTAATTCTGACAAGGGCTATGGCTTCTTGGCGCCCGAAGATGGTGGGCCGGACAGCTTTGTCCATATTTCTGCCGTCGAGCGCGCGGGAATGATTACGCTGCATAAGGATCAGCGCCTGAGTTACGAGGTTGAGGCAGATAGAAGGGGTAAAGAGTCTGCTGTGAACCTGGAAACTGCCTAAGATAGGCGTCGAGGTGAAGCGTCTCCCTTAAAGCGTTACCGGCGCGGCATCCCGTCGCGCCGGGTCGGCTGCTCGCTCTTGCCTGATCATTGGATGGCGGGACGTATGTGCAAGTGCTCGAATGTGGCCATTTTTACCCCGCCCAAGCCGTTGCGGGCGATGCTCCGGCTGTTCTTGTGCGCCTTATGCGCCGAAACAATGTGCCGTTGAGCCAAGCTTTTTCATTACATCATACGCCAGGATGCGTGTTTCAGGAATATCATGAATCTCAATATCCGCTCGAATACGGCTCATGCCAAATTATCACCCGCGACCGCCAAAAGGCCGCGTCCATTTTATCAAAGCGCCCCTTGGGGCACTCTGCCCGTGCTCGAATTGCGCAGGGCTGTCGCTGAAATGATCGATTGATCTCCCTCGCAACGACATCCAACTTACAGGAGATCGGCATGCCCGCCACGATCGACTTCTATCTGGCCCGCGTCGCGCAATGTGACCAAGAGGCGCAGGAAAGCAGTCTGGCAAATGTGAAGGAGCGCTGCCTGCGGTCAAAAGCTGCATGGCAGGTCATGTCTGATCGCGCTTTGCTGGTCCAGATCGACCGTGAAAGAAAAACGCTGGACAAGATGCGAAATGAGGATGAGCATCTTGATTAAGCTGCTCGGAAGACGGTTCGCCGGTTCATATTGATCTTCGGATCAGATCGAGCGCCAAGGCATATTTTTGAACTTGCCCTAGCCCGATTGGGCGCTCAGGATGCCATTGCATTTCCGAACGGCGAAGATCCCTACCTCGGCGGTCGACCGCTAGATATTTTGGTGAAAAGCTATTCGTGGCTAGAGACCGTGAAGCGTATTTTCGTAGAAGTCGGATAGATTTTGTCAGATTAATCATTGATGATTTTTGCGCTTGAGTATCTGCGCGCCGATGGCCCAGGCCTGGATCACGAAGGGTGCCAGCAAGGTTAAAGCGGTCGCGCTTATGACTATGTGCAACTCCCACCATAACCAACTGGCCTGGTATGCGGCCAGCATTATCATATTCACGGTCAAGGCGATGGGTATGAAGCGCAGGTCCACTGGGCCGGCGGCAAGACAGATGTGGATGGTCAGGAGAAGACAGACCGCCAAGGCCGTCAATGGTCATGAGCGGGCGCCGCATTTGCTGTCAGACCGCGTGAGTGTGGCCTTCTCTGGTTGTCATCCAGTTATGCCGCATTTTTGAACAGGGGGGGGGCGGCATATTAGGCGGCTGGGCGATGTGAAGGCCGGTAATTATAGAATATCTGGTATTTCTTGCAAAATTAATCAAAAGTCGCAGCAAGTATAATAATATCATTTTTTAGGACAGCATAGCGTGGCTTAAATCTTCAGTAGAAATTCCACGGATTGCGATTCCAAATATATCGAATTTTACCGAATCTAAAGAATTTTACGTAATTTCGCCTGAAATTTATTTATTATTTTATAGACTCTGCAGATAAAATTTGATAAGTGAAATTTATTGCGCGAAATTTGCTGCAAGCATTCGCCGTGACTGAGAGACCAACGTGCTCCCGCTTGCCAGCTGAGGGAGCCCATTCGTGGAAGACCTAAATTATTTGCTCAAGCGGGAGCAGGAAGAGTTGTTGCGTGCCCAGAGCGCGCATTGCCGCGCGGCATCTCATGCGCATCAGCGTTTGGCCAACCGTTATGCGCAGCGCATTCGAGAGCATGTCCACCCCTATCGATCGGAGCGTCCCGATGGTTCAGCCCCTTTCGCTGTGAAAAGCCAGCGGGATTGTCGGATATGAGCAGGGCCATAAACGTTATGGAGTCAGCCGTTGCCGTACGGCTGGTCTGTCAAAAAAACGGCTTCAGGATTTCGGTTCTCGAAGCGCTCGACTCTGGCGGCGTGCGGATCGTTCTCCTTGACCCACGGGATGCCGATGCACTTCGCGTTTTGATGAAGGGTAAACTTATTGAAGGAGCTGTAATACGCTCCCGATCGCATGTGGCTCGTCATCATCCGCCGTCAGCACGATGAGTAAAGTCTTGGGTCGGTTCGATTATCTTAACCGCCGAAGGTTGGCCGAGTTGAATCACGCTGAGCTTGCGGAGAATGCTGCGATAAGAGCAAGGCACGAGGATTTGGCTCGTGCCTATGCGAAGATCATTTCCGTGTTGCAACGAGAAGAGGCTTCATCGCCTCTACAGCACTGGAAATCCTGAACCCATCGGGCCAAGTGCCGTCACGACAAATCACATGTGACGCGCAATACTACCGATCCAGTCACCGGCTTACTGACTGGAGAACGACGCTGCCTGCCAAGCCCGTTCGCGCGCTGTAGCGAATGGAGCCTGGCAGGCTCGGTCTCATGCTCGCAAAGGCTGGTGCCGACTGTCAGGACCCGGCCTTGGCCGCGAACCAAATATTGTGCCAGCGTTCGGCGCTGCCGCTAAAGGCTGGCAACAAAATCTCATCCAGACAGAAGCCAGCCTGCTCCAGCCTTTCGGCAAAAGCGTCATCGCTGTAGGCTGACCATATCGACAGAAGACCACCCGGTTTCAGTGCTGCATAGGCCATTTCCAGGCCATCTGCGGAATAAAGCCTGTCGTTGCTTTTCCTGATGAAGCCGTCCGGACCATTATCGACGTCCAGCAAAATGGCATCGAAGCTATCCTTCTCATGGGCAATGACATCAAACACGTCGGCCAATTGAATTCTGACTCGCGGATCTGTCAGATTGGCACCGAACAAATGCAACAACGGGCCGTTGGCCCAGCTTATGATTTTGGGCACAAGCTCGGCAACCGTGATGATCGCGTTTTGCGACCAGGCGTCGAGCGCAGCTCCAAGCGTGAAGCCCATGCCAAGGCCGCCAATCAGAATATTGCCATTACGCTGAACAAGGCGCTCTTGGGTCAGTCTCGCGAGAGCCTTCTCGGATTCATGGTCGCGACTTCCCATCAACTCATCATCACCAAACTGGATCGAGAACTCGGTCCCACACTGAAGGAGGTGAAGCTGGCCACCTCCCGGAATATCGGCAATATCGACCGTAGTTATCGGGAAGCTTTCGTCCAATTTCGCCCCATTTTCCTGCGTGCGTTTCCTTTTAGAGGGTGCATCTTTGCCATTGACCGCATAATTGCAGGCAGCGGGTGACGACCGCGCGATGCGCGTTCCGCTATAGTTCATGGAATTCCTGTCGCGTTCTGGATCAAGCGCGCCGTAAACCGAAGTGGCGTCCAATACGCGGTGACGCCGGACCATGCCTGCCTTTTGGAGATATGACAAGGACAGCCAAAGTGCCTCGCTCGGCCTCGAAAGCTGGAATGCAGCGGCTGCCCCGGCAACACCTATCAATTTTGATAATGGTTGCGGCTGGCCTGTCAAACTTGCGCAGAAACGCGATAGGAGTTTCGCTACCGTTGACCGCTGCGACTTCGTTTAAATTCTGGAACTTAGTGCATAGCAATTCGCTTACCGTTTATCGGTGACATGTGTGGCGCGTCATCGGCTGAGACACCTCGTGCTCCCGCTTCCAGGGAGAACATATGCTGGCAGGATTGTGCGTGCTGATCGTCCGGCAGTGGCGCCGGGCAGGACGCTATGAGGATGTCAGCGCACTTGGGCGACGGAATCCAGAACCAGCGGAAACTGACGGCTGGACCTACCTGGCAGTGCTTTGAACTTCACCTCGATGCATTGTGGGTGCCATTATCTCACCGGTCGTTCAGCCATGCCAGCCAACTGTCCGGGAAGCTGGGTCGAGTGCGGCCTAGGTCCATTCGCTGCCCCGCAGAACAGCGTGAGCGAGCTTTCGGTTCTTAAGCGGTTTGGGCTGATGATCTGCAAAAAAGGCGGCTGCCGGCGCTGTCCTAGTCTACTGCGCCTGCGTCGGGTCGGTAATGGCCATGGCAACTCCTCCTGTTCCCGGGCTCATAATGTGCTGCGCCTCGAAAGTTTAGTCATAATGCGCCTCTCACACGATCAGGACGTAGGCTGCGCCCAAGAGAGCGCAGGCTAGGAGAACGGAGATCATGCCGATCTTAAACCTGAAGACGGCGATCGCTGCTCCCAAGGCGAGCACAAGCGATGCAACATTTAGTGAGGTGACCACCGGAACGTCGAACCCCCCGCCGATAAAATCGACCGTTCGGGTGCGCGTGAAAAGTGTGTGTATCGCAAACCAGACAGCGAGATTCAAAATGACGCCCACGACCGCTGCCGTGATGGCCGTCAACGCCGAGGACAGCGCGCGATTGCCGCGCAGTCGTTCGACGAATGGCGCCCCTGCGAAGATCCACAGAAAACAAGGCACAAAGGTCACCCAGGTGGTGAGGATCGATCCGAGGGCTCTGTTGCAAACATGGGGCACGGCCGCGCGGCGTCACCCAGTTGGGGGATTAGGCAGCATTGGCGAAATGCTTATTGAGCATAATCATGGTTTCGGTCAGGGCCGAGGGTCCAATTCCGAAT
>Ga0213869_10002181_pt1 | contig 13808 bp, 10 predicted proteins | sample PICome_10_FD_160083 | JGI IMG/M metagenome (GOLD analysis project Ga0213869, IMG submission 160083) | Coastal seawater microbial communities near Pivers Island, North Carolina, United States - PICO132 | ecosystem: Environmental > Aquatic > Marine > Coastal | place: USA: North Carolina...
AGAATACAATATAAATATAAATAGAAAACTTTAATGAAATTGAGATATAAGAAAGTAAAGTAATATTTGTTAAAGGTATTGGCGAGAGAAGCAAAAGAGCCATTAGTAAATATTTATCTTTAAATTTGAAATTGTAACAAAATAATAAAAGTATTAAAACGACATTTCGATAATCATAATTTGCATATATCGAGATAAAGAGAAACCAAGAAAGTATCGCTGAGAAATATTTTTCACTACTGTTTATATCAACTAATTTCGAATCATACATATTTACATTATTTTTAAAAATTATAGTAAAAATAAAAAGTACAAAAAATATCAATATAATCACAACAACTCTAAATCCAATACCTGAATCTAAAAACTGAGTCCATATAAATTGTGAAATGGTCAATAGACCTGAAGAACTGTAAGGATCACTTGGTCTCTGTTGACCACTTAAATAATTAAAATCTATAAATAAAAAATAAGAATTTATTCCAAAAAATAAAGATAAATATACAAAAATTAAAAATATATTACTTGGTTTTTTTTCTGTAAATAACAATCCAAAAAATATTCCAATCGGATGTTGTTTTAATAGGGCGAGGATGAAGAAGACAAATAAATTTAACTTAATATACTTTTTTAAAAATCTAATACAAATAAAAACTATTAAAAATAAAAGTAAATCTAAATTTAATTGACTGAGCAATAAATTAACAACTGAGCTCAGAGAAATAATATTAAATTCTAATTCAGAAATATGTTTTTTTTTCATAAATTCGTAAAGGAAAAAAAGAAAGAAAGAATATAAAAACACTGAGACTATAAATGTGCTTACTTCATAGTCAATATTAATTTTTAGTAAATGAAACAATGGGCCGTACCTGACAGACCCAAAAGAACATTCTTCTGTCATTGATTGAAAACTATCTTCGACTAATTTGGACAAACCATTCTGGCAAATCAATTGACTGAGTGTTATTTTTGCATCTCCAAATGAATATTTTAAGTTAAAAAATGTTCTCTCCCACATTGTGGATTCATAAAACAAACCAATAATAATTTTTTGAATGTAAAAAATAAAAGGAGAAATTAATAAAATAATCTTTTCAAAATTTGTTATGATTAAATTTTTTTTAGAAATGAAGTTAACAAATAAAATAATTAAAGCAAAAGTTGTAAAGTATTTGTAGTCAATAAATAAAAAATATACTAATGAAAAGATATAAATTTTTGGTATTATTTTGTTTACTTTCATATTTATTTATTTATTTATTTGTTTGTATAAATCAATCTTATATTTTAGTGTACGTATTTAAAATAAAAATGATGATATTAATTACAAATCCTATGAAAATTTTTTTAAAATTTCTTTATAAAACAATCTTGATAATTTTTATTCTTTAGAATTAGATAGTGAAAAATGAACTTATTGAAAAAAAAAGTAAAGCTATTGCAGTAGTTGGTAATTTTAAATTTTTATTAAAACACCTTAATTCTTTTTTAATCAACTTAGAAAAGAATGGTAATTACAAAGGGGATGTTGTCATCTTGACTAATAAATTTTCTCCATCCTGGTTTATAAAAAAAATAGTTAGCTATCCCAAAATTACAATAATTAAATTACCAAAAATAAGGTTTCCCAAAGCAACAAGAAGAAGTTTTCTTTTGCTAAACACCAGTGGGCAGCCAAATAGATTCAAATATAAAAATTTTCAGTGGTTTAAGGTACATTTGTTTAATGAGTCAATGAAGCAATGGAAGACTATTCTTTACCTAGATATAAATTTGACAATCCACCACGACATAAATGGGATCTTTAATTTAGAACCCTCAAATTGTTTATTAGCTAAAGCAGACGCCTATCCGGAATATAATAAAAAACTAGCATCTCAATTTGATAACTCACATTATCTTTATGAATCTTTAGAAAACAATTACGATTTAGAGGATGTAAATTATTTTCAAACTGGGCTTTTGTATTACGATACTTCAATAATACACAAAAATATGGTTCAAGAGATTATTGATCTTGCAATTAAGTACCCTCTATCTCTAACTAACGAACAAGGAATTATTAATTTACTGTTCCAGATTGATTGTTACAAATATCGACAAATTCCTGAAATTATCGATGGAAGAATTTTTTACTACTACTGGATGATTAAAGATAAAAAAATAAGTATCACTAAACAAGTAGTCGAAAAATATAAATGATTTCGAAATTATATCCCTTATTTTCCAAGTATGATAATTGGTAATGGGAAAGAAAAAATATGTTTTAATAACAGGGTCTGATGGATTAATAGGATCTGAATCAGTAAAGTTTTTTTCAAATAAAGGTTATCACATACTAGGGATCGATAACAATTCACGAATGAAATTTTTTGGAAAAGAAGCTTCTGTGCTCTGGAATAGAAATCATTTGAAGAAAAATATTCCTAACTATATTCACTTCAATTACGATATTCGTAATAGTAAAAAAGTAGATAAGGTTTTTCAAGACTATAAAAATGATATTGTCCTTATCATACATACAGCTGCACAGCCCTCTCACGATTGGGCATCTTCCAATCCGAAACTTGATTATGAGGTTAATTCATTGGGAACATTAAATTTACTAGAAAGCTACAGAAAAAATTCTCCAAAAGCTTCTTTTATTTTCACATCCACAAATAAGGTCTACGGAGATAACCCAAACAAACTTGACTTAATCGAAGATAAGCGAAGGTATAAAGTCAAAAAAGGCTCCAAGTATGAATATGGAATTGATGAGAATATGTCCATAGACAATACATTACATTCACTTTTTGGAGCATCAAAAACATCTGCAGATATCTTAGTTCAAGAATATGGAAAATATTTTGGCTTGAAAACTGTATCTTTCAGAGGTGGCTGTCTGACAGGGCCAAGTCATTCGGGTACATCATTACATGGGTTTCTTTCATATCTCATGAGGTGTATTGTTACGGGTGATAAGTATACAATTTATGGTTACAAGGGTAAGCAAGTTAGAGATAATATACATTCTTCTGATCTTGTGAAAGGCTTTTATGAATTTTTTCAAAATCCCAAAAGTGGAGAAGTATACAATATAGGTGGTGGAGCAAACTCAAATTGCTCAATGCTTGAAGCTATAGACATTGGAGAAAAAATTGTAAATAAGCCCATGCATTATGAATATTCGCATACCTCGCGGATAGGAGACCATATCTGGTATGTGAGTGATCTATCTAAATTTAAGAAAGATTACCCTAATTGGAATCTCACCTATGGAATTGAAGAAATAATGAATGAAATTTATCATAGCAATGTGAAAAGATGGGAGAAAAATTAGATTTTAAATTTTATATAATAATCTAGAAGAGTTTGATAAGGTTTATATACCTTTTTTAGAAAAAGATATATAACCACTTGAGTTGTTGTTATCTTCATAAAGATTAATGTGAAATTTAAAATCATCGGAGGAATGAAGAATGTCATTAATAAGTATTTTTTGATTTTCAAAGTTAGAAAATGCTACAACAGCACCAATGAAATAAGTATCTCGCAAAAAGAAACTTAGATCACTCACTAAATCATCAATATTAATGAATATAAAATAAAAATTTTTGTAAGATTTTAAAGGTCTGAACTTTAAAAAATAACTTTTGTAACCCATCAATTTGAGTGACTTTTTAGCCAGCCTTAGTTGTTCGTATATAAGCGTTTTTCTATTTTTTCCTCGTTTCAATACATCTAGTACTTTTTTAAAATCTTGTAAAAATATTGATAAGTTAATCATTTTTATATTTACTGATTTTTTTAGAAGTTTAAGATGTTCTTCAAATCCTATATATTCAGACTTGTTATAGCTGGAAAGTATGGAAATTTTTTCTAGTACTTCTGATGGTAGGAGGTAGCTTTTTATAAATTTGTTCCCAACAGAGACAGTCTTTACTTCATTTCTATATACTGGTAAATTTAATTTATCAATTATGTTTGGTTGTCCTTCAATTGGAAAGTTTATAAACTCATTTTTCCATCTTTTAAGAAGAGGATGTGAATAAGGGTGGAATTTTACTACTTTTTTATTGCTAATCAATCCTGCCGATAGTGCAAACGATGAAAATTTACTACATAGAATTATCTCCTCAGCAGCGATAAGGTTAATAAAGTCCTGATAGGCTTGTTCCAGAGATGAAATTTGTGGTAACAAGATTTGGTCAAATTTCATAAGCTTATTTGAGACATATTGTTTTAATTCTGAGTCTTCTGAAAATAATACAAGTGGAAGCTTTTTTTTGCTGGTGGTCAAATATTCTTCTGTTAACTTAATACTTCTTTCGACATCTTCTGAAGATTGAAATCCTGGAGGAAGTAGTTCAATATTATCAACAATCCTATCACTACCTCTTACTAAAACTCCAATATATTTTTTTTGGACTGCTGGAATATTTAGATTTAAAGTTACATTTTTACTATATTGGATATCTTTTGTTGAAATAAACTCTCTCCAATGTTTTGTACTTTCAAAATTATTAGTTGGCCACTTTTTAACATAATCAATATCAATAATCTCAATATTTCTAGCTGTAAATTTATTTGAGTATTTCCAATTCCCTGTATTATTCCAGTAATATTTAAAGTAAAGATTATTTTCTACAGCATAGTTTGAGAGCAATAGTAGTTCTTCATATCTATTTCCTAGTCCATCAGGTCGACCATAGAAGACTGTCTTTTTACTATTTTTATCCATGATCTAGAATTTTAACAATAAAAATTAAATATTTATCTTTGAAGGTACTATATATATTTCCATATAAAGAGGCTATATTTAATATGTTTTTAGAATTTATATATTTTCTTAATACCTTCTTCATATTTAGAAAATTTCACACTGTGAAATATAGGGTTAGTCGAAAAAAACTGGTTTTTAGATTCATCTAAATTCTTAAGCTCAAATACATACAAATCTTGAAGTTCGTACTGTAAATTATCATTCTTAGGTTTGCTAAAAAGAATGTTTGAGTCAACTGTAAGCCTGTTTCCTCTAAACTCGTAGTAATTTCTCTTATACTTGACCTCTAAACTAGGCTGTAAACGTATATTTCTATAATAAAAATTAGGTATGCTACTTAAACTTTTATAAGAAGTTGGTTTTGTGATTTTATATTTTCCAGTGTTTGCGGAAAACTTTATTTCTTTTGAAATCACATCTGAATTGTTATATGTTCTGAACCTAATCTTGAATTTGTCGTAATCCTTATTTAGTGAATCAAAATAAAGATTGAAGTCATCAGTGTCAAAATAAAGACTCTTGACCTCTCTCTCTTCGTATATTTGCATTAACTGCTTTTTGTTATCCAAAAGAAATTTTGAACATTTTGCTCGATTCATCAAATATTTTTGCTCCATTCTTTTTTCAATCATTTTCTAATTGAGACCCTTCTTGAATAATTATTTTATTTTCATTGCAGTTTAAATTGTTAACTGAAAGTTTGGCAGGTCCGAATTCTTGTTTTTTTTGAAAAATGTTTATACATTCCATAGCATTTGTTGAGTTAAGTGATTGAATTTTGCTATAAGATCCGTCTTTTACTGCTACTCCGGTGTAACTTCTATTTATTAGAGCTTCATCAATGGTTACATTAGATTTTTCGCCAATAGAGACTCCTTTATCACCACAGTCTTCTAAATCTAATTTTCCTAGCTCATATTTACCATAGGACATATCGATACAGTCATTTTTAGAATTTTTTACTTTAAGATATTTAATTTTTAGATTTGAAAAATCTAAGTCTATTCCATCAAAACTTGATTCTTCAGAGAAGAGATTATCAATAGTTCCTGTTGAAGATATGAAATTTAATCCATCTTCACAAAATGCATTCTTTATAGTGACCTTTAAATCTATAAATTCCATATCTTTAAAAGTAACACATCCAGTAAGAAGATTTTTATCATTTCGTATTTGAGAAGTTGGTAAATTTGGTTTATGGTCAATATTAACTTCCCAATTATTCATCTCACCATCAATGAAAACTACTCTCTGATCTGGGCTATTTAAATTAATAGAGATAATTTTATTTTCTTGATTTATCACGATTTCTGGATCGTTTATTTTAATTATTTTTGCAGTAGGAATTTTTGTATATTCAAATTTACCTTTAGCAATAGAATTATTTTGTATTAACTTAAAATCTAATCCGTTTGAATTGAAATCATTTCTAATAATTTTTTTAGTCTCTAAAATTGTTATATCTTTACAGGTACTACTTTCGCATATTAACAGTTCATCTTTTGTGATTTCAAAATATTTTGTGGGTAAAGCAGGTTTCATAACAATACTTTTTTTGGGAAATGACTCTTTTATATCGTAATTTTTTATTAATTTAATGTTTTTTACAAATTGTTGAATTAATATTTTAATTTCCATCTTGCTTATTTCATAACCATAATTATTAAGTTCTGCATGTAAATCATCAATGTCAAGATTGTTTTTTTCTAAATAATTTACTAATACATTGGCACTTTCAATGATTGTCTGAAGATTCTTTGCTTCTTTAAGTGTAGAAGTAACATCATACTCTCCATTACTTAAAAATTGAGAATTACCATCATAGTAAATCGGAATTAATTTCTCCTCTAATGGTTCAAAATAGAACTTGCGATTGTTAAGATACAGACCGTGCGCTGCATTAAGACCTATAAGTGATGCGTCGAACATCCCCAGTTCTTCGCTATTAGAAATTTTGTTATAGTCGACTTCATAGAAAACTTTTTTTACACCACTATTATCCCATTCAAATTTTAGTAAATTACTATTTAATAAATATAAAGCATTCAGTCCAGTTGAAAAATTGTTTATATTTTTTAACATAAAATTTGTATTATTCACTTTTGCAAAGAAGAATAAATTCTCGTAAACATTTCCCTGGTTTTCCAAAACTTTTTTCCACATATTATTTTCATAAAATTCAACAATTGGGGCTTCCCTCAAATTATTTTTTTCTAAAAATTCTTTAGATATTTTTTCCTGAAAAAGATACTGTACTTCCTCATTGTTTACTTTTGTACTTATAAAGCGAGTTTCAGGTGATTTAAAATTTAAGGACCTAAGGAAGCTTGTTGTAAAAATTTCATTTTCACTATTTCTAGTTCTGGGTATAAAAAGTATAAATTTTGTTATATTATCAACATTTCCATTCAATAATTTAACATTTAGAGAAGCTTCTACTACTCCATTGTTTGCTTGCAGATGATCACCTAAATCTCCATGGATTCTTGTAGTTGCGTCAAATTTACAAGAATCTTGGTTATTGTAATGAAATGTTACTTCCGAATTGAATTCTTTTTTATATTTTTCACTGATTACATAGTTGTTATCTTTTAATGAGATAAATGCTTTAAATAAATTTACATTCCACTCTTTGTTATCTGATATTTCAATTTCTATCGAGGTTAGATTAGATAAATTGTGATATTGAGAATTTTTATAACTTAGCTGATTGCAGTAACCTAAATTAATATCTGAATTTTCGACAAGAGACTCTTTTAGAGAAGTTGTTTCAAAAAAATTTAGTACAAGTGAAAGTATAGAAATTATTCCAAGGACATATATTGAAACAATTACCTTTTTTTTATAAGTATCCTTCAAAATTTGTTGCTTTCCTTAATTCAAAGTTTTTAATTTCAGCCTCTTTGTAACCATCTACTAAATTTAATAATGAGTTCTTAGAATCAGATGATAAATGATAAGTGTATTCATTATTTTCATTTTTACTAAAATTAACAAGACTCTCATCATCTTCCACGTTTTTGTCTTTTTGTTTTAGGGTTAAGATTAAATAAAACTTTTTATCAATATTTAAAATTTGATCTAACAAATTTAATCTGTTTAAGAGTGATGTGCCCATTTTGAAAATAATAAAGCTAACAGAGATAAAAATTAATAAATTTAAAGACAAGTTTAAATCTACATTGGCTGTAATTCCAAAAGTAATTAATAGAAAATAATAAGCTAGCTCTAATGGGTTTTTAATAGGAGTTCGAAATCGTACTATTGAGAGCGCCCCAACAAGACCTAAAGATAAAGCTATATTGTTTGAAATAACTTTTGTAATGATAAATACAGATAAGATAATCAATGATGAAATAATGTAACTATTAAAATTAGCAAGCCAGAACTGATTTAGAAAATAAGAGAATAAAAAATTAAGAAATAGGCCTAAAAGAACTACATACAAATACTGTTTTAAAAAAAATAAATCAAAGGTAGCATCAAAGCCAAAAAATTTATATATCATAGGTTGTTAATTATCATTAATGTAACTTAAACTAGTTTACATGAAATTTAAATTAAAAAAAATTTATCTTCAATTTAACTATTTATTTTTTGTTAATCTTTTTATAAACTTCAATCTTCTTTTTTTAATCAACTACTTAAGAGATCCCATAATTATTTCAAATCAATCTTTTTTAAATAATATAGTCAATATCTTTAACGTATATAACTTTATAAGTTTGAACCTAATAACATCTTTTATAATTTTATCTTTAGTATTTATAATTAACTTTTTACACATTAAAATCTTTGAAGAAAAAATATTTCTGCTATTTTTTCTTTCTATAACGATAACTGTTTTTTACTTTATTGGTATTAATACTCTATCTAGAATTATTTTATTACTCTTTCTATTGACAAATTATATTGAGATATTTCTTGCTAAAAAAACCTTGTATATTTTGTGTCTGTTGAAGTCTTTAATAATTCTAGTTATCTACTTTCAACCGGTTAATTTTGAAATCTTAAAAAAACTTGATTTTCAGAATCAGATTGAATATCAAGGAAATAATTTTTTGGGTAACGAGGTTAGTAATGAAATAATATCGAATTTTGAAAATAAAACTCAGCAAGAGATTTATGAAAACCTTAATAGTAAAAATTTTCTATCTATGGAATATGAAGACGCAACAAAGTGCATAAATACATTCTCTTCAGATATGAAAAAAGTAGAGAAGGAATATTATATTGTTGGACATGCTTATGGAAGTGGAGAAGGTAATAACCAAGGTCTTTCAAACAAGCTTCTAGAATATTTCGATGGGAATTATAAAAATATAATCCTTACAGGTGATCTTGTAAGAGAAAATAATGCAACAAATTTAAATATTGTAAAGAGTGAGCTTTTTAGCAAATTTGATAATTACTTTATAGCTGTAGGAAACCATGATCTAAGTAAAGAATATTATCAAATATTTTCTCAAGATTTATTTTTAATAAAAGAAAAGTCTGTAGACCTCGTAGTTGCCAATTTTTCTACTGCTAATTGGAAGCCGGACCTAGCTGACCAAACAAAAATAAATGAATTTATAAATAAATCAAAAAATAAAACTGTAATAATCTTTTCACATCAATTATTTTGGTTTCACCTTGTTGATAATCCAGTATTACCTAATGGTTTCCACTTATTACGTGATAGGCCGGATAGTTCAAATTTTAATTGGATAGATATTAAAAATAAGAATTTGATAATAATTTCGGGTGATTATGGTCAGAATAATATTAATTTCTTTTGTGAATATCAAAGTAAAAATAAAGTTGTTTTCGTTGCAAATGGAATATCTGATGAAAATAAAGATAGTATTATAAAGCTAAACCTTGGTAATGAAGGTTTTAACTTTGAGATTTTACCCTTAACAAAGTAAGGAAAATTATAAACGCCCATCATTTTAAAACTTTTAATTTTTGTGAGTTACTTTTTTATTATTAATTTCTTTTCAACAACTATGATTGAATTCTATTATGATAACCCATTCATGTAAATCAGATTAAACAATGTACTCTTTGAAAAAGATTACTTAATTTATTTTTTGCTTAAGTTTTATTGATAGTTATTTTTTTAATTCACAATCATTAGTGTTTATATTTATAATTTAATAATTTAAAAAACATTCTTAAAGAGTCAGAAAATACGTTTACTGAAGATTTATTATTATGAACATACCGTACTGGGACTTCTGTGACCTTTACTGAGTCTTTTTTTGCTAATAAAAATAGTTCTACATCAAAATAAAAATCATCTGATAAGTATTTATCGCAATTAATAAATGTTGATTTGTCAATCAATTTAAATCCACATTGTGTGTCGGTTATCTTTACCTTTAAATAATATTTGGTCAATAATGTAAAAATTCCTCCACTTATTTTTCTAATTAAAGGCGTACTTATTGTCTCTGAATCGGTTAATTTTCTGGAACCGACTACAAATCCAGATAATGGTTTTCCTTCAGTAAAAAAATAATTTAGGTTCTCCACACTTACTGAAAAGTCTGCATCACATATCAGTATATTTTTATAAGAAGAATTTTTAATACCCTTTCTTACTGCAAATCCTTTACCTGATTTTTTATAAACTAAATGATTTATCTGATATGAATCATTTTTTTTAATCAAATCTATATTTTCCTTAGTAGAATCGTTTGATATTACTAATATTTCAAAATTTGAAAAATTGTTCTTTAAATAATTTATGACCGAATTAATGTTGTCTACGATAATTTTTTCATGATTTTTAGTTGGTAAAATTAGTGTAATTTCTTCTGATATCATTTATTCAATCATAACTTATATAGTCTTCAATTAATATAGTTTTGCAACAAGGTTTCTTAGGATATGTTGCGTGTGATTTAAATAGTTTTTGAGTACATATAATAGAATTTAGAAAGATTTTTATATTATTGCTTTAACTGCTACTTAAGTAATTTTGACACTGTTTTTTTGTTAATAAAATAGTAAATTTCTTGATCAGATTGAAAAAAGAGCTCATAGTATTCAGATTTTTCACAATCTTGAAAATATGATTGATTACAAATCAATAAATCAGAATCACCATTTATTATCAGATTCTCTATCTCGTTTTCTTTAAGAAGATTTGCCTTAGACAGACCATTAATATACGACTCTTTTTGATAATTAGAAGGGTGAACGAGATAATTTTCGCTAGGTAAATTAAAGTAATAAAGAATTAATTGATTGCTGAGTGCAGTTATAGAGTTTACTTTATATGTGCTACTTAATAATTTGTAATCTGAGTAAATTGGATAGTTCATTTCAATATTAGAAAAATTAGAAATTATTTTTGCATTATCTCGTACCATAAAAGGAATAACATTCAATGAACACAGAAGCAAAAGAAAGGGGACTGTGTTCATAAATTTATTAGATTTAAGAAACAATAAAGTGAATGATGAAAAGAAAAAATAATATATTAAATAATGCCACCATGGAACAGACACATTGAAAAAACTAATAATCGAGAGAGCTGTGAGTAAAAATACAATCAACCAGTTTGACCCAGGTTTACCTATCATGAATAATTTTTTAAGAATATCAATAATAAAAAATATAAATATAAATATTGTGATTAATCCCAAAGAAAAATAGTTTTCTAAATATAGATACTCTGTTAAGTGATCTATGAAACTTAAATAACTCTCAGATGTTTTATCGCTGGTGTAGATAATTGGAAAAATAAATAAAGTATACAATAACACATAAAGTAAATCATTCGCAGCATAAATAACTATGAGTATTACCAGAGGAAATGATGCTCCTATAGTCAAAAGTCCTAACTGCTTGAATCTCTTTTCTTTTATAATATTATAAATGATCAGAATTGATACACCTGATATTAACAATATGACTGATGGGGTAATAAGGTACGATATTGAAAAGAATAAACCTGTGTTAAAGTTTTTAAACTTATTTGACAATGGTGACAAAACAGAATTAATTCCTAGTGAAATAAATAATAATGCATATACTTCTGACATACCTGCATGTCCTATTGGATAACTCATATATAGTAAGAAATAAACTGGAGGTATCAGTTTATAAATTTTAGATAAATTGGGTTTAAATTTAGTTGAAAGTAAATACATATTACATACCAAAAAAGAAAGAGCCAGGTCGTTAAAAATTCTAACAACATAAATTTTCCCTGAAATCGCTGGAATACTATAAAGTAGATAAAATAAAGGACCTTTATGATCAAATTGACGTTCATAAGGTAAATTGCCTCTTAATATATCCTGACCCATGACAACAAAGGTATTTATATCCCAATTAAGTGTCTCTGTATTCAGAGTGTAAAATTGAGTAACCATTGTGGTAAAAAATAACAAAACATATATACGTACATTTGGGACGTTATTAATAAAACTAATTATGTTGAAATTTTCTAAAAAAGATATTTTTTTTGAACCCAAAATTAAAAATAATAAAATTAAAAATAAAATATACGGAATAAATATCATATTTGTAATCTTATTATTTTTATGCCGATTAATTTAAATAATTTATTTATGAATGTTTTCATATAGTGTCCATAGGCAGAATCGAACTGCCAACCCCTTGTTTTTCAGATATGGGCTAACCTTGTGACCTTTCATAATTGTAACTTATTCGTGGTTAATTATCACTCATTTGTGAGCGTGTGACAATTCTGGGAAAAATTTTTAACCATATTCACTGGAAGTAACTTCACAACTTCACAGTGACATTAAGGGTAAAAAGAGTTTCTGGACTCGCTACAGGGTTTTGTATTGAAAGAAGTGCAGTCTTAATAGCGTTATTGATGTTATTTCATATTTCAATATCGTCCAATAACTAGGTAGAGGGCCTATAAAAAACACTGGCTTACCGCTACCCTGTCTCCTTAGTACCTCGCACAAATTTATAAATACTTTTCATAGTAGTAACCATATACTTACCTAATCTTTTGAAATATTCTTTTGAAAGTATTGTTTCATGGTCTTCCGTTAGTACTTTATAATTTCTTATTCCTTTTTCACCAAAGTAATAACCGTTATAAAAGTGATTTGTATTATTTATTATTCTATTTGGGTAATTTTCAACGTAATTCTTATCTTTTATGTAAATAGCAACATAATCATTCCACATTTTTGATCTTTTTTTAAAGGTATAGGACTCTAAAAGTCCTAAGTTTAAAAAATTATTCTTTATACCCCATTTTTCCAAAGCCTTTCCTGAATCTGGGTAAAATCTATACACATCTACCAATAAGTCTTGTTCAAAAGAACCTCTATGAAAATCTCCATTTGAAGGCGCATTAATATAAAGTATTCCTGTGGGTTTTAAGATTCTCAATAACTCCAAAAACAGCTCCCAAAAAAATTCTGAATGCTCAAATATACTATTTGCAATTATCACATCAACCGAATTATCGTCAAAAGGATAAACGTATGGATCATCTAAAACTAAATCGACGTTGTCACCCTCTACTAAGTCAACGCCAATATATGTAAAGTTTTTGAGCAACCCCCTCCATTTAAACTTTTTCTCAGGTGTTCGTAATCTTGATCCGATGTCAATCAGTTTTAACCCATCGTTGTCAGGAAAATAACTCTCTACAAAAAGCTCTAAATTTTCAAATGAAGTATCGTGCATGATTATATCTTAACTATTTAATTTTTATGCTCTAATAATATTAGCTCAAATGTTTAAGGGTATTGATTGGCTTGTGGATAATCTATTTATCGTTCAATATAGCTCATTGCATACAAACCCTATGAGTGTGTTGGGTGGTAATGAATGTTAAGTGAAACAATGAGCGAGGGTTGGTTTTGGTTGAACTTTCAATAAAAATTCTTGTTGAATCGTTAATTAAACTGAAAATACTTATTTTTAGGAGAAAAGGTACTTAATATATAAAAATCATCAATCTGCAGAAAAGGGAAGTGAAGTTTTTTATAATTATTTTCTAATAGATGATTGTGGATTAAGTCTCTATTCCTATTGAAATTGTGCTCTACAC
>Ga0213869_10002192_pt1 | contig 13746 bp, 9 predicted proteins | sample PICome_10_FD_160083 | JGI IMG/M metagenome (GOLD analysis project Ga0213869, IMG submission 160083) | Coastal seawater microbial communities near Pivers Island, North Carolina, United States - PICO132 | ecosystem: Environmental > Aquatic > Marine > Coastal | place: USA: North Carolina...
TATGCGTCAATCCGTGGCGCCAATCCATGTCTCCGTCATGGTATCGTAAACTCATGGAGCGCACCTGTGAACATTACAACATTTCAACAACGCTTCCCTTCGAAATGCTGGATGAGGATGAGAAAGATATCCTTCTGCACGGCTCGGGCTCTACGATCATCCATTACGAGTTCACCTCGGAAAACGGCTCTCAATACAAGTACAGTAAACCCTGGGAAGGCATCATTCCTCGTCTGGAAAAAACGTACACTGAAACAACCTCTGAACGTTCCCGGAACCGTTTGATAGCCTGCATGACCGATCTGGACTGCCACGCTTGCCGCGGTGAGAAACTCAACGAAGCCGCTCGCTACGTTACGGTTGGAGGCATCCGCCTCCCCGAAGTCAGCCGTTGTTCAGTTCACGATGCGCTCGGGTTGGTGAAAGCATGGAATCCAGAAGGAGAAGGCCCGCCAGAGGCCTTCCAAGATATTCTCGAGGCCTTGGACGACCGCAGCATGTTCATTGGAACAGAGATTCTGAAAGAGATTGAAAACCGACTTGGATTTTTGGACAGCGTCGGATTGGACTATCTTACCCTTGACCGAAAGGCGAACACCCTTTCAGGAGGAGAAAGTCAACGCATCCGTCTCGCCACTCAAATCGGCAGCCGCCTAACAGGCGTCATGTACGTCTTGGATGAACCCTCCATTGGATTGCATCAACGGGACAATGAACGACTGCTCCAAACACTGAGAGAACTGAGTGATTTGGGCAATACGCTTCTTGTTGTGGAACACGATGAGGACACGATCCGCCAAGCCGATTGGCTCTGCGACCTTGGCCCTGGTGCTGGACTTGAGGGGGGGTATATCGTAGCCAATGGGCCGCCGGACGAAGTGATGCATAACGAAGAATCGATTACGGGAGCCTATCTCAGTGGAAAGAGGTCCATTCCTTGGCCCGAGCAACGCGTAGCGCCAACAAAGAAGCACCTAACGGTCAAGGGTGCCCGACACAATAACCTGCAAAACATCACGGTCAAATTCCCACTTGGGTGCGTGACTGCGGTAACGGGCGTCTCAGGCTCAGGCAAGTCTTCACTGGTTTCAGGAATTCTTGCACCGGCCCTTCAACGAGAACTCCATCGGGCAGAAACCTTGCCGGGAAAACATACGAGCATTCAAGGCATTGAGAACGTGGACAAGACCATCATCATCGACCAATCTCCAATCGGTCGCACGCCCCGTTCAAATCCAGCGACATATACCAAAGTTTTCGACGAGATTCGGGCCCTCTTTGCGAACACCAAAATTTCGAAAGAGCGCGGATACAAGGCTGGCCATTTCAGCTTCAACGTGAAGGGAGGGCGGTGTGAAGCCTGCCGCGGCGGAGGTTCCATCAAACTGGAAATGAATTTCCTCCCCGATGTTTGGATTACCTGTGACATTTGCGCTGGCAAGCGATACACACGAGAAACTCTTGAAGTCGAATGGAAAGGAAAAACCATTCACGACATTCTTGAAATGCCCGTTTCAGAAGCGGCTGTTTTCTTCCAACATCATCGTAAAATCCATCGCACCTTGGACACCTTGAACGCCGTTGGCCTCGGCTATATTCGCCTGGGACAACCTGCAACAACCCTCTCTGGTGGTGAAGCACAACGAGTAAAATTAGCTAGCGAATTGCGCAGAATGCCCAACAAGCATACCGTCTACATCCTTGATGAACCAACCACGGGCCTTTCCTTCAGCGATGTTGCAAAACTCATCGATGTGCTCCACGAACTCAGAAATAAAGGCCACACCATCATCGTCATCGAACATCATTTGGACGTTGTCAAATCAAGCGACTGGGTCGTAGACTTGGGCCCTGAAGGCGGTGAACGCGGTGGTGATGTCTTAGCAACAGGCCCGCCCGAGGCGATTGCAGCAGTTGAAGAAAGTTATACTGGACAATTTCTCAAGAAAATGCTGGAACAATGACCGCCGCAGACTACAAAGAGCGTATGCGTTGACCACTCATTGCCCACGGGCCGGTGACCCCCATGCCAATGACTCGAGTAGAGGTTACGCCACGACAAGGGGAAGGCATGCGGGACGTACGCGGCGATGTTGTACGCAGACAATTGGCCGCCGACCACAACATCCACGTCCCCGAAGTACGTTCGGTTTACGGATTCCTCGTGAATGGAGAGACCCCTCCCGAAACCATCGCTGCACGAATTGATGATTTATTTGCCGACCCGATCATTGAACAGGGTGCAGTGAACACCATTCTTCTCACCACCGAGATGTTTAGCAGCATACCGGATGCAGTGATTACCGTTGGATTCAAACCCGGAGTTACCGACAACCCTGGAAAGGCAGCAAAGGACGGGTTTACAACCCTCTTTCCCGCAGATATGGATGCGACGGTAGCTACCTACCAAACCTATGCATTCTACGGCTTATCGGAAGAGGTTGATGTGAACTGGTTGGCTGGAACATTGCACAACAATTTGATTCAACGGGCCCTCATTGCCGACAAGGCAGCATGCAGCCAACACGCTTGGCCAGCCCTCGACTATCCAACACCACCCGAACAGGTGTTCATTCCCCCCCAGCCAATGGATTTGGAATGCGATGACGCGACCCTCGAAGAAATCTCCGTCAACGGGCTTCTTGCATTGAACGTCGAAGAGATGCAGGCCATCCAAGCGCACTATCGAGACGACACCATCCGGGCTTCTCGTGCAGCGGTAGGAATCGTGCCAAATGCCCCTACCGATGTTGAATTGGAGTGCCTAGCGCAAACCTGGAGCGAACATTGTAAACACAAGATTTTCGCCTCAAAGATCCATCACGTTGACCATGAAACAGGTGAAGACACCGTCATTGATTCACTCTTCAAGACACACATTATGACCCCAACCCATGACATGCAAAACGATGTGGATTGGCTCTTATCGGTCTTTCACGACAACTCTGGAGTCATCGCTTGGGACGATACGTGGAGTATTTGCATGAAGGCGGAAACCCACAACTCCCCATCGGCCCTCGACCCGTACGGTGGAGCGATGACTGGAATTGTTGGTGTGAATCGTGACATCATGGGGACTGGACTCGGCGCCCGCCCAATTGCAAATACCGATGTGTTTTGCTTCGGACCCCCTAATTGGGAAGGCGACCTCCCAGACAACCTCTTCCACCCATCGCGAGTTCTTCGTGGCGTTCACGCAGGCGTTCGTGTTGGCGGAAATGAATCGGGGATTCCAACGGTTAACGGAGCCATTGTCTTTGATGACCGATACATCGGAAAACCGTTGGTTTACTGCGGAACCGTAGGGCTCATGCCACGAACCCTTCCAGACGGCCGCCCGTCCCACATCAAAACTCCTCTAGCGGGAGATATCGTCTATATGGTCGGTGGCCGAGTTGGATATGACGGCATTCACGGAGCAACGTTTTCTTCCCTTGAATTGACAGAAGAATCCCCCTCAAGTGCCGTTCAAATTGGTGACCCGATCACTCAGAAGAAAATGCTTGATATGATTCTCGAAGCAAGAGATGAAGGCCTCATTACGTGCATTACCGACAACGGCGCGGGCGGCCTTTCTTCATCGATTGGAGAGATGGCGGAATACACCAACGGTTGCGAAATCGACCTCGCACAAGTTCCACTCAAGCAAGCGGGCCTCTCCCCTTGGGAGATTCTCGTTTCTGAAAGCCAAGAACGCATGACGGTAGCAGTAAAGCCAGAAGACCAAGCAACCTTCGAAGCGCTCGCGGATTTGCATGAAGTTGAAGCAACCGCAGTTGCCACATTTACCTCAACCGGCATGTTCCATGTTCGTTACGATGAGACCACGGTCGCTTACCTCCCGATTGAATTCCTCCACGATGGAGTGCCGCAACTGCAGTTGGAGTCCGAATGGACGCCACCAAACCAACCTCTCTTCCAACCCCCTTCAACGGCAAACCATTCTACCCTTCTGACCGAGATGCTTCAACGGCCAAACATTGCAAGCAAGGAAACTTGGGTCCGTCAGTACGACCACGAAGTGATCGCCCAAACCGCCATCAAACCCTTTGTCGGCGTAAAGCGAGACGGCCCCGGAGACGCGGGGGTCATCGCTCCAATTCATGGCGACCCTCACGGCATTGTGATTTCGTGTGGAATTGCCCCACGCTATTCAGACATTGATGCGGGCGCTATGGCAGCAGCAGCTATTGATGAAGCCGTTCGAAACGCAGTTTGTGTCGGATTGGATGTTGACAAAATGGCTGGTCTCGACAACTTTTGTTGGCCGGACCCGATCGAATCCGTTAAAACCCCAGATGGCCGCTTCAAATTAGCTCAACTTGTACGTGCAAACCGGGAACTGGAACGAGTTTGCCGCGCGTACCGACTTCCATGTGTGAGCGGTAAAGATTCCATGAAGAACGACTACGGCTCGGGCCCGGAGAAGATATCCATCCCGCCAACGCTTCTCTTTTCGCTCTTCGGCGACCATCCCGATGTCCGCTTTTCGGCAACAAGCGACTTCAAGCGAGCGGGCGATCGAATCTACCTGGTTGGAACATCCCACCAAGAATTAGGCGCAAGCGAGATCGCTTACATGCTGAACGAGCGCGGTGAGGCAGCAGGTATTGGGGGTGAAGTACCCCAACTCCTTGACCCCGCATCCAATCTTAACACCTATCGGCAACTTTCCACAGCCATACATCAAGGCCTCATCAAAACCGCCCACGACTGCAGTGAAGGTGGCATTGCAGTTGCAGTTGCTGAGATGTGCATCGGAGGCCGAATCGGGGCAGAAATCGACATCGATGGAACCGGAGATGGAGATGTTTGGGGGCGTCTTTGGGGCGAATCCTTGGGGCGAATCGTTGTCGCAGTTCCAGAAGCAAGCGAGGCAGATTTCTTGGCCCTCATGAAAGGGCATCCAACAACGATTTTAGGTTCAGTAACCGTTACACCAACACTCATCATTACCGATGGAGATGACCATCTTTTGAAGAACGACGTTGAAGAAATGGCAGAGGCTTGGAAGGGCACACTTGACATGACTGGAGGTGTTGCTTGATGCAGCCAAAGGTAGCCGTTCTCTTTGGTTTTGGAATCAATTGTGACCATGAAACAAAAGCCGTTTTTGAACTGGTCGGGGCATCCGCCGACCGCATTCACGTGAACCGATTTATCGATGGTGATGCTGCATTAGAAGCGTACGACATTCTCGCTGTTCCCGGAGGCTTTTCATTTGGAGACCACCTTGGAAGTGGGCGATTGATGGGCAATAGGATGCGGTACGCAATGAGGGATGCGCTTCAGGCCTTCGTCGAGGCAGGGAAACCAATTATCGGTATTTGCAATGGATTTCAAGTTCTTGTCAAGACGGGATTGCTTCCGGGCCCCGAGGGAAGCACATCTCCTGACTTCATTCAACGAGGAAGTCTCGGTTTGAACGACAGTGGCCGCTATGAAGACCGATGGGTGACGTTGGAGTTCGATCCCGAGAGCCCGTGCATTTGGACCAAAGGAATGACCCGAATGGAATGCCCAGTAAGGCACGGGGAAGGGAAATACATCATGCCTTCATCAGAAGATTTGGATCGCCTCGATTCAACACACCAACTCACGGTGCGATATGTAGACCCCGATTCAACGGTGGGAGAAGGCCGAACAGACGTCCAACTCCCCTATCCATTGAGTCCAAACGGGAGCATGCGAAACATCGCAGGAATTTGTGATTCTACAGGGCTGGTCTTTGGATTGATGCCCCACCCTGAAGCAATTTACGCCCAGTGGCTCCACCCACACCACACCCGAGACGGAGCTCAAACTCACGGCGCGGGCGCAATGGATGGATGGGAAGGCGAAGGATTGCAACTCTTCCGCAACGCAGTAGAACACGTCCGTTCCAACAGGTGAATCTCATGGAGGCTGAAGGCCGCCAAATCCACATTGATGCGTTACGAGGCGTCGCGGTGGCTTTGATGGTCATGGTCCATGCAGCGGCAACGTGGAATCCGTTTTCGACTTCACAACCCTCTCCACTCGCGTACATTGTTTCTGGCCTTGGAGGCCTGGCAGCACCTTTGTTCGTGACACTTTTGGGATGGGGTCTCATGAAGGCCACACTGTCCTTTCATCAACGCTGGACAAGAGCGTTGTTTCTGTTTGCCTGTCAATTCCTCGTCAACATCAGCGCACCGCATTTGTTTGAGCCGTTTACACCAGGGGTTCTCTCTTTGATGGGGCTTCTTGTTTTGTTAGAGCCATTATGGGCGTGGCCGTTCAAGAGATACAGAAACCCAATCATGCCCCTTATTCTACTCTCAGCGCTGTGTTGTTCAATCATCCTTTTGTTTCCCGAACTCCAAGGTGAAGGCATCTGGAGTCTTCGAGTGCAGACCCCAGATGCACCGACAGCCCTAAGTCACCTGTTATTGACAGGGACCTATCCGCTTTTTCCATGGGTACTTTTTGCCGCACTGGGTGGTATGTTACAACGTATGGAACAACAGGAGTTGACCCACTTTTATACTGCCTCAATCACTTTTGGACTGATTTTTTCAAGTCTAACCCTCGCTTACTCGATATCAACCGAACAAGCATGGGCCTTGCCGTCGGGCGATGCTGTATTGACGTTTTTTCCTTCCAATGCACCGTTCCTTGTTGCTGCAATGACGGGCGTTCTTCTCTTTTGGAGCAGTTCATCTTACCTCCTCTCTCGAGCAACGATACTCGCTCAAACGGGCCGAACATCACTTACGGTATACGTGGCTCATTTTATCCCACTCGCGCTGTTCCATACAGTTGATCAGACCAACAATTGGTCATTGACGCAATCATCCCTCGTCGTATTGGCCTACACCACCGGATGGATTTTGATCGGAGCGTTATGGTACAAAAAAGCCCCAAAAGCCACCCTAGAGCACCTCATGCGAACACTTGGCCCGGGCACACAATCTCCAACGCCGGGGCCCTCCAAGAAACTGGAGTGACGGCAAACGGTTCATAGAGCGAGCGTGCGAATGCCCGACCATGACATGGCCTGCGTGGGTAGCAAGAGGGATTCTAAGCGGAGCTTTGGTCGTTGGAGCAAGTGAAGTTGCAAAGCGTTCTACGCTTTACGGCGCCTTGCTCGTATCCATACCGTTCATGAGTATCCTCTCAATCATCTGGTTGTACAGGGATACTCACGACACGGAGCAAATTGCTGATTACGCTGAGGGCATTCTCTGGCTCATTGTCCCTTCGATGTGCCTGTTCGTCATTTTGCCCTACCTCTTACGAAGAGGATGGGGTTTTGAGTTGGCGCTCATGGCAGGGATAGCGGTCACCGTTTGTGTTTATGCGACCTGTGCATACTTCGCAACGTCCGTAGTTGGCGTTGAGGTGTAGTCAGATGTCACCGGTGAAACGGGACGGCTTAAGCCGCCCCGCCTCATTGGGGGGACATGTTGATTGTGTTCAGGCTGCGAGGGCTTCAGTAGCCTTCTTTGCGCCCATCCATGCGACAATACCGAATCCGATCTTGTTGATGATGTCTGCGACGTTGTAGGCAATGGCCATAACTTCAACACCGCTTGTACCGACATCGATCATGTTGACGCTGGGGTTGAACATGTATCCGAGGGGGTAGATGACCCAACCGACTACGATGAACCAGCGAAGTGCGTTGGCGCTCCACATGAGTTCTGGCTTAATCTTCGAGTTATCGACTCCTTTTCCGGAGGACCACGGTGTCCCTGTGGCAACGATGATCATTGCCCAGCCGACGCCACCAAGAACAAGTCCAGCGATTCCGGGAATGGCGCCCGATTCGCCGAGGTATCCAAACCCAATCATGACGAGTGCACCAGTGAAACAGATGCCAGTGAAGCCCATGCCGAGGAATTTCTCGTCGGTGATGGCATCCTTACCAACAAGGGAAGGGAACTTCAAAGCCATCAATGGGACAGTAATAATCCAATCCATGTACCGGTACTCAATCGAGACCGTACCTAGGTCGGTGTAAACGCCTCGCATGTAGTAGTAGTGGAATGCAGCGATACCAACAATCAATGCCGAGATGGTCATTGTTGTGCGGTATTCTGGGGCTACATTGCTGCGTTCGCTCATGAAGAACACGAAGGCCGCACCCATTGAGATGTAACCAACAAAGAACAAAAAGAAGGTAATCAGTCCAAGCGTATCCCCTTTGTATTCAACAGAGGGGTCTACAATGTCCGCAGCGCTGACCGTTCCGGCCATTGCGAGGGCAATCGTTCCAATCAGCAGCAGGCTCGTGGTCTTTGAAAACTTTTCAGAAATCATAATTCTCAAACCCCCCTTGTCGCCATTCCGGATATAAAGTGCTGTTTTTTTCTTTCTGGCTGTGAAAGGAATAAAATTATCCGCAGTACAGCGATTTTAAGGAAGTGAAGTCAAAGAAACTCCGGTCTGGACTGCCCAAAGGCGAGCGTAGGTCCCATTCAGTAGAACCAACTCGTCATGACTTCCGTCTTCAATGACGGCTCCGTTCTCAAACACCAAGATGCGGTTTGCATTTCGCACCGTAGAAAGCCGGTGGGCGATGATGACGGTGGTCCGACCCTTTGAAATTCGCCCAATCGAACGTTGTAAAGCCGCTTCTGTTTCATTATCCACGGCCGATGTAGCTTCGTCTAAGACCAATAAGGGCGCATCCTTTAGGACAGCGCGAGCGATGGCAAGTCGTTGCCGTTGACCGCCAGACAAGCGGTGACCCCCTTCCCCTACCATTGTACTCCATCCATCGGGCAACTGCTCAATAAACCCGGTCGCCTCTGCAGTCGCGGCAGCCTCTTTGACCTCATCATCGGTACAATCTGGGTTTCCATATCGAATGTTCTCCATGATGGTTGTCGGAAACAGAGTGATGTGCTGGTCCACCATTGCAATTGATGAGCGAAGATGACTTAATTTCCATTCCTGTATCGGCGTTTCAGACCATGTTATCGCGCCAGATGTAGGCTCTGCAAAGCGGAGTAAAAGCCGAACAAGCGTTGTTTTCCCAGCACCAGTGGACCCGACAACACCCGTTGTATGGCCCGCCCCCAGCTCAAGATTAAGGTTTGAAAACACGTTGTCGCGTCCAGGATAAGCGAAACTCACGTCGCTTAGAAGAATGTTTGACGTTGCTATCTTTTCAAGAGGGGGTTGCTGTGCGCCTTGTTTGATTTCTGTGGGTGAGGTGAGTACGTCCAGTACTCGGGTAGAGGAGGCCATGGCCCGCTGGTAAAGGTCGAAGGTTTCGCCAAGCCGCGTAAGTGGCCATAGAAGCCGTTGGGTCATGAAGACCAACACCGAGTATGCACCGATGGCGAGCGTACCTTCGAGAGCCATCCAACCTCCAAGCAACAAGGTAGCAGTAAAACCACAAAGAATGGCCATCCGAATAAGAGGCGTAAATGCCGCTGACAAACGTATGGCTTCTCGGTTTGCATCACGGTATTCGTTGCTCAAGGCCTCAACTCGCTTCATTTCCCGCTCTTCTGCGGTGAAAGATTGGATGGTCGACATACCCGATAAATCGTTTTCAAGAAGCGCATTCATCTTTCCAGCGGTGCTTCTTACCTTAGCATATCTAGGCTCAAGACTGCGCTGATAGCGGAACGAACCCCAAACGATGAGAGGGATCGGTAGAACAGCGAAGAGCGCAACTTCCCATGAGATCATCAGGAACACTGCACCTACAACCAGTACCGTAGTGCTCACTTGGAGCAAATCATTGGCCCCCTTATCCAAAAACCGTTCAAGTTGGTTGATGTCATCGTTGAGAATAGCCAGAATATCTCCTTTCTGTCGTTCATCGAACCACCCCATGCCCTGTTGTTGGACGTGGTCAAACGTGTCGAGACGCAACTCATGCTGAACAGTCTGTGCTAAATTTCTCCACAAGATGCCGTAAAAATATTCGAAGAGTGACTCAAGCCCCCATATGAGGAAGGTGAGTACAGAAAGCAAAATGAGTTGATGCCAAGGGTCTACCAAACCATACGATGCAAGCAGAGAGTCCTCCTTTAGAACCACAACATCAACAGCCAGCCCAATCAACAATGGGGGGGCAAGGTCCCATATTTTGTTGAACACCGAACAGAACGAAGCCAGGCGGATGGTTGCCCGATGGGGACTCATATAGGTAAGCAAACGCCGAAACGGACCGCTCTCGCTCATGTCAATGGGACGCCGGGGGGCTTTGAGAAGCCTCCCGTTGAAATCGCTCGATAGCGTAAGTCCTATGCCCTGCCCGCCATGACCTTAGGTCGAGGCCCATGCACGTCGGAGAGACAACAGTCCTGGAAAAAGTGCGCAGAGGCACTCACCCAGCGCGCCATATTACGCTCATCGATCCGGCGAAGCAAAGCCCAGACACGGCCGCTCAACGCGCAATGCTTGCCGTAGAATCGGGTTCAAAGATGGTTTTTGTTGGCGGGTCCACCGATACCCCGGACAAGATTGTCCATGCAACATGTGAAGCCATTCAAGAAGCATTTGAGTTGAGAATGTTCGCAGCAAGCCAAGACCCTGAGGGCGACGAATCTCAATGGGACATTCCCGTTGTTTTGTTTCCCGGGGGCGCTCATGCGCTGTCTCCGGCTGCAGACGCCATTACATTCATGATGCTCATGAATTCAACAAAACGAGAATTTTTGGTTGGAGAACAAATTCGTGGAGCACCTTATTTGGACAAATTTGGCGTTGAGGCCCTTCCCACAGGATACATTGTTTGCGCCCCAGGCGGCCGAGTGGGGGAAGTCGGCGCTGCAGAACTGATACAATCAACGGACGTTGATTTGGTGCATGCTTACGCGCTTTGCGCCAAGATGTATGGGTTTTCTCTGCTGTACTTAGAAGCCGGCAGTGGAGCGCCATCTCCCGTTCACACGGACCTCATCAAGAAAGCGAGAGAGGTTGAGGGATTAACACTCATTGTGGGCGGTGGCTTACGAACCTCTTCAGACGTTGAGGCTGCGGTTGAGGCTGGGGCTGATTGGGTTGTTACAGGAACCGTTACAGAAGACGCAGCATCAATGGATGAACTTCGCAGTCGACTGCAAAGCCTGGTCGGCGCTTGTTCAAGCAACTGAACGTTTCACTCGTTTTCTTCATCAAAAAGCACAGGGTCTCCGGTTCCACCCGGGGATGGAGGCCTTACTCCCTCAACGTCCATGCCTTTCTCAAGAACCGTTTCTTTGGTGTTGAGGTCCAACTCATCTCCTACAGCCAACCGAGACATGTCATCGGTCGACGGAGATTCGATGACGCGCTCAACATCGGGCGCGTTGGCGTAGAGTTCCCGCTTCAACTCACGGCTTTCATGGCTTCGAACAAGAGAGAGGGAGTCGGCAAAGACGCGACCGACAACTTCTCGAGTGCGTTCACTTCGACGAGCAGAATGCAACTCATGTTCCATGGAACTTCGCTGATCTTCCAACTCACGCAATTCAGCAGTGCGGTCCTGAAGTGCGGATTCGAGGTCGGTCATGGTGAGGGTGATCTGTTGCAAACGTTCGTCACGCTCAAACACATCGTTGTGAAGGCGTCGTTCTCGTCGTCGCAATGATTCATATTCTCGGTTTCGCTCAAGAAGTCGGCGTTTGAGCTCTTCGATTTGTTCAACGAGGTAATCGTGCTCTGCTGAAACGGACCGTGGCCCCTGCATGACGCGCTCGAGTTGCTCCTCCAGTTCTCCAAGGCGGCGGTCGCGGGCATCCAAAAGTCCTCGAAGGCGGTCAGCAATATCTCTCAAACGTTGACGTTCTTCCTCAAGCGCTTCAGCGGCAGCCTTCTCAACCTCAAGTTGGCGTTTCTTTTCATCAACCTGATTCTTCAAGAGGCGAACCTCTTCAGCAGTAACCGATGTCAAGCCAGCGTCTGCAGCCCTTTCAAGCGCCTCCACCATTTGGGAGATACGCCCTTCCATCTCCCCAATGACGGCGTCCTGTTGGGTGGTAAGGTCTCGTAGTTGGGATACCTCATGTTCCATAGAAGATCGTTCTTGTTGTGAAAGGGAAGATTGTTGGGACGATAATTCGTTCTTGGTATCGTCCAAAACGCGTTCAATGTGAATGATTTTTGCATCTGCTTCTCGCAATGCCTGTTCGGATTCAGCCAATTTAGCAAGCTCAGGTGCAACCTGGTCGTGCCGCTCGGCTAAATCCAATTCAACAACACGCAGTCGTTGTTTCACAGTAACGAGTTCATCGTTTCGTTTTGCGAGTTCATCCCAAGCGATCAGCACCTCGTCTACGAGCTGTTCAATTGGATACCCTTTCAGCATTCCCTCAAGGGCTGCCCGCTCATCGTTGGTCGAGGTTCCAACTCGACGAATTCCACCAGGAGATGAAGCATCTACCGTCATACGGTTGCTCATCGCGGATTAACCACACTTGAACCTTCCCGCCACGACAGGGCTAAGCAGTGCTGATTTGAGACCCTTTGAAGAGTGCCGAATCAGTTGATGGACGTGTACATGTCATCGGGCATTTCACTGGCGAGTTTCAAAGCACCAGCGGCCACAGAGTTGATGGGGTCTTCAACGCACCAGACACGAACATCTCCGATATCAGAGATTTCTGAGGCGATTCGCTCGGCACATCCTTCGATGAGTGATCCTCCGCCCGAGAGAATGATGTTGTTTCGGAGAATGGGTTGGTATTCTGGGTCAGCGCCAGCGACGTTGCGCTTGATGGCGTTTCCAATCTTTGGAATGATGAGTTCACAAGCCTCTTGAATCAAATCGCCAATGTCGACAACTTGTCGCTTTCCATCCACGGACAGTTCTACGGTGACTTCACGAACGTCGCCGCCCACATAGGAGGACGCTTCCTTCCACTTTCGGACCATGTCCTTGGTGACTTGAGCCCCAGTGTACTTCTTGCGGATGAGCGCCATGAGTTCCAGGTCCAACCAGTCTCCGGCTTCGGTGATGGTGACTTGGTCTTCATCGGTAGGGAATGTTCCGTACACACGAGCGATATCAGTTGTTCCAGCGCCGATGTCAACAACGATCGAGCCTGCAATTTCGTCAATTCCATATGCTGTTGCGAACGGTTCAGTAACGACCATGATGGCGTTAACTTGTCCTCGTAGAGTTGCTACGAGGTTGGACTTGTCTGTAAAAGAAACGTGGCTTGGAGAGCAAATGACTCCAAGAACTTCGTCGAACTCTTCTGGGTCAACGGTTTCAAGAAGATGAGATACAAAGGCCTTTGCTGCTGCGAGGTTGGCCTCATCGTCTTGCGTGACGCCTGCGGCCATAGGGCGGTAAAGGTTGCAAGCGAGTTTGTTCTTGAGGGCGTCATCTCCAAAGAGGACGTCACGGCCAAGGAAGTTACGTGCAACAGGGTCCTTTGGACGACCGACAACGGTCTCAATGGTGTGCATTTTTCCAGCGCTTGAAGCAATGGTTGATTGGTAGGTTCCTAGGTCAATTCCAACATATAGGCGGTCGCTCATTTTTGTTCACCTTCCGACTTGCGGACATACCTGCGAGTATGCCACCAACCTTCAAGGTTCACCTTGTGAAATCGATGGGAATGGATGCGTTTGCCGGTAAGAAATGAAGAGCAGCCAACCGTTTATTCTTCTTGCTCCTGCAAAAATTCTCTTCCCCTTTCTGTTTGCATAAATGGCGCCGATGGTTCGCCAGCCGTATCCACTCTCAGTTGCCGCTTTGACCACCAGAAACTGGCGATTGCAGCGAGCAACGCGCCAGTCAAAGCCCACTGAAGTAAGGGTGGAGACGATTTGGTG
>Ga0213869_10002200_pt1 | contig 13724 bp, 12 predicted proteins | sample PICome_10_FD_160083 | JGI IMG/M metagenome (GOLD analysis project Ga0213869, IMG submission 160083) | Coastal seawater microbial communities near Pivers Island, North Carolina, United States - PICO132 | ecosystem: Environmental > Aquatic > Marine > Coastal | place: USA: North Carolina...
AATATTGCAGGTGAAACACCATAAGCTGCGGCGCGACTCAAAAAGTCAGATTTCCAGCTTTCAAACGTCATTGCCGTTTTCTGGTAACCTTTCTGGATTTGCCCTTCTTGGGCCCCCGCCGGTTGCTGGCCGACGCAGTTTTGCGTTGTCTTGGCCGTGTTTGCAACTTTGAATCTTCAAGTTGTAAAAGTTCAAGCAAAATACCCCCTGTGGTTGGGGTGGTTTCGGCCAATCGCACAACCACACGCTGACCAAGGCTGATGATCGTGCCGCTGTCCGTACCGCGCAGGGTTTGGCTGTCAGCATCATGTTCGAAATATTCCCGCCCCAAGGAGCGCATAGGTACCAATCCGTCTGCACCTGTTTCATCAAGTTTCACAAATATACCAAACCGCGCGATTCCTGAAATGCGCCCACTGAATTCATTTCCTACACGCTCTGACATGAAACTGGCCAAATAGCGGTCTGAAGTGTCGCGCTCTGCTAGCATTGAGCGTCGCTCCGTTTCGCTGATGTGCTTGGCGGTTTCGTCTAGCATTTCGATATCCTGCAGTGACAGGCCATCTGACGCCCACCCATGGGCTGACACCAAGGCACGGTGCAGCAAAAGATCCGCATAGCGCCGTATGGGCGATGTAAAATGTGCATAATTCTGAAGTGCCAATCCGAAGTGCGACATGTTTTGTGAACTATAGTAGGCTTGGGTCATGGAACGTAATGTTGAAAGATTAATTAACTCTGCTTCATCTTTTCCGGTGGCAGCCTTTAATAATTGATTAAGATGCCGCGTTTTCAATACTTGACCCTTGGCCAGAACCAGCCCCACAGATTTTGCAGTTTCGCGCAGGGAGTCTAATTTTTCGGGGCTTGGTTCTTCGTGAACACGGAACAAAAACGGCTTTTGTTTGGCAATCAAAGTTTCGGCTGCGGCCACATTCGCCAGCACCATACATTCCTCGATCAAGCGGTGGGCGTCTAAGCGTTCTGAGAAATTAACCGAAGCAACCTTACCGCTGTCTGATAGAATTATTTTGCGTTCGGGCAGGTCCAGATCCAGAGGTTGGCGGGCTTCGCGCGCCTGTTTCAGAGCTGCATAGGCAGCAAATAGGGGCGTAAGCACAGCGTCAACCAAAGGCGCGGCGCGTTCGGAGGGATCTCCATTTATGGCAGCTTGCGCTTCCTCATAAGACAGCGATGCCGGCGATCGCATCAACCCCCGAACAAACCGATGTGACAGTTTTTCGCCTGTTGACGAGAGTTTCATTTCGACCGCGATACAGGGTCTTTTGACACCTTCATGCAGCGAGCACAGATCACCTGACAGGCGGTCCGGCAGCATGGGGACAACGCGGTCTGGGAAGTAGGTAGAATTGCCGCGCTTGCGGGCTTCCGCATCCAAGGCGGATCCGGCTGTTACATAATGCGCGACATCGGCGATGGCGACCCACAGCAAGAAGCCTCCAGGGTTCTTGGGATCTTCATCCAGAAGAGCGCAGCAGGCATCATCATGGTCTCGCGCATCGGCCGGGTCGATGGTGATCAAAGGTAAATCTGTAAGATCAACGTGGCCTTTTGATGTTGCTGGTTTCGCTGCATCCGCTTGTGCCATAACCGCATCGGGAAAGGCGTCTGGAATTCCATGTTGATGAATGGCAATCAGCGATATCGCTTTGGGAGCGGAAGGATCTCCGAGCCGCTCGACCACGCGCGCGCGGGGCAGGCCTAAGCGGCCCTTTGGACCGGACTGTTCGGCTTCGACCAATTCTCCGTCTTTTGCTTCATCCGTTGCATCTGCCGCAACAAGCCATTCTTTCCCGTCGCCCTTATCAATTGCAACAATGCGCCCGCCCTCTGCTGTGAGACGGAAAATACCTAAGAGGCGTTTGGGATTGGTTCCAATCGTGCGAATCAATTGGCCGGTATATTGATAGCTGTCCTCATCAGGCACGGGGGCAAGTCGTGCCAAAAGGCGATCACCCTGTCCCAAAGCCGGCTCTCCTTGACGGCTACGCATGAGTATTTTGGGCAAATGGCCTGTGCCTTCCCATTCCAGCGGCACGGCGAACATATCTCCTTGCCCATCGGGGCCCAGCATTTGCAGAACTGAAACGGGGGGTAAGCAATTGGAATCATTAAACCGTCGCCGCCGTTGCATGATATGGCCTTCTGTCTGTAATTCTTTCAGCATTTGTTTGAGATCAATGCGCGCAGCACCTTTAATTCCAAACGCTTTGGCGATATCTCGTTTTGAGGACTTTTCGGGGTGCGCGCGGATCCATTCGAGAATCTCTGCCTGTGAAGGAATTTGAGTCATGATAGCCCGATATCACGCGGCAGCGACATTCTAAACCCTTGGGTTGTGTGGAGATGTGCTAAAGAAGGTGCGAATGAAACGGAGATGCGAAATGAAATTTTTAATTGTGGCACTAATTTTGATTTGCGGATCTGTTTCTGCACAGAGTTATCAAACAGGTGATCTGACGGTCACAAACGCCGTCTCATATCCGACCACTGGCCGCAGTGGTGCAGGATATTTCACCTTATCCAATACAGGCTCAGAGGATGCGCTTGTGGGAGTTGAAGCAGATTACCCAAAGGTAATGCTCCACAAGTCCATGATGAAAGATGGCGTCATGACGATGGAACACCAAATGCGCGTGGTCGTTCCAACTCGGGGACAACTCAACTTCGCCCCTGGCGGTTATCATGTCATGTTCATGGGGCTTAAAGAGGCGTGGGGCGTTGGCGACACGATCACGGCCACTTTGACTTTTGAGAAATCTGGTAGTTTAGACGTGTCTTTCAAAGTGATCGAGCGTCCGTAAAACTGCCTCTACTTGCCAATCTCGCCTTGATTGGCGCCGACATGGCCGCGGTGCAACAATAGGTGATCCAAAAGTACGCAGGCCATCATTGCTTCGCCAACAGGCACTGCTCTAATGCCCACACAGGGATCATGGCGGCCTTTGGTGATAATTTCTGTATTTTCGCCAGATTTTGTGATTGTTTTTCGGGTCGTCAGGATGGAGGATGTGGGTTTAACAGCGAAGCGCACCACCACGTCTTGGCCCGTGCTAATGCCACCCAAGACCCCACCTGCATGGTTCGAGTTGTAAACTGGCCCGTCCGGTCCCATTGAAATTTCATCAGCATTGGCTTCACCGGTTAGTTCCGCTGCGGCCATTCCATCGCCAATTTCCACTGCTTTGACAGCGTTGATGCTCATCATCGCTGCGGCCAAATCTGTATCGAGCTTGGCGTAAATTGGCGCGCCAAGCCCGGCTGGAACTCCTGAGGCGATCACTTCTATAACTGCGCCGACAGAACTGCCGGATTTGCGCAAATCGTTCAGATAGGTGGCCCAATCTTGAGCGGCCTGCGGATCTGGATTCCAGAATGGATTTTGGTCAATCTGCGACACGTCAAACAAGTCACGATTGATTTTATGGGGCCCGATTTGACACATGAAGCCGGTAATTTTAAGCGATGGCGCCAGCAACTTGATGGCTTCGCGTGCCAATCCACCGGCGGCCACCCGTGCTGCGGTCTCACGTGCGGAACTGCGTCCACCACCGCGGTAATCGCGAATTCCGTATTTCTGCCAATAGGTAATATCGGCATGACCGGGGCGAAACTTATCCATGATATCGCTGTAATCTTTGGAACGCTGATCGGTATTCTCGATCATCAATTGCACGGGCGTACCGGTTGTTCTGCCTTCAAAGACGCCGGATAAAATTTTCACCTGATCGGCTTCCCGCCGCTGTGTGGTGTATTTATTTTGTCCCGGTTTGCGCTTGTCGAGCCATTGCTGAATCATAGCTTCATCAATCGGAACGCCGGGAGGGCAGCCATCCACCGTCGCTCCAAGGGCCGGGCCATGGCTTTCACCCCAGGTCGTGACACGAAACAAATGTCCAAAACTGTTTAAGCTCATGGTGCATCTCCTTTGACCTTGCAATATCGTCGCGTGTCTTGTGGAGCAAGGCCTATAGCGCGCGCCATTCACATAGAAGGCGCGATTTAGCAGGGATAATTTGAGCGAGCCTGCCGCGGTTTTGGCAATGATGGGTCTGTGGTACTCTCAAAACAGTAAAAAATATAAAAATTCCACTTAAAATTGAATAGCGATAGTAATAATTGCAATTAATCAGATAATTAATATGTTTTTGTCGTGCATGATGTTTCAGTGAAGTTATATATTCACCCGCTGAACGGGAAAAAGCCTCGTAGCGGAGACGATATATGTCGAAAATTTGCAATAGTATGCATCGCCGCTTAAGGTGATGACCTTCCAAAGACGATTGAAATGCGGCTAGAGCCTCCGCGAAGCGTTGGGTTTAGTCGCCTCGAATGTAACGACTAAACGTTAATAAACAGCAAAAATTAGTTTCATTATTCAGTGCCTTTTTGTAATTTGAGAAATTTTTCAACGGATAGTGGTTTGGCTGGTTCCAAATGAGCAGGCCGTAACATTAGATGAAAGAGAATTGTGATGAATAAATTTTTGAGCTTGAGCTTGAGCTTGAGCTTACTGGGAGCAACACTGGCGCTTGTGTCAGGTTGCGCACTTGCATCGTTTGAAACTGAACCGGTGACTTTGAAAGCCGACAAGGGTGACGTCGTCTGCCAACTATAAGACTGTAAAACTGTTATTTTTGATCATGTAATTTACATGCCGCACGAAATGCATGTCGAAGAGGCGGATGCCCTCTGTCTCGCTGAGGGTGGGCGGCTGAGGAAGAAATAGATTAACATTCTTTATTTTACGCTAATGCTCCTCGACAGCTGGATTACTGTCGGGGGGCTTTTGTGCTGGTAGGGATTGTAAAATCCTTTCGCCAAGACTATCCAGTAGCTACCTCGGGGCGCCCTTATGGGCTGAGATGCGTAAGCGAACCCGTAGAACCTGAACCGGCTAGCACCGGCGGAGGGAAGGTTTGGACGTCTCCAATCCCTGACCCCGTTCGGCGATATGGAGATAAAAATGAGATTGACTTCCCTTTTCGCAGGACTGTTTTTAGCAAGCGCGGCTGTTGCCGAAACGCCTGTATTGACGGTCTATACCTATGACAGCTTTGTATCAGATTGGGGTCCCGGCCCGGCGGTTGAATCTGCTTTTGAGGCCAAATGTGGCTGTGACTTGCAGATGATTGGCGCCGGTGATGGTGCGGCATTGTTATCGCGCCTCAGGCTTGAGGGCTCCCGCACTGAGGCTGATATTGTTTTGGGCTTGGATACCAACCTCACAGCTGCAGCAGCGGAAACGGGTTTGTTTTCACCGATTTCATTGTCTGCAAACTATGCGGTGCCGGGTGGGTGGAGCGATACGTATTTTGCACCATTCGACTGGGGTTATTTTGCTTTTGTTCACAACACAGATCTGACCGCTCCGACAAATTTTCGCGGCCTGGCCGCGAGTGATTTGAAAATCGTGATCCAAGATCCTCGGTCGTCCACACCGGGTTTAGGGCTCCTACTTTGGATCAAGGCTGCCTATGGCGATGAGGCGGCGGATATCTGGTCTGATCTTTCAGATAATATCGTGACAGTGACAGCAGGTTGGTCCGAAGCCTATGGCATGTTCTTGGAAGGAGAAGCGGATTTGGTGCTCTCCTATACCACGTCGCCAGCTTATCATGTGATTGCTGAAGATGATTCTTCCAAAACCTTCGCTTTATTTGACGAAGGCCATTATATGCAAATTGAAGTGGCTGGAAAACTTGCAACAACAGATCAAAATGCTTTGGCGGACCAATTTTTGCAATTCATGGTTTCTGATGAATTTCAAAACATCATCCCCACCACCAATTGGATGTTCCCGGCAGTAACGCCCAAGAATGGATTGCCTGATGGCTTTCCTCAGGCATTGAGCGCCGAGCAGTCTTTGATTCTTTCACCGGAGCAGGCCGCAGCGCAGCGCAGCGCAGCTTTGGATGAATGGCAGAGCGCACTCGCACAATAATGCTGCGCAGTGTTCTTGGCGGGGCAGTCTTGATTGCCCTGCTAATCTTTTCCCTTGGCACAGCCTTGGTCGTCGGCCTGCAAGGGCGCGGGCTTGGTGCGTTGAACAGTGCCGATTGGTCGGCGATAAAATTCACCCTGTGGCAAGCGAGCCTCTCGGCATTATTGAGCATATTAATGGCGATCCCAGTGGCGCGGGCCTTGGCGCGGCAAAGTTTCCCTGGCCGCCAAGCTCTGATCATCCTCCTAGGCGCGCCCTTTATTCTGCCGGTGATCGTCGGCGTTTTGGGCCTTTTGGCAGTTTTTGGCCGGGCCGGATGGATCAGCACTGCATTGGATTGGGCTGGGTTTGCCAAACTATCCATTTATGGCGCGCCAGGTGTGATCCTGGCCCATATTTTTTTCAATATGCCTTTGGTGACGCGGCTCTTGCTGCAGGCCTGGATGGCGATTCCTGCAGAGCGATTTCGAGTGGCTGAAAGTCTTGGCGCCGCGCCATGGGCTTATTTTCGATTGATCGAGGGACCGATGCTGCGCTCCACGGTTCCGGGCGCATTTCTGCTTGTGTTCTTGCTATGCCTTACCAGTTTTGTTGTCGCGCTCGCAGTCGGAGGCGGCCCAAGGGGGACAACCATAGAGCTGGCCATTTATCAGGCTTTTCGCTTGGATTTTGATTTAGGAAAAGCGGCCAGTCTCGCCCTTGTCCAATTTATAATTTGCGGTGCCGTTTCGCTTCTGGCGTTTCTCGTACCTTTGCCGCAAACCAATGGCCTTGGGCTTGATCGGGTTCTGCAACGATTGGATGGACGGCGGCATCGATTATGGGATGGATTTTGGATCTCAGTCGCCTGTGCATTTTTGGTGCTGCCGCTTGGGGCTGTTCTGTTGCGGGGGCTGCGGCATTCGCTCGAATTGCCACCGCAAATTCTTGCGGCCAGCTTAACGTCTTTGACCATCGCCATTGTATCAACGGCCCTCTGTCTTGCTATGGCTCTGTCGCTATCGGTGGCCTTTGCGCGCCGGGGAGCACTGGCGCGCAGCTTGGCGGAGGCTACGGGCATTTTGGGGCTGGCCAGCAGTCCGCTGGTGGTGGGAACTGGTCTTTTTGTGTTAATCTTCCCTTATGCGCAACCAATGGCTTTTGCCCTGCCGATCACGGCTTCGGTCAATGCAATGATGGCTTTGCCCTTTGTCTTGCGTGTATTGATGCCCGCGGTTCAAGAGACTTATGGTGACTACCTCCATCTGCGTATGAGCCTTGGAATGGGGCGCTGGATCTGGGTGACACGTATTCTAAAGCCTCGCCTGTGTCGCCCTATTGGGTTTTCGGCTGGCCTCGCTGCGGCGCTCTCAATGGGGGATCTTGGTGTGATTGCGCTTTTTGCAGATCCTGATTTGCAAACCTTACCGCTGATGCTCTATCGCTTAATGGGTGCTTATCGTATGGACCAGGCCGCTGCTACCGCGGTGGTACTCGTCGTGCAAAGTTTGTTTTTGTTCTGGATGTTTGATCGTGGAGGGCGCGGACATGCTGCATTTGGATAGGCTGGCTTATCAGCAGGGTGGATTTTCTCTCAGGGTGGATTTTAAAATTGCAGCTGGGGATCGGGTGGCGGTGATTGGTCCCTCTGGTGGGGGTAAGTCGACTTTACTTAATGCGATTGCAGGTTTTCTAGCACCGACGAATGTCGGGCAGGTGCTTTGGAATGGCCAGCCCATGCCAGATCATCCCGGTGAACGGCCGCTCAGCATTTTGTTTCAGGATCATAACCTCTTTCCCCATCTCACTGTACTGGATAACGTGGCCATTGGCTTGCGGCCTGACATGCGTCTATCGGTATCTCAGAAGGCACAGGCTATAACCGCGCTGGATCAGGTAGGGCTGAGTGACAAGGCGACGGTCTATCCGCGTGATCTCTCAGGCGGCCAGCAAGGTCGGGTGGGATTGGCGCGGGTGTTGTTGCGTCAACGTCCACTTTTGTTACTGGATGAACCTTTTGCGGCTCTGGGTCCGGCGCTGAAGGATGAAATGCTTGAGATAACGCGTCAGATTGTGCAGCAGGCTGGTATCACCGCATTGATGGTCACCCATGATCCGCAAGACGCATTGAACTTTGCAGAATACGCCGTTTTGGTTGCTAATGGTTGCGCACATGCGCCTGCGCCAATTGGCCCCCTTTTTGACGAGCCCCCAGTGGCTTTGCAGACGTATTTGGGGCGGCGGGCACCTTGAGCCTATAAAAAACGCGCCCCCGAGGAGGCGCGTTTTGCTTTGGAAAAAGACTTAATCTTTTTTATATTTAATGGGACGCCAGAGCTGCTTATTTGCTAAATATAGCAGCAGGGTCAAAAAGCCCAAGATCAAAACTCCAACCATTCCGGCACGCTTCCGGTCGTTTAGTTTTGGTTCTGCGGTCCACATTAGGAAGGCCGAGATATCTTCGGAGAGATGCTGAAGGTCGTTCATGTGGCCATCTTCGAACTCAACAAGTTCGTCTTCCAATGGTGGACTCATGGAAATCCAGCCGCCTGGGTAAGCAGTGTTTTCATACAGCGTCACGCCTGCCGACGTTTTTTCATTTCCGGTGTAGCCGGATAGTAAAGCCAGAATATACTCTGCGCCGCCCATACCTTTAACCAGCTGGTTGATGCCTGTGCCTGCCGGCCCGTGAAAGCCTGCGCGGGCTTTGGCCATCAAAGAAAGATCTGGCGCATTGGAATTGCCGCCTTTCGGAAAGTGATCGGCTGGAACTGCCTCGCGGTAATCGCCTTCACCATCGTTTAGATCTTGATCCCAAACTTCGATAAAGTCAGAGGCGTAGGCCCGCACTTCTTGCTTGCTGAGATGCGGTCCGCCCTCATCGCCCAGAGAGCGAATGGGAACGAACTTCATGCCGTGGCAAGAGGAGCAAACTTCTGTGTAGATTTTCAATCCACGCCGTAATTGTTCTTGATCGTAGGAACCAAACGGACCTTCAAAAGAGAATGCGTGGTCTTTAACATAACCTTCACTTCCAGCAGCCTGCACCCCGCCAGTGGCGAGGAGCAAAGCCAGTGTGAGACCAGTTGTGAGTTTCTTGAACATATTTCGTTCCCTTCTCACTCTGCCGGTTGGGCAGCATCCGCTGCACCGACCGCGCCGTGTTTGGCATTAAAGTCATCTTCGATGGTTGCCGGCGGTGTCGAGGGTTTCTCAAGCACGCCCAACAGGGGCAATATAACCAGGAAGTAGGCAAACCAATAGGTCGCGCCAATCAAAGAGAAAGTGGCATAGGGTTCTTCTGCTGGACGCGCACCGAGCCACATCAAAAAGATAAAGTCTGCAACAAGGATGCCAAACCACCATTTGAACATGGGGCGATATCGACCAGAGCGCACACTTGAAGTATCCAACCACGGCGCAAGTGCCATAACTGCAATCGCACCGAACATGGCCAGAACGCCAAAGAATTTAGCGTCAATTATGCCACCCGTCACAAAGCTTGCGATCTGAACAACCCATACTTCCGATGTAAAGGCACGCAAAATGGCGTAGAATGGAAGGTAATACCACTCAGGTACAATATGCGCCGGTGTCACCAAAGCGTTGGCTTCGATGTAATTGTCGGGGTGGCCAAGGTAGTTTGGCATGAAGCCAACAATAGCCATGAATACGGTCATGATAAGGCCCAGGGCAAAGAGATCCTTCACCACGAAATAGGGCCAGAATGGCAGCGTGTCTTTTGCAGCTTCGGCTTTCGAACCCCGACGCACTTCAACTCCAGTTGGGTTGTTGTTGCCTGTGGTGTGAAAGGCCCAGATGTGCACGATTACAAGACCTGCAATCAGAAATGGTAGGAGGTAGTGTAGGCTGAAGAAACGGTTCAACGCCGGTTGTCCTACGGCGCTGGCGCCCAAGAGCCAGGTTTGCAGCGGCTCGCCAATGAAGGGGATCGCGCCAAACAGGCCGGTGATCACAGCGGTGCCATGGAAGGACATTTGTCCCCAAGGCAAAACATATCCCAAAAAGCCTGTCGCCATCATCAACAGATAGATCAGCATACCAATGATCCATGTTATTTCACGCGGGGCTTTGTAGCTGCCATAGTAGAGACCACGGAACATATGGGCATAGACAGCAATGAAGAACAAAGATGCACCATTCATGTGGAAATAACGAATCATATGACCGCCGTTAACGTCGCGCATGATGTGCTCAATCGAAGCGAAGGCTAGATCGACATGCGGGGTGTAATGCATCACCAGAACAACGCCTGTGATAATTTGCATGGCCAGACAGAAGGTCAAAACAATGCCCCAAATCCACATCCAGTTAAGATTCTTTGGAGTGGGGATCATCAATGTGTCATACAAAAGTCCAATGATTGGCAGACGCGAATTGATCGCTTTTGTCGCCTTAGACTTTGGTTCGTAATGATCGTGTGGAATACCGCCCATTATGCGTTCTCCTTGCCGATAACCAGTTCTGTTTCCCCGTCGAAACGGGCCACTGGAACCAATAGGTTTTCTGGAGCTGGACCTTTGCGAATTCGGCCAGCTGTATCGTAATGTGATCCGTGACAAGGGCAGAACCAACCGCCAAACTCACCGGCGCCATCGCCTAAGGGCACGCAACCCAAGTGGGTGCAGACGCCCAGCATGACTAACCATTCTCCGTTTTCGTCGAGCGCGCGGTTTTCATCGGTCGCAGGAAGGTCTGGTTTGTTGTTATTGCGGTCATTGCTGTCAATCAAATCGCCCATATCAACGGCCCGGGCGGCTTCAATTTCACTCTCCGTGCGACGCCGGATGAAGACTGGCTTGCCCTGCCACAGAACGGTGATTTGTGTACCCGGTTCAACGTCGGCTACATCCACGCGGATCGCTGCCAAGGCCAGAACATCCGCTGAGGGGTTCATCTGGTCGACCAAAGGCCAAACCGCTGCGCCCGCTGCTACTGCGCCTGCACCTGCCGTCGCGTAGTAGAGAAAATCTCTACGGGTGCCTTCGTGTTCATCTGTATGCGCCACGAGGTTCCTCCAAGTTAAATGCCAGTCAGAACTGACCAAAAGACTCGGACCCCGCGGAAGCAGGGTCTCTCGATCCGGTTCCTAGCTCAGGGACAGCGCCGCGTCCAGCGGACATTCGGGCGCAGTCTGCAAGGTGCAAATTTGCCGCATTTCTGTAACAATTGCACTGTGCCGCCCCGGTAGCGGCTAGGTTTATCCGTCATAGTGAGTTTTGTGGAAGCTAGGGCGTTTTGAGAAATCAGCAAACCAAGCCGCAAGCGCGTCATGTCCTTGCCGCCAATTGCGCGCGTCATGGCGTAAATCCAGATATCCCAACGCGCAAGCAATGCTGATATGCGCCATATTTAGCGGGCCGTTTAGCAGATCCATCCATTGGTTTTGCAAGGCATCGCAACCGCCCACGACTTTGGCCCATTGGGCGTCGGTCCATTCGGTGCTGACCTCCTCTTGCGGACGCAAGCGCAGTTCATAGGAGATACTCACCGCACTATCCATCATCGAATCGCCCGTAGCCTCAACGGTGAGCACATCCCAAAGCTTGGCCTCCGGATACATCCCAGCGGCGCCTTTTGCGTCCAAATAGCGTGTGATCACGCGGCTGTCATAGAGCGCAGGTCCATCGACACGAGTCAACGAGGGGATACGCCCGGTTGGATTGGCGGCCTTGGCCTGTTCATTGACTTGAAAAGGGGAGGTCGCGATGCTGACCTCTTCTACTTCTTCGAGTTGGTTGGTTTCACGCAACAACACCCGAACTTTCCGAGCAAAGGGAGAGGCTTCGGCCATAATCAATTTCATTTCATTCACCTTTCAAAGAGGGAGTTATCTTCTGAGCGACTGTGCGTTTGCTCAACTGCGACGCAAAAGATCTGCTGGCCGTACCGCCTGGCCCGTGCGCGCCGAATCCAAAGCCGCCTCTGCTAAGGCAAGAGACATCAGCCCGTCATAGCCACTGGTGCGAGGAGTCTGCCCTGAATTTAAACAGCCTACGAAATGTTCAATCTCCGCCGCATATGCCGCGATATAGCGGGTCATGAAAAAATCGAGCAGCGGCGGACGGGTATAGCCTTTGCCATTGGCTAAGGTGACGCGCGACTGATGATGGTTGTCGGCAGACACGGAGCCGCCCGATCCATGCACCTCGATGCGCTGATCATACCCAAAAGTGGCGCGGCGTGAGTTGCTGATGGTGCATTGTTTGCCGCTGGCCGTGCGTAAAATAGCATTTGCACTGTCAAAATCGCCGCGATTGCTAATTTCAGGATCGGTGAGCACAGAGCCGGCTGCCTGCACCGTTTCAACCTCTTCGCCGAGCATCCAGCGTGCCACATCAAAATCATGGATCATCATATCTCGAAAGATGCCGCCTGAGTGTTCGATATACTCATAGGGTGGCGCGCCAGGATCGCGGCTGATCAATGTGACCATCTCGACCGCTCCAATATGGCCTGCATCAATTGCAGCACGCAGAGCTTGGAAGTCTGGATCAAAGCGTCTTTGAAAACCAACCATTAAAGTGGTCTTTGTCTCATCCACAACTTTCAGGCAGGTCTTCACGCGCGCTAGATCCAAATCGACTGGTTTTTCACAAAAAATCGCTTTGCCGGCGCGCGCAAAATCCTCGATCAAATCTGCATGGGTGTCGGTCGGGGTGCAGATGATCACCGCGTCAATATCAGCCGAGTCCTTGATTTGCTCAATCGTACGAATGTTGCAGCCATAGGTGTCTCGCAGCGCTTTTGCGGCTGCGGGAATGGGATCGGCAACTGCGACCAACTGAGCGCTGGGCACGGATAATACTGCACGGGCATGAACCTGGCCAATGCGCCCTGCGCCTAAGAGACCGATTTTTGTCATCAGTTTTTCCTTCAAGTCCTGCGCAAGAATAGGCCTGCGAGATGTCTCGCGAATTGATACGCGGTTACGGCGCTCATTCAAGCCCAGACTGACGCATTATGGGCAAAGCTGCATTTTATCCGCCGATGTGACGCTTTGAAAACGTGCTGACTTGTAGGGCTGACGATTGCTGGTTAGCAAGGGAGCAGAAAAGGACATAGAATGAAAAGATCTTTGGTCGACCTTGGTCAACAACTGATGGATGCCGCGAAACGCGCCGGTGCGGATGCCTGCGATGCCATGGTAGTTGATGGGGTATCGCACTCCATTGAAGTGCGCGGCGGAGAGCTTGAGCAAGCCGAGCGCGCAGAGGGAATTGATATCGGATTGCGGGTCATGCTGGGCGCACGCCAGGCCTGTGTTTCGGCCTCTGATATTGGCGTGGAGGCCATAGAGCTTATGGCGCAGCGCGCTGTTGAAATGGCACGTCATGCGCCGGATGATGCTTACTTGCGTCAGGCCAGCGCTGACCAACTGGCCCGTGATTGGGACGTGGAGGCTCTGGAGCTGTTCGATCCGGCCGAGGAGCCATCGGCGGCGCAATTGCAGGCGACGGCACTTGAAGCGGAGGCGGCAGCCCTGGAGGTTTCGGGCGTAATGCAAAGCCAATCGGCAGGAGCGGCCTTTGGCGCGCGGCGTATTCACCTTTGCATGTCGAATGGATTTAGCGGAGGCTATGCGCGCACAGATCACGGGTTTTCCTGTGTCGCCATTGCGGGCACTGGCTCAGATATGGAACGCGATTATGATGGCGATTCTCGAATTTTTCGCGCAGATTTGCGTGAGGCCTTTGAGGTTGGCCGCTGTGCCGGTGAACGGGCTGTGGCGCGCCAAGGGGCGCGTAAACCCCCTACG
>Ga0213869_10002207_pt1 | contig 13714 bp, 9 predicted proteins | sample PICome_10_FD_160083 | JGI IMG/M metagenome (GOLD analysis project Ga0213869, IMG submission 160083) | Coastal seawater microbial communities near Pivers Island, North Carolina, United States - PICO132 | ecosystem: Environmental > Aquatic > Marine > Coastal | place: USA: North Carolina...
CGCAGATCAAGCGCCCATTTAAACACTTCGTCATTGACCGTTGCGGTCGTTGATGCGGCATATTGCGGATAAAGCGGCATGACCAGAATCTGGCTGCATCCGGCATTTTGCAGCTTTTGCATTTGCGATTGGATTGACGGCTTGCCATAGCGCATGGCGTAGTCAGTGATCAGTTCATCACTTTGAAAGCTGTTGGCAACATGTTCGGCCTGAAGGCGGGTGATGCGGCGAAGCGGTGACCCATCTGGATCATCTTTCAGCCAGATTCGCGCATAGGCATCACCTGATTTGCGAGGGCGGATATTCAAAATAATGCCGTTTAGAATGAGCCACCATAAGAGGCGCGGCACTTCAATCACACGGCGATCGGATAAAAACTGCTTTAGATAGCGCCGCATTGATGGCGTGTCGGTGCCATCGGGCGTGCCAAGATTGACCAAAAGCAGGCCGGTTTTACCGCGGCCGGGGAAATGAGGGTGATCGGAAGGGGTGGGGGTAATTGGCATAATCACGTTCCATCAACAGCCGCAAAGGCACTAAAAAAGCCAAAGCCCTGTTCACCGAACAGCGACCATAACATCAAAAATAGGCGAAAACGCCTGACTGCACCTAATGTAGGGGCTATGGGTGGCAAAATCCAGCCTTGCCAAAAATGCACATTGGTTTTTTCGCAAAAATCATTAGCGGCAATGGGTGGACAAGCCGATTTGCTTAGGCCAGTTTGCCTAACCAGTTTGTTTAATCAGTTTGCCTAACCAGTTTGCTGAGCCTGCGCATCGCCAGCTAGGGCAAATGCCTTTTGCAGTGAGTCCACAAGATGATCAATCATCGCATCAGTATGCAGCGGGCCCGGGGTCAGTCGTAACCTTTCGGTACCCACCGGTACGGTTGGATAATTAATCGGCTGCACATAAATGCCGAAATCATGCAACAGAATCTGACAGATTTGGCTGCATTTTGCCGCGTCTTCGACCATTACCGGAATGATATGCGTGTCGCCTTCCAGAATGGGCAAACCAACTTCGCGCAATTTTGCTTTCAATTTGGTGGCCTGACGCTGCTGAGCCAAACGCTCATGCGAATTGCGGCGCAAATGCTGAACCGAAGCCAATGCCCCGCAGGCCAAGGCAGGTGGCAGGGCAGTGGTGAAAATAAAACCTGATCCAAAGCTGCGCACCGCATCGCAAATCACATCATCAGCTGCAATATAGCCGCCAACAACGCCAAAGGCCTTGCCAAGCGTTCCTTGGATGATGTCGACCCGATCTTGAACACCGCGCATTTGCGCAATGCCGCCACCTTCATTGCCATACATGCCAACCGCATGAACTTCATCAAGATAGGTCAGCGCATTATATTTTTTGGCAAGTTCGACAATTTCGACAATCGGGCCAGTGTCGCCATCCATCGAATAGACCGATTCAAAAATAATCAGCTTTGGCCGGTCAATTGGCTGGGCAGCAAGCAATTTTTCAAGATGTGCCAAATCATTATGGCGAAAAATTTTCTTGTCACAGCGCGCATAGCGAATGCCGGAGATGATCGAGGCATGATTCATCGCGTCGGATAGAATCAGCATATTATCGAACAAACCGGCAATGGCACTGATGCTGGCTTCATTGGCCACATAGCCGCTTGTCAGCACAAGGGCACGTTCCTTGCCATGAAGATCGGCAAGTTCGCTCTCAAGCGCAACAATCGCGGCGCTGGTGCCGGAAATATTGCGGGTGCCGCCAGCGCCAGTACCATGAACATCAATTGCGCCGGTCAAAGCTTTGACCACATCCGGGTTTTGCCCCATGCCAAGATAATCGTTTGAGCACCAGATAACGACATCTTTTGGCCCGTCGGGGCTGTTCCACAACGCATGCGGATGCCAGCCGGTTTGACGCTCTAGCTCAATAAAGGTCCGGTAGCGACTTTCGCTTTTTAGCTGGTTTAGCTTGCTTTTCAAAATTTCGCGATAATTCACGAATATATCTCCTGCGGCGCGCGTGAGGCGCTACGGTTGCTACAATCAATGGCCAGAAAAATCCATAAAAAACTTGATGAACGTTGTTACAGCATAATCGCACATCATACCATGCGACATTGGGTCCTGCCAAAAGATGAATTGGTATTATGCAGAGGATGGCGACAACCAGATATTTATTTGGTCGGGCGCGGTGCGGCGTTCAAGGCAATAATGTTGCAATTAATCATCTGTTTACCCGCATGTTCAAAGTTAACTGTTACATTCATCCCAACGATAGATTGAACCTGACCAATGCCCCAATCGGGTTTATCTGGATGGATCACAAAATCACCAAGGCTGAAATAAAGCAACTGCGGATATCCTATGGTTTTTGTCACGAAAAATGCTCAAAAGCACCAACGCTTTCCTGCCATGAATGGGTGGCGGCTGGCAAGCCCATTTGACGCAAATAAGCCCAAGCCGCGCCATTCGTAGATAAGGCGGCATGGGACGGTATATCTCGTTTTAAGAGATCGGCAAGGCTGGGGTGGCTGTGAGGCTGTGCGCTAACCCTGTCCAAACGGGAGATGAATTGGAGGGGGGCAGGCACAGCCTCAACAAACAAGGGGTGACGGCTAGTCTACTTTTTCAAGCACCTGATAATCGAGCGTTTCGCGAAGGATATAACCTTGCCCCCAAACCATATCAACGCTTAGGCCTTCGGCGCCATTTTCAACAAGTTTGCGCCGCAGCTTACATATGAAAACGTCGATGATTTTTGGTTCCGGTTCATCAATGCCGCCATAAAGATGGTTCAAAAATGCATCCTTTCTGAGAACAGCACCTTTTCGCAGAGCCAAAAACTCAATGATCCGAAATTCTTTGGCGGTTAGCTCAAGTCGCGTTTCGCCAACCTTGGCGTAATTGTGGCTGAGATCAACAACCAGATTGCCAACCGAAATCGTGGCTGAACCGTGACCATGCGTCCGCCGCATGATGGCATCGAGATTCGCCATCAATTCATATCGGTCAAATGGTTTGGTCAAATAACCATCAGCGCCGGCGCCAAGCGCAGTGATTTTCTCATCAATACCGCTATTGCCGGAAATAACCAATATCGGCACAAGGATGTGATTCTTGCGCACGAGCCGCGCTAGTCGCGTGCCATCACCATCAGGCAGGTTCAGATCGAGCAGAATTGCATCGATTCGGTTATGCTTTAATTCGGATAGGGCTGTTTCGATTGTGTTTGCCGTTGTTTTGAAATGCCCTGCTTCTTCTAATGTCATGCCAAGAACATCTGCAACAATTGGATCATCTTCAACTATGAGTACATGCATTTTGAAAACTCTCTCTTTTAAACGGTTAATACGTCATTTCATTTTCTCTTGCGCGAACGAAACCGAACCATTGCCACACATCAAAAAACCTTCAAAATATCGCGCTCAATTGCGGCTATCAAAAGGGTAAGCGGGTAAGAGAGTGATAACAAATCACATATGCGTGATTAACTTTTTAATAATGTTTTTTCATGGTTAGGCGAATTCAGATAGGTCCTTTTGGCCAAAATCCCCTTGCAGTTCAGATTGAATCGGTGTAACTCACAGCCATCTTTTTAGGGGCGGCATTTTGGCCGCCAACTTCAATTTGATTGCGAAGGTGATGAAATGAAGAACAAGAAGCTTGTTTTCGATACAGCAGAGATTGCCAAGCCAAAAAATGGCAAGGCGACAACAACAAATGGCGCTAAAGCGGCAACAAAGGCAAAAGCCGGCGCTGGGTCGATTGCGAAAAATATGCTTCCCGATGATTACCGGCCAAGCGAAGATGAAGATTTCATGAATCCGCTTCAGCTTTTATATTTCCAGAAAAAGCTGGAATCCTGGAAAGCCGAATTACTGGATGATGCCAGCGGCACGATTACCGGCCTTTCGCAGGAAAATCTGCATCAGCCAGACCAGATGGATCGCGCACAAATCGAAAGCAATGCCGCGCTTGACCTTAGAACTCGCGACCGTGAACGCAAATTGTTGCAGAAAATCGAAGCGGCCTTACGCCGGATCGATGATGGCAGCTATGGCTATTGCGTTGAAACTGACGAGCCGATCAATCTTCGCCGCCTTGAAGCGCGGCCCATTGCCTCGCTAAGCCTTCATGCGCAAGAACGTCATGAACGCATGGAACGTGTCCATCGCGACGATTAGGCGATCTGCCAAATTTTTAAAACCGACCCTACGCCCGTATCTTGAAATGGTATGGGCGTTTTCTTTTGGAAAAGCGAAAAAACAGAACAAAAGGTGAAAATAGACTTGTAATTGGAACAAAACAAGTACAGGATAGGGTCTCGTTACCAGAAATGGTGCAAATTTTTAAAAGCCCCAGTCCGGCATTTCAGGCGTTTCATCACGCCAAAGTGGAAAGGCTCAGATTCACGCGCCGCAATCGGCGTGAAAATGAGCATCGATAGAAATGCATGAAGATAAAGTGCATGAATATAAAGTGCATGGACAGGGGGTGGTGGTTGTGCAACTAAGGAGGCATAAATGGCTGGGGTTGTAGTGGATATGAAAATGAAAAGTGACGACAAGAACAAGGCGCTTGAAGCGGCCATTGGCCAGATTGAAAAGGCGTTTGGCAAAGGGTCGGTGATGAAACTTGGCCAACGCGAATCTGCGGTCGATGTTCAGTCAATTTCAACTGGATCGCTTGGGCTTGATATTGGCCTTGGCATTGGTGGTTTTCCAAAAGGCCGGATTATTGAAATCTACGGCCCAGAATCATCAGGCAAAACAACGCTGGCACTTCATGCTGTTGCCGAAGCGCAAAAAGAAGGTGGCACTTGTGCCTTTGTTGACGCGGAACACGCGCTTGACCCGTCTTATGCACGCAAACTTGGCGTTAATATTGATGATCTGTTGATCTCGCAGCCTGACGCTGGTGAACAGGCGCTGGAAATTACCGATACGCTGGTTCGTTCAGGTGCGATTGATGTTCTTGTTGTTGACTCGGTCGCCGCCTTGGTGCCGCGTGCCGAACTTGAAGGCGAAATGGGCGATCATCATGTGGGGCTTCATGCGCGTTTGATGAGCCAGGCACTTCGCAAACTCACTTCGTCAATTGCGCGTTCGAATTGTTTGGTGATTTTCATCAACCAGATTCGTTTGAAAATTGGTGTGATGTTTGGCAATCCGGAAACCACGACAGGTGGAAATGCCCTGAAATTCTATGCTTCAGTCAGGTTGGATATTCGCCGGATTGGCGCGATTAAAGATCGTGATGAAGTTGTCGGTAATCAGACCCGCGTCAAAGTGGTGAAAAACAAGGTTGCCGCGCCGTTCCGCACCATCGAATTTGACATCATGTATGGTGAAGGCATTTCCAAAATGGGCGAATTGATCGATCTTGGCGTGGCTGCTGGAATTGTTGATAAATCAGGGGCGTGGATTTCCTACAAGGGACAGCGCATTGGTCAAGGCCGCGAGAATGCCAAAACATTCCTTCGCGAACATACCGAACTGGCGGATGAAATCGAATCGGCCATTCGGCAAAATGCCGGTCTTGTTGGTGATCAGATGCTTGATGCGTCAATCGCGTCAAGCGACGAAGCACAAGTGCCAGACACGCCTGATCTGCCCGATACACCGACAATGCCAAAATAAGGTTTTATCGCCGAAAGCCACCTAACTTTATGCGGACCGGCTTGGTCAGATAGTGAATAATGTGAAATGGTCAGTTCCAGTTTTGGTGCTGGCCATTTTGCTTTTGTGATGCGGTTGTCAAAATAGGGCTTTTGTCGCCATTACCATCTTTGCCAAAAAGCGGCAGGCTTGCATCAAGTTAATCTGGACAGACACCCCCTGTGGCGGGTAGATAATAACGGCTATTGGGTGGGCGTTGTGCGGTGCCATAAACGGCCACTTACCGTGATGGCAGGGTCGCCGCAAACCAAACGTGACAAGCCAAACGCTGTGCTGGGGGCAGTCTTATGTCGAGTGTGAATGATATCCGCGCCACTTTTCTGGAATATTTTGGCAAAAACGGGCATGAAATTGTCGCGTCAAGCCCGCTTGTGCCGCAAAATGATCCAACTTTGATGTTTGCCAATTCGGGCATGGTGCAGTTTAAAAATCTGTTCACCGGTGCCGAAACCCGCGATTATGTTCGGGCGACAACATCGCAGAAATGTGTTCGCGCTGGCGGCAAACATAATGATCTTGAAAATGTTGGCTATACGGCGCGTCACCACACATTTTTTGAAATGCTTGGCAATTTCTCCTTTGGCGATTATTTCAAGGAAAATGCCATTGAATTGGCGTGGAATTTGATCACCAAGGAATATGGGCTTGATGCGTCAAAACTGCTTGTCACGGTCTATCATGAAGATGATGAAGCGGCCAATCTATGGAAGAAAATCGCTGGTCTGAAAGATGACCGCATCATCCGCATTGCCACATCCGACAATTTCTGGGCGATGGGTGATACTGGCCCTTGTGGCCCCTGTTCGGAAATTTTCTATGATCATGGCGACCATATTCCGGGTGGCCCGCCAGGGTCACCTGATGAAGATGGTGATCGCTTTATCGAAATCTGGAATCTTGTCTTTATGCAGTTTGAACAGATGCCGGACAAACGTATTGCCTTACCAAAACCGTCAATTGATACGGGCATGGGGCTGGAACGTATCGCGGCGGTGCTTCAGGGCAAGCATGATAATTATGACATTGACCTTATGCGGTCATTGATCGAGGCGTCGGCAGATGTGTCCGGCACCGATGCCGATGGAAGCCATAATATATCGCATCGGGTTGTGGCAGACCATTTGCGGGCGTCATCTTTTTTGATTGCCGATGGTGTTTTGCCGTCAAATGAGGGGAGAGGCTATGTTTTGCGCCGGATTATGCGGCGTGCGATGCGCCATATTCACCAGATGGGGTGCGCCGAGCCTACCATGTACCAGCTTGTGCCAACCCTTGTTGCCGAAATGGGCGCGCAATATGGCGAATTGGGACGTGCGCAATCGCTGATTACCGAAACGCTGAAGCTGGAAGAAACCCGTTTCAAAGAAACGCTTGGTCGCGGCCTTCGCATTTTGAATGACGAGCTGGCAGGCAAGGCAGCCGGTGGCACGCTTGATGGCGCAACTGCCTTTAAGCTTTATGATACTTTTGGCTTTCCGCTTGATCTGACCCAAGATTTCATGCGCGGTTATGGCTGGCAGGTTGATCTTGATGGCTTTAACGCCGCAATGGATGCGCAAAAAGCCAATGCCCGCCGTGCATGGAGCGGATCGGGCGACAGCGCCACTGAAACCATCTGGCTTGATCTGGCGCAAAAGCTAGAGCCAACAGAATTTTTAGGCTACACATCAGATTCAGCCGAAGCCATTGTCACCGCGCTTGTTGATGGTAATGCCGAAATTGAAGAAATCGGCACAGCTGGCAAGGGGCGGATGATTGTCAATCAAACCCCGTTTTATGGCGAATCGGGTGGTCAGGTTGGTGATGTCGGCACGATTAGCTGGGACAATGGCACAGCCCGCGTCACTGATACCCAGAAAACTTCGTCAGGTCTGTTTATCCATCATGTCGAAATTATTTCTGGCACGCTTGCCAAGGGGCAAGAGGTTCGGTTGCAGATCAGCGTGTCGCGCCGTTTGCGGCTTCGCGCCAACCATTCGGCAACGCATCTTCTCCATGAATCGCTTCGGCTTGTGCTTGGTGATCATGTGGCGCAAAAGGGATCGCTTGTCAGCCCCGACCGGTTGCGGTTTGACTTTTCCCATCAAAAGGCTGTTTCGGCCGAAGAATTGGATCAGGTTCAACAAATCGTTAATGCACGGATTCGGATGAATTCCGATGTCACCACCCGCATTATGACGCCTGACGCCGCGATTGAACTTGGCGCATTGGCGCTGTTTGGCGAAAAATACGGCGATGAAGTTCGCGTTGTGCAAATGGGCGGTGCGGCTGATGATGATCCAAGCAAGGCATGGTCGGTTGAATTATGTGGCGGCACCCATGTTGGCCGAACTGGCGATATCAGCCTATTGAAAATCATTTCGGAATCGGCTGTTGCTGGCGGGGTGCGCCGGATTGAGGCGGTAACGCATGAAGGTGCGCTGGCGTGGATTGATTCGCGTGATGCCATTTTGACCAAAAGTGCTGATCTGTTGAAGATTGCGCCCGACCAGCTTGCCGACCGCGTTGCCCAGCTGGTCGAAGACCGTAAAAAGGCTGAACGTGATATCAGCCAGCTGCGGCGTAAATTGGCCGCTGGCGGCAGCGGCGGTGCTGGCAATGGCAGTGATGTTTTCAATGGCATCAATTTTGTTGGGCGGTTGCTTGAAGACACGCCGGCGCGCGAATTGAAATCAATGGCCGATGAAATCAAAACATCGGTTGAAAATGCGGTGATCTGTCTTGTTGCGACTGATGCTGGCAAAGCATCGATTGTTGTTGCCGTTACGGCGGATCTTGTTGGTCAAAAAAGCGCGGTTGATCTGGTCAAGATTGGGTCGGCGGCGCTTGGCGGCGGCGGCGGCGGTGGGCGGCTTGATATGGCGCAGGCTGGTGGCCCTGATGCCAGCAAGGCAGCCGAAGCATTAAAAGCGGTTTCAGCCGCGCTATAAAACCGGCCAAAAGGCTCAGTTACGTTTTCCCCAATCCCGGGGTGTGTTTTGGTCATCATATGAAAAGGCAAAGAATATGTCAGATACAGCCAACCCAGATTTAATCTATACAAAAGTGGACGAAGCCCCAGAATTGGCCAGCGCCTCGCTCCTGCCGATCATCAATCGTTTTGTAAAGCCTGCTGGGTTGACGATTGGGCGACGTGATATCTCGCTTGCCGGCCGTGTGATTGCCGTATTTCCCGAAGTTCTGACCGATGCCCAACGTCAATCGGATGATTTAGCTGAACTGGGAGAATGGGTGAAAACTCCAGCTGCCAATGTGATCAAGCTGCCAAATATTTCAGCGTCAATTCCCCAGCTTGTTGGCGCGATCAGCGAATTGCAGGCGCAAGGTTATAATCTTCCCGATTACCCGGTAGCACCGGCAAATGATGAAGAACGCGCGATTGCTGCGCGTTATGATGCGGTTAAGGGCAGTGCGGTTAATCCGGTTCTGCGTGAGGGCAATTCTGACCGGCGTAGTGCGCAGGCGGTCAAGATCTATGCGCAGAACAATCCGCACTCAATGGGCGTTTGGGCAGCTGATTCAAAAACCCATGTATCATCAATGTCATCAGGTGATTTCTTCTCCAATGAAAAATCGGCAACTTTGAGCGCCGATCAGGCTGGCAAGGCAAAAATCGAATTTGAAAACAAGGCTGGCGCGGTCAATGTTTTAAAAGACGGCCTGACGCTAAAAGCGGGAACCGTTGTTGACGCCTCATTCATGTCTTTGGCTGCTTTACGCGCCTTTTTGCGTGACGAGCTGGCCGATGCCAAAACAAAATCTATTTTGTTTTCGGTTCATCTCAAAGCAACAATGATGAAAGTATCTGACCCGATTATCTTTGGTCAGGCTGTTGGCGTGCTGCTTGAAGATTTTGTTGCCAAACATGATGATGTTTTGCGCGAATTGGGCATGGATTATAATTTGGGGCTTAGCGATCTTGAGGCGCGAATTGCCGCGCTTCCGGCCGCAAAACGCGCCGAGCTAGAAGCCGATCTTGCGGCTTGCTTTGCCGCCAATCCACCGCTTTACATGGTGAATTCGGATAAAGGGCTTAGCAATTTCCATGTCTCGTCAGATGTGATTATTGATGCGTCAATGCCTGCTCTGATCCGCGCTGGCGGCAAGGGCTGGGGGCCAGATGGCAGCGAGCAAGATTGCAAATGTGTCATTCCGGATAATTCCTATGCGCCTGTTTATGAGGAAGCCATTAATTTCTTTAAGGAAAATGGCGCACTTGATCCAACAACAGTCGGATCAGTCTCCAATGTTGGCCTGATGGCGCAAAAGGCCGAAGAATATGGATCACATCCAACAACATTTCAGATGTCGGAAGATGGTGTGGTTCGCTATGTTCTGGAAAATGGCGAAGTTTTGCATGAGCATCAGGTACAAAAAGGCGATATCTGGCGCTCATCTAGCACCAATCAGGCACCGATTGAAGATTGGGTTAAGCTTGGTCTTGCCCGTCAAAAGGCAACGGGTGCCGAGGCCGTGTTCTGGCTGAATGCGGCACGCCCGCATGATGCGGAAATCATTGTTTATGTGAAAGCAATGCTTGCCAAGCTTGGCGTTGATGAAGCATCGGTCAAAATCATGGCACCGCGTGAGGCGACCCGGTTTTCACTTGAAACCATCACGGCTGGCAAAGATTGCATTTCAATCACCGGCAATGTGCTTCGTGACTATCTAACTGATTTATTTCCTATTCTCGAGCTTGGCACATCGGCAAAAATGCTGTCTGTGGTCAAGCTGATGAATGGTGGCGGTCTGTTTGAAACAGGCGCAGGTGGATCAGCGCCAAAACATGTTCAGCAATTGATCGAAGAAGGCCATTTGCGCTGGGACTCGCTTGGTGAATTTTGTGCGCTTGGTGAATCATTGAATTTTGTCGCCGAATCGACTGGCAACAGCAAGGCTGGCCTGCTTGGCAAGGCGGTTGATGCCGCAACACAATTGCTGTTGGCAAATGATAAATCGCCGTCACGCCGTGTTGGCCAGACCGATACGCGCGACAGCCATTATTATTTTGCGCTTTATTGGGCGCAGGCTCTTGCCGCACAAACCGAAGATCAGGATCTGGCTAATGATTTTGCCGGATTGGCGGCGGCGCTTGCTGATAATGAAAAGACGATCATTGCCGAATTGGCGTCAACCCAAGGCAAGCCATGCGATCTTGGCGGTTATTATCATGCTGCCAGTGACAAGGTGGCATTGGTGATGCGCCCAAGCGCGACGCTGAATAGCATCATCGGCTAATTACCCAAACTTTTTGGGGCAAATATCTTTGACGGTAAACCACCTCGCCAAGTCAAAAATAACCCCCGATAGCGATGATCGTTGTGACCATCATTATCGGGATTTTTCCTTTGATGATGACGCGCTTAGTGGCGCGCCTATAAAGATAAGCCTTGTTCTTTTTTCTTGGCGCGCTTGCCAAGCCTTCTTTGCTAGGCCTGTAATCGGTCGGGCTGGAATAGCTGATCAAGCTTGTCCATTAAACCGTCAAGATCATCTACCTGATCAAAATGACCTGTATGCCCATGATGCATAAAGCCCTGATCAATAATATTCTGGAACATGATGAACATCGAATCCCAATAGCCGTTTAAATTAACGATTATAATCGGCTTGTTATGCAATCCAAGCTGGCGCCATGTGATGATTTCCATGGTTTCATCAAGTGTGCCAAGGCCACCGGGGAAAATGACAAAGGCATCTGAAATATCATACATCATGGCTTTTCGTTCATGCATCGAATCGATGATGTGAAGATCGGTAACGCCCTTATGCCCAACTTCAACATTATCAAGAAATTGCGGAATAATGCCGGTAACGCGGCCATTGGCAGCAAGCACCCCATCGGCAACCGCGCCCATCAAACCCATTTTGCCACCACCATAAACAAGCCCAAGACCGCGTGACCCGATCATTTGTCCCATTTGATAGGCAGCGTCTTTATAAAAGGGGTTTATGCCTGAGGCGGCGCCGGTAAAAACACAAATTTTTTTCATCGCAATTCCTTTTGATGCCAAGGCTGCAGTTAACTAACATTGAACCTTAACGCAATTAGCATTAGTCTGTTAATAGTCATTCACCAACAAACAGGAAACCACATCAGTGCGATCGATACTTTATATTCTGTTTGCGGTGGGCGGGGTGCTTGTTGCGATCGCCTTGTCGATGGTGCTTCTTGATGATGAGGGTGACCAACAGGTTCAACCACAAAGCCCGTCAATTGAGCTGTCACAGCCGGCGGCTGATAAGGCTGAAAGATCTGATAAGGATAGCGGCACAAGCTTGCAGCCGCCAAATGCCACGCCTGCAGCGCCTTTGACGATTGATCTTGCACGCGTCAAGCCCGATGGCGCAGCGGTATTTGCTGGCACGGCGGCGCCAAATACAAAAATCCGTATTTTTGAAGGCGACATTCTGCTTGGTGAAACAATTGCGAATGCAAATGGTGAATGGGTAATTGTGCTTGAAAAATCACTTGCGGCTGGCCAGCATTTGATCTCGGTTGCGATGGAACGCAGTGATGGAACAACCGAAATGGCCGATCGCAGTCTGGCTGTTGAAATTTATCAAGATACCGAAACCAAACCCCTCGTTGCGCTCTTGCCGGAAACCGCGACCGAGGTGCCGGTGCTAATCCAGTCGCCTGATGATGTGGATAAGGCCAAACTGGCCGCAACCGCCAGTGAAGCAACTGCCAGTGAAGCAACTGCCAGTGAAGCAACCGCCAGTGAAGCAATTGTTGTTGATCCTGCCAAGGCTGATGCGGCGATGCCCGAAACAGCCGCGGCGGCCCCGGGAAAAGCCCAGGCCAATAGCCAAATTGCGGCTAGTCAGATTGCAGCATTGGCACCAAGTGCGATTGTCTGGCGCGATGCAAGCCGTATTCTGATATCCGGCACATCAAGAGGCGGCGTTCGGGTTGCGGTTAATGATGCCAAAGGGCAATTTGGTGAGGCGCTGGTTTTGGCGGATGGCGCATGGCAGGTGGCCGGCAGTCTTGATATGGATATTGCGGTGAATCAATTACGCTTTGCGTTATTTGATGACGCCAATCAGATCATTGCCCGTTATGACCTGCCGGTCAAAGCGCGTGATCTGGCCAAGGGGCAAGACGGATCACCGCTGATCGTGGTGAATAAGGGCGATATGCTGTGGCGCATTGCCTATCACCAGTTGGGCGAGGGGGTTAAATATGTCGATATTGTTCGGCGCAACCAGCAAGATATTACCGATCCTGATCTGATTTACCCAAAACAGATTTTTGCCGTACCGCAATCATCTGCCACGGCGTCTGATAAAAATTAGATGACCGGTAAAACGGCTTTGCTATTCGTAGCAATGGCGCTGTTATTGGAAATGAGGCCAAGACATGACATTCATACCTGATTGGAAAATTGCCGATGATGGTTGGCCGGTGCTAGCGCTTGCCGGTATTGTGACCATCCTGACAAGCATGATCTTTTTGCCGCTTGGCTGTTTTTTCCTTGGCATCATGATGTGGCTTGCGCACGGGCTTCGGCTGCCAAACCGGCAAACCAAAGCCGATGACCAAATCATTTATGCACCGGCAGATGGTGTTGTTCTTGATATTGAAACTGATCAATTTCCTGATGGTCTTGCCGGTGATGATGCCGTGCCCGCCAAACGCATCACCATTCAAACGCGTTTGACCGATACGCAATTGCAAACAAGCCCGATCACTGGCCATATTGTCGAAAATTTGCTGTTACCCGGTTTGTTTCGCAAATGGGGATTTGATCGCACTAGCTGGCAGGCGGCGCGCGGATCAAATGAACGCCGCGAAATCCGTATTCGTGATGCCTATGATCGCGAAATCATGCTTGTCCAGCTTGGCAGCAAAACCGCGCGTCAGTTGATTTGCCGTCTGGCCGAAGGAAAATTTGTCCAAGCTGGTGCGCCGATTGGCATGGCGCGCATTGCCGGTGTTGTTGATGTCTTTGTGCCGGCGGGATGCAAATTGCTGATCGAAACGGGTCAGCATGTGATTGCTGGTGAAACCGGCATTGCACAATTTGCCCGCAGGCCAAGCACAAAACGGAGCTAG
>Ga0213869_10002208_pt1 | contig 13712 bp, 24 predicted proteins | sample PICome_10_FD_160083 | JGI IMG/M metagenome (GOLD analysis project Ga0213869, IMG submission 160083) | Coastal seawater microbial communities near Pivers Island, North Carolina, United States - PICO132 | ecosystem: Environmental > Aquatic > Marine > Coastal | place: USA: North Carolina...
TTAGTTTTAGAAATGGAATGTAAGTTATTTTCTCAATTATATGGTTTAGATACAGTTTGTCTTCGTTACTTCAATGCTTACTCTGAAGACCAAAGCTATAGTGGGTCTTATTCAACAGCGATTGGTGCATGGATGGAAATGATACGAGAAGGAAAGCCTTTGCGTATGGATGGAGATGGGGAGCAAACTCGTGACCTTGTTCATGTTGAAGATATTGTTCTAGCAAATATTTGCGCTATGGAATCAAAAGATTGGTTCGGGGGTAAGGTTTATGATGTAGGCTCTGGGGAATCGGTCTCAATGAATTACATAAGAGATTTTATAAATCAAAGGCATAATGTTAAATGGGATAACTCTCCTAAGAGAGAAGGGGATGTAAGGTACTCTTTGGCAGATATAACTGAGACAAAAAAAGATTTAGGTTTTAAACCCTTGATATCAATCGAAGAGGGTCTCTCTAGGTGTTTTTGTAATTTAAAATAATTAATAAAGAATAAATAATGTACACTTACAAAATAAAAGAAATTCTCAGGGTTGTTGACGGGGATACAGTTGATGTCTTAATTGATTTAGGGTTTGGGGTATTTAAGAAGGAGCGTGTCAGATTAGGGGGTATAGACGCTCCAGAGTCACGCACAAAGGATTTATATGAGAAGAAATTGGGGTTAGAAGCTAAAGCAGAGCTAGAGAGATACTTTTATGATGATAAAGATTCTTCTTTCACTATTAGAACAGAAAAGGAAGGTAAGTATGGGAGAATTATAGGGTGGATATACATGGGAACATCCCCTGATTCTATAAATGAATTGATGGTTCTCAATGGTTATGCTCAGATTTATGGCGATCCGAAGAACGAAAAAAGTTTTAATGATTTGAAGTCTATTAGAATTTCTAGGGGGACATGGGATAACATAAATTATCCTCTCTAAATATAATTATGAATACGGGAGCATTTCTTAGTTATCCAATTTCTACTCTTTCTCCTCCTATAATCAAGAATGACCTCACTTCATTCAAGTCGCGAGGGATTTCTAGTATAGAGAGAGACACTCAGCAGAAGCTAATACAGCTAAAAGAAGAGTATGATAGAGTAATAGAGGAATATAATTGGAATAAAATAGTATATGAGGCAGAATTTAATTTCGAGCCAATAGTGGGAGAGACTTATTATTTATATGAGATTCGGGGTAAGAATACATTATCCATGATTAAACCAGAAGAATGGGGCCAGAAGCATTTAGGTTCATTTAAATTGTCTGTTGACAAGAGTTGGGTTAAATTATAGAATAGCAAAATGAATAAATCAAAATTCAACCCAATCCCCAAAGACATAGGAGATTACCTTGCTTGCAGTGAAGAATCAAGCACTGGTCTTGTTTGGAGAGTTACTAAGGGTGCAGCCAAAAAAGGTAAAGAAGCTGGTAATATTAATAGCAACGGGTATCATCACATGGTGTTTGAATACAAATTTTATAAGAATCATAGGATTATTTATTTTCTCAACACAGGAATAGACCCAGAAGAAAAGCAGGTTGATCATATAGATGGTAATCGATTAAATAATAAAATTTCCAATCTTAGGCTAGCTACAAATGAGCAGAACCAACATAATAGAAGAAAAAGTAAAAATAATATTAGTGGGGTAACTGGGGTTTCTTGGATCAAAAGCCGTGAGAAGTATGAAGTGCAAATTCACAATAAATGCCGTAATATTAAGCTTGGTCGTTTTTGTGACAAAAATAAAGCTATAGCAGTCCGTATAGCAGCAGAAACAAATCCCAGATTCAGAGGCCAAGAATTCAGAAACCCCCACAACGATGAACATACTCCTTCTCCAGAGATGTTAGAGTGGGCCAAACAATATCTTGAAGATAAAATAGAGAGACTAGGTTGGGTAGAGAAGTATAATTTACAATAAATTATCATAATTTATTCTTTTTATTTATACCCTATTTTTTATTCCTTTTTATACAGTATCCTACAAGGTAATATATAGAGTAATACATAATAGAGATACAATAAGAAAACAAGATAAAATAAGGGATTATAAAGGATTAACCTAAATAAAGTGATTTGGATAGGATAGTGGCTGTTGCTCTAAATAATAAATAATGGTAATTCTACTAACTTTTGCCCCATTTTAGCTAACAAAAGCAAATAAAAGCAACCCAAAAGGCCGCCTAGCACACAAAATTTTATAAAATAAGCCGCGCTTGTAATATTTTTTTATAATTAGTAACATTTAGCCCTAGCCAGACACAAAGCAACCGCCTATTTTTCTAAAAAAAACCAAATAAAGGCCCGTTTTTGTCAATTATAGCAAATAAAAGCAAATAAAAGCTGGCCCCAAAACCAGCCCCAGTTTGATTACATCATAGCAAATAAGCTAGCAATGTCAAGCGCAATACCCCAAGGTTACCAAATATTATTGCAAATAAACATAGCCCCGCCCTGCTGTTTTTTATATAATACTATATGCAAGAAGATAGCGAACAAAATAAATTCGATGTGAACCTAGATGAAGCACAAACAGAGAGGCTAAGAGAAATATTTGGATTTAATAATAAGCAACCCGTCGGAGACTTCATGGTTGATAACTCAAATAAAGGAAAATTCTATAATAAGATAAAGAAGCTACAGGCAAAAAAGAATAAAAACAAATAAGCCCCGCTTATTGTGTAATATTATTGTATGCAAGATAAAGTAAATAAATGGATGCTTTGGGGGCTAGCAGCTTGTAGTGGTATATTGCTTGTTCTCTGTTTAATTGGCTGCGGCCATACATGAGCTAACTGCTAAGAAGAGGCAAGTTTGCCAAATATTTTTCTAAATAATAAGCTCCAAGGTTGTAGGATTTTGGGCCAAATAAGTGTAAATAAATAACCCGCCCCCCCAAGAAACCAGAAAGAAGGAGGACGGGTATTATATTATGTCAGCAAGATCAATTAACAAATAAACCAAAAAATTTGTAAACCCCAAAGATTGAAATAATACCACTTAATACCAGCAAGCAGATAAATACTACATTCTCAAAGAAAGCGCGGTCTTGATCTTTCATATGTTCACTATAGTCGTCTATATAACTAATGCAAGCAAAAATGTCGAATTTTGTTCCAAATATAAACAAATAAAAGCAAGCAGATGCCCGTTTTTCCCAGTATAGACAAATAAATGGGGGGTAAATTGTGTGTAGTATAACCAATTGATTATCAAAGGATTATATTTTAAGAAAAGCGTTGTAACTCACTGATACTCAAGGACTTAGGAGGCGCGGCCCCGCCCCCCTCCGTAACTCGCTGATAGTCAACGAGTTACGGGGTTTTTTTTATCCTAAACACTCGACAGCCAATTCCGTAGAACCAAACGCCACATATCCAGCTTCTGGAACGTCTTCTTCTTTGATTCCTGCTATCGAACATATCTCTCCCAAAATCCCTTGGAATTTCATTTGGCAAACTTCAAAGATTATATTTTTATTGCGTTTGTTATAGTAACCATGAGAAGAGAATTTTTTACCAAGCTCCCTTAAAGCTTTTTTCGAAACATTTTGTGAGGCTATTTCATAATATTTTTTACTGGCCCGTCCTCGGCAGTTTTGTCTAGTTCTCATTTTATTTTATTTAATCTTTATCTGGCAGTGGCTCCTTTCCATAGTCAAGGAAGTGCATATGCTGCCTAGCATATTGGTAAACCTTATTCATGGCCTCCTTAATCTCTTCTCTTTCTTTAAAAGCTTTATCCCAAGCCTCATCCCCAAGAGGGTAGTAATCCCTTTGATGAAAATCAACATCATATAGGAGTTTAATTAGAACTTCGCTTACAGCTTCAAACAATTCTTGGTATTGTCTGCGTAGGCTATCTTCGCTTGATCCATTCATGTGGACGCATGGCATTGTGTATTTTTCAATCATGGTTTAAATTGTTTTTATTTTTTTATTCTACCTCTTCAAAGACGAAAGCCGTTACGTCTTCATTCTTCACGATTTCATTGCAGTAATCGATCAGCAAGTCATAAGCTTGCTCTTCGTTTTCGACATCGAAGACATCCTCAAAAGTTATTTTAATCTTCATGGTTTAAATTGTTTTTCTTTTTTCGTTAATGACTAAGACAAAGCCTAGTTCTTTAAGGGCTTCAACGTCGTAGTACGTTAGAGTTTTTCTTCCTGTTAGTTTCTTTATGGAATTCCTAACAGATTCTTTTTTTACATAAGTTAGGGTATTGCCGTAAACTTCTTTTCTTTCTACTTCTATTGTCATGGTTTTAGCTTTTTTTATAGTTAGGATGCCAAGTCGGGAATTCTAGCTTTGGGGCCAATTCTGTATAGCCCAACTCTGTGAAATGTTCATGCAATTCAACCGCTCCATGCAAGCACACTTCAAAAAAAACTTTTTTCTTTTTGGTAGTATATTCAAAGTTGCAATCTGCTCTCCCTGTCTCACACTTAGTTACCCTAAAGGTTTTAGGGAATACTCCTGTCAATTTAATTGTTGGTGTTTCGTTCATCTCTTGCTTGTTGTATTTTTTTCTTTCTATCTAGTCTATCATGGAACCATGCGGAACCATATCTAATGCCCTTCCTTTCAAAGAATTTATCACAGGCTTCGCTTACTATGCGAGCATTATTTACAGGCATCACATCATACATGCCGAAATTTCCCTGAGAGGATTGCTTGATTGTTTCTTTGTTCTTTATAGCTTTGTAAAGGGATTCATCCCTTAAAGCATGATGGTCTACGTTTTTCATTTTAGTTTCTTTTTCTGAATAGTAATGAGATTATAGTCATTAAAAGCACAACGGCGGTTTCTAATTCTCCTTTGTTCATTTTGGCTCCACTACAAAACCAGTTTCGTCTTTTTTAGCAAGACCTTTTTCAACCAATCCAACGATCACACCTTTAGGATCTTTAAAGCGCAGATCATTTTCATCTCCATCGACGACGGGATAGCCTAGGTAAGTTTTAGGAAGTGAACCACGGAAAACCACAGCGACGTTGCCACCTAACGAAAGAATCTTTTTCATTCTGTCATCACTAGTTTCTTCACTGCGGGAAAAAGTGAGGTGATAGTTTTTAGGCATTTTATGATATAGCCAATCCATCATTCTAGTAAACCCTTTAGTATAATCATAAAAATTTACATTTGGGAATTCTTCCATGACATTAAGAGGGCGAACTAGTTGAGGGTTTACCGTGCGACCCTTGCGAACATTCTCCCAAGGAATATCTGAGGTTAAGTTAAGGCGAAAGCATGGAATCATTTGTTTTTTACCCGCACTAATGATCGCCTTAGCGATTTCCATTCTAAGGTCCGACATAAAACCGAAGTTATCCTTAAAGAATCTTTTAGTTTTATTTATTCTAGAATTTTGCACGTTGGACATGCAACCGCGCCCCGCAGTATCTAAACAAGCAGCGCGACAACCCGCGCTTGCCCATTGGCAGACATTGAATCCTGATTTATTAGCGGGGGAAAGATGGAGACCGAAAGTGCGATATCCTAGGACTTCTCCCTTTAGTGTTTTGGCATTGCCTTGATTTAGTAATTTCATAGCGGGGATATTTTGGCAGGATTTCAAAACGCGCACAAGCCTTTTTTAATGATTATTAAATATTTTTTAATGCTTGACACACCATTAAAACAAAAACGTTCTAACTCGCTGATTGATAGGGACTTAGGCGGCGCGGCCCCGCCCCCCTCCGTAACTCGCTGACGGCCAACGAGTTAGGAGGAATTTATTTTTTAATCGATTAAGAATGTGCCATCTCCGAACATCCCCTCCTGAGATTCGGCTTCTGCCTTCAAGATCATTGCAGCTCTCAAGTCGCGACCATCTTTTGTAGCAGGGCGAAAGTCCAAAATCTTTTCTATTTGTTCCAGCTTTTGTTTGTCTCCAGTGATCGACAATCCGTCAATCGTCTTGAAGACCCCCGCAGCTTCCAGAAACCTTGGGATTTCATCTGGAGCTTCTTTTTTTAGTTTTTTAATTCGTTCGTGTATCATATTATTATAGATTGCTGTATCTTTTCATCAACTCAACTTGAACGTGCTTATTCCAAATGCTGTGCATAAGGTCAAACCAAGTTCCTTGACCCGCCCCACGTTCAGCTTCGCCTATAGAAGGAGGGAAGACATTCCTAAACTCTTCCATCATGTTATCCAACGAAGATTCAAATGCAACCTGCTCAGGGCTAGCCTCTTCTTTCAACCCATCAATGAACTTTGTAGCTTCATCAAGTGTTATCAAATGAGTCCCGTCACCATTGTAAATGTTTCCTAAATCATTAGTCTCTATGAAGGTGTGGAGGAGAGCTTCTAGGAGTTTCTTTGTGCTTACTTGTTTTTTCATAATTACCACCAGCAAGTGTAAAAGATTTGATCTCCCTCTTCAATAGCTTCTCTAGCTTTTGCCACAAAATCCAAATCATAATCTTGGCGCGTTGCATCGTGACTAGTGTCACTCCCAAAGAAAAATCCTTGGGTTTTTGGTAGTGTCTGGTGCTTGATGCAAGTCCATAGCTGGTCTAGATCTTCAGTAGTGATTTCAAGATCTTGGCAATTAAAATCACTTTCTGGTTTACCAGTTTTGAGAGTCCAGAGGTTTTCCATCCAGCCTTGCAAGGCGTTGTGTTTGCGCCAGTAAGAAAGTTCAGTTGACTCACCATTAGAGTCCCTTCGGTGTGCATATTGGTCTAATCCCATAACGAAAGTATTCTGACAGGATTTTTCTGCGAGACAAGGCTTTTTTAATGTTTTTTATTATTTTATTTTGCTCGTAACTCACTGATTGATAAGGAGTTATGGGGCGAGGGGGGCGCGAGCCTCCTAACTCATTGATACTCAACGACTTACAGCGATTTTTTTTTATTGACAAAAGAAAAGCCCCGCCCCCCATGCAGAGGGGACGAGGCTGGCTATGTCAAGGAAATTTAAGCAGGTAGGGCGATGGCCTTATCCTCCTCAGTAATCAAAGAAGGGTTTGCAATCCTGTCAAGAATACCTTGGGTTTGCATTGTCATGCGTGGGAGGTGCATGACATTGTTGGCAGTCAAATCCTTGTAGGATTCTGTAACAGCGTTGAAGATATTCCAGAGTGTCCCGCGATGTTCGTGGAAGGCTCCTTTTGTGCCGTCAACATCAACGCCACCATTCTGAACAAGGTCCAAGAATTTTTCAATCTTGGTGGGCTTGATCAAACCAGCCTTGAGAAGCTTGTTGATTACCTCGACCTCATCGGCTTCGGTATTCTTATAAGTCTCAATCCGCTTGCCTTCATTGTCCCAAGTCTTTTGGATGGAACCGATAGCTTCGGCCATGACTAGAGGCAGATCTTGGAAAATGTTGCGAGTGTGCTTCCGTGACAGGGTAATGTCAGAAGAGAAGCAAAGGTTTTCGCAGACAAGCATAGAAGAGCCAACTGCTACAGAGCTGGCGAACTTTTGATTGTGGGAGTTCCGAAGACCGAAGACAAGCTCGCGGTCAGTATTGTCAAAGTCTGACTTGCGAATAGCAAAACCAGAAAAGCAATTCATGCCTTTTTCAGCAAGACCGTGTTCTTCCTGAACAATGTCGAATCCGCTGTGTTCAAGTTCGCGCTTGGCGATATCGACCAACTCGTGATGGTCAATTGGGAAGTGACGCGCACCCATAGGTTTAGGCTTTTCAACTTCCTTGAGTTGATCGTAGCTGACTTTGTTTGAGGAGTAGATGAGGTTTTTCATTTTAGTAATAGTTTCTAGTTGGTTTCTGTCAGAGAACTGCCTCTGAACTGGTGAAAGTCTAAACCATTTTTTTCTAAAGCGCAACAACTTTTTGCACTAAAAGTGATTTTTTTTTGGGCCAACAATGCCAAATATTTTTACAAATAAACTTGACATCCCCCCAGCTTTATGATAAAGAGAAAAAACCCGTAAGTCACTGATTATCAACGACTTACGGGGCGGGGCGGGGTGCTACCCCGTAACCCATTGCAGATCAACGAGTTACGAGGATTTTTTTTATTTAGTAGGATCGTGGCAAGCAGGGCCGACATCTCCATCGCGCCCGTCAGAGTTGAAAAAGTCCTCATCACACTCGCACAACCACCAGCGCGAGCGCCTGACCTTCCCCCGCTTGCCAGCCCAGTCGGGGCCGCAAGCATTTTCCCAAGCCTCTTCGGGGGAGGCTCCAAAACCTTGATTCAACAGTTGAAGCCCAAAAGGGCAGGACTGCTTACGAGAACGGATGACATAGTGTTTTGTAGTGCTGGACATGGGAGTAGAATAAACGAAAAGTGAGATATTAGCAAGACATTTTAAAATATTTTTTTTGAATCGGCAAAGGTCATTAAGGTTAACAACAAATAAGTCAAATATATAACCCCAGATCTATAAGAGATAATCCCCTGATACTCAGTGATTTAAAGTTTAGGAAAAACCTTCTAAGTGACTGATACTCAACGACTTAGAGCGGGTGGCCCCGCCGCGCTCGCTAACTCACTGACATTCAACGACTTACAGAGATTTTTTTAGTATAGTGAATTTTCGGCATTCCACAGAGAAACTTCCCATTTTCTCCGAAGCTCCAAGCCTTTTCGGACTTTCCCCGCTGCCATTCTATATTTAGGCATGACCACCTCAACGCTTTTATAGTTTCCATTGTTGAGCCTATTCTTTTTTTCACAGACAAGCTTGCGAAGTGAACCTTGACCACAGTTGAAAGTAAAACTTGTGAGTGATGCCAATTGATTTTCAGTCAATGGAACTTTTACAATTCTTAAAACATGATTTTTAGCCAACAACAATTCTTCTTCTAACAGTTTTAGTGCTTCTGCTTCTGTGATAGTGTCGCCCCACTTAACGTTTTTGGTATAGCCATAACCGATAGTCATGACTCCACCACTGCACCGATATGCTTTAGGCTGAAAGCTTTCATAGTGTTTTACTTTAGAAAACATTTTGTCCCAAGCAGAGATTTCTTTTTTAATCTCTTGTGCCTTATAGGATTTGTTTGGCCTAACAAGAACAGGAGTAAGATCTTCTTTCTTATCTCTCTTATAAAAACGCTTTGGCTTAACAAGCACGGGTGCATTCCATGATTTGATAATCTGAGGTGAAACTTGCTTCTGAATCTCAACAGTCGTCGGGATAACCTTTACTTTATTAGTATCTTTGCTAGCCTCTTGAAAGAAGTAGACTGACAAAGCGAGCAGTGAGATGATTAGGAGAATTTTCATGATTTTACTCACTTGACGGATTGTTGGTGGATGGCGGGGGGATCGAACCCCCATCCGAGACTTGCGTCTCGTCGAAACCATTGGCCACCCAATTTTTTAGGGAAGAAACTTGGGATCTTGCTTCGGCTGATTAGGCACATTTTCAAGGAACCATTCCCGCTGTTCTTTCTGGAACTCTTGGCATTCCTCCTGAAATTGACCAGAGACTTCGACGGTTCTATTAACCATCTTGTCCCAATTCTCTTTGGCTTTCTTCATGGCTTCAAGGGCTTCTTCGGTTGCTGTCATGTGGGAATTTTACTTGGTTTTTGGATTGGATGCAACCATTAATTGCATCTTTTTTAATTTATTTTTAGGGAAATTGGCGGCTCTAAAAGGACTTGCACCTTTATCTCTCTCCCCGAACCATTGGGGTTGCGGTGGCATCATGTACCTGAGCGGCCTTGGAGATTGTCTTACTTGTTAGACTATAGAGCTTTTGTTGCTGGGGGAAGTATAAAGGATTTTTGGGTTTAGCGCAATACCTTTTTGATCTTTTTTTAATCTTTTTTTAAGCTGTCAGACAGGTTGATTTATTTTTGTTTTTGGGCTTGCCATGCTTCAGGATTATGATAAAGAAAAAAACGTTGTAAGTCCTTGATACTCAGCGACTTACAGGGCGCAGCCCGCCCCCGCCCCGCAACTCATTGATACTCAGTGAGTTAGGAGGATTTTTTATTAACTGTTTTCTCGTGGATGTCAACCCAAAAGATTAATTTAATTCAAAAAAAAAGCTCCCTTTCGGGAGCCTTGCGCGGGGTGGTTAGTCTTGCCAGTCTCTCTCTCTATCCTCCTCGCCTTGCGCCATGTATGTCCCAGCGTCTTCCAATCCCTCTTTGTAAGCCCTCGCCCAGATCTCATATGATTCCTCCCCATTGGGGAACTCATCAGGTATGATATACCCAAGGTAGGAAGTCGGGCAGTTGTCACTCTCCTGATTGTTGAGTGCTGCCTGATACGCGAATTCTGCTAACTGGTTTTGTGTTACTGTTGCCATGCCGATAGTATACTACAGAAAAGAATTACGTGCAAGATCTTTTTGCATAAAAAACAAAAAAAACCCGCCAGCCTCCGAAGAGACTGACGGGCTGACACACACACCATTAAAAAACTGATTTGGCTAGCTGGTAAGCAGTCGCCACGCGACCCTTAACCTTTTCGATCCCGCCAACGTGCAGAGTGCGGAACTTGGTCTTGCCTCCATCGTCGAGGTCTTGAACCTCGCCTTGGATGTAGCGACGACCTGAGCCTTTGGCGTGACCAGTGTAGTCGATAGACTTGATCACGAACTGACGAACTCCGTCATTCTTAACAGAGGATTCGTCGGTGTTGAAGTAAGTCACCACGCGATTGGTGAGCTTAGTCTTGAGGTCTTCGTCACTGAGTCCATAGAGGGCGTGATCGAAGCGGGTAGTGGTAGTGGTAGTGGTGTTTTTCATAACGAGGCAATTATACTTTAGATTTGGGGTTGATGCAAGAACTATTTTGCTATTAAAGTGATTTTTTTTAGAGGTAAGAAGCGACAGAAACAAGGGCTTCAGCCTCTACTCTCTTGGCTGCGCGTTTGGCTGCGCGGATGTCGAGGAGGGCTTTAGCTGCTTGCTCGCGGGTGATAGCTTGGAACTTGTAGCGACTCCACTGGCTATTTTTTACAGAGATGTGGAGGTAAGTCATTCCCGTGCGGTAGACTGAGAGAATCAAGTGCTTGGTTCTGTAAGTGCGGAAGTTAGGTAATGTGGTGTTTTTCATCAGGGGTATTTTAAAGGTTTTGAGAGATCTTGTCGAGGATATTTCGGCGGTTTTCTGCTTTTATTTTTTGATCTTGCTCCCACTCCCGAAGCTCAAGGTTTCCAGCGATTACCATGAGCAGAGTGAGGCCAGAGAGGCAGAGAAAGGTTTTCATATTACTTAGAGGAGTTGATGAGCAGCTTGGCGATCTTGTTGCTTTTGGAAAGCATGATGCGAGTCTGCTTTACTGGCATAAACTGCATATCTTTGTCGAAGCGGTAAGAGAGGAGCTTGCGAGCTTGAGACTTAAGTTCTTTCTGGTATTTTTGTTGCTGTGTCATGTGAGAAGTATAGTTGAATTAGAGGCAGAGTCAACTCCTTTTTAAATCTTTTTTAATTTATTTTTTTTTGGCAAAAAGCTTGACATGGGGTCAGATTATACTATGGGAAAAATCCTCGTAAGTCGTTGATACTCAGTCAGTTGCGGGGCGGGGCGGGGCGCTCCGCGCTAAGTCGTTGTCGCTCAGTGAGTTAGAGCGTTTTTTATTTAAATGTTTTTATTTATTTTTTTTACCCTAAAACGCTTGACACTCTCACCGTTCTGATTTAAAATGGTGGCATATTTCTGCGAGGGCTATGCCAGACCCACGATCACTCCTTATTTAACGTCTTGCGGATCGCTTAACCGTGTTTGTACTCACTTGACGAATCTTTTTTAGTCGCACCCATACTGAGCGAAACTTCCGAAAGCAAACTCCATGTCTGCGTCTATCTTATCACGAGGGATAATCATTTTCTTGCCATAGTCTGGGTTAGGAACTTTCTTACCATCAACCCTCATCTCTCTCCAAGGGTTAAGTTTAAAGTAGTTCTCTCCGTCAAACTCTAATTGCATAGAGCCAGTGGCCCAATCGTGAATTCTCTTTTCTTTTGCTTGTGGTGTTTCTTTAGTCATCTTATTTTTGTTTACTTGCCGTAGATCCAGCGAAGCTCACTGCTCCACTCCTTAACCATCTTTGCTTCGTGTCCGTTGGGATTTTTACAAGCGGCTCCGATCCATTTCCTGATCATGCGCTTGAGCTTTCGCTCCCTAAGCCATTCACCTAAGTGAATACCAATGGCGAAAGGGTAAGTGAGAATTAGAATGGCTTTGCCCTTGGTGTCTTGGTCTTTGAAGTTATGTAAGTTCATAGTGTTAGTGGTGGTGCGGATTAGAATCCCCATGCTTGATCTCTCTCTTGCTTGTGTGTATCAAGAGCCTTTTGAATTCTTTCTGCGACTTCTGGGTTATCGAATTTGAGTAAACCAGTGATGAAGCAAAGCTCGCTCCTCATCGCGTTTGCTGCGGTGCGCTCATTGTTGAATCTGTCGAAGTCGGTAGTGGTATCTGTCTCAGTCATGGGTGTAGTATAGCTTAGATTTTTATTCTGTGCAAGGGTTTTTTATTCTTTTTTTTTAGACATTATCAGAAGCCCAGTAAGCTTTTGCGTCGAAATCTACATACCAATCCTGTCTCGACATAGACTTGTAGCGATAGCCATAGGACTTGCCACCGCCTAAAGCCTTGCGCTGTTCAAGGTTCATAGCTATAGAACTTTCGGAAGGCCAGACATCGGTGACCTTGGTGAAGCCTTCGACCTCAAAGTCATCGTTGAATCTGACTGTGCGACCATCGTCCCAAGTTACGCTGCGGTAGTATTCTTTGTTTGCTGTCATGCGTGTATTCTACTTTATTTTTTTAAGTGGTGCAAGCTTTTTTTGCTATTAAATGAATTATTTTTCTTCAACGTATTCGATCACATCGTGGTGAAAATCTTCTGCATTGTGAACTCCAGCCTGTAAGGAGCCTTCATATTCTTTCCCTTGGTAAGAGAATTCGACATACCAATCGGCCCACTGATCAGGGCGAAGAGTATCAGCTATTTCAATGAATGTAAGGTTGGAGACTAAGGAAGTTTTGATTTCGTTCATGCGCGTAGTATAGCACAGATGCCTGACAATTAAAAGCTTTTTTTTGTATTATCTGACATTATTTTTAGGGGAGGGGTTTTCTTAAACCTTTTGACTTTTGTGCTTGACACACACAGCGCGGGGGGTGGTGAATGCTATAAAGAAGTTGATTTTGATATAAAAAGTGTCGGTGCGCCATATAATAAAATGAAACTACATGCTTTGGTGTGTAATAGATAAAAACAAATGGCAAAAGATAATAGCTTATTGTTGGGTCATATTGAATTGACAAAGAAACAAAAGGAATTCTATGACATCATGACTGATGACAAAACACGGATTGTGTTTTTGGGAGGGCCAGCGGGGACAGCGAAGACATTTTTATCAGTATATAGTGCTTTAGATTTATATAATTCGGATAAAAACTTAAAAATATTGTATTTGCGTAGTGTGGTGGAGAGTGCGGATAGGGGGATAGGTTTTCTGAAAGGTGATATGGATGATAAGTTTGGTCCATATATGGCTCCGCTTTTAGATAAGATTGATGAGTTATTAAATAAGCCAGAGAAAGAGCAATTAAAAAACAAAAGGGTACTGGAAGCAGAGCCGATTAACTTTTTGCGCGGATGTACTTGGAGAGAGAAAGTGGTTATTGTGGATGAGGCTCAGAATATGAGTGTGAGAGAATTGACTACTGTGCTTACAAGGATTGGTCGTGGGAGTAAGTTGTTTGTGTGTGGGGATAGTTTGCAGAGTGACATTAGGAATAGTGGTTTTGATAGG